>Ga0105054_10011241_pt1 | contig 11191 bp, 10 predicted proteins | sample BON02_FD_78091 | JGI IMG/M metagenome (GOLD analysis project Ga0105054, IMG submission 78091) | Freshwater microbial communities from Lake Bonney liftoff mats and glacier meltwater in Antarctica - BON-02 (megahit assembly) | ecosystem: Environmental > Aquatic > Freshwater > Ice > Glacier... | reverse complement strand
AGGTGGTGGAAGCGGGGCTGGTGGCCTTGGCGGAAGGGCTCGGAATAGAACAACAACAATAAAAGCGTCTAAAGAATAGAGACAATAGACCAGGACAAAGTACGACTATGGAAAATAAACAAAGGCAGGATTTTCTCCAGCACAAATCATCACATCATGTGAAGGCAAAAGACCGAAGCACCAACAATCAACACAATCCTACTGTTCATTCTTTCTGTCATCCCTATATCTATATCTACTAGCTGTGGCTTTGCACGGAGGCACCACCCTCGCACATGCTCTCTCTCATGTATTACTTTCCGTTCGTCGTTTGGTCCTGAGTTTATACACATTTCAAACAGCACCTTGACAATACAGCAATTATTCCCTGTGTACCCGCTGCAAACCCACACAAACGTCTCTTCCTCCGCGGGTGCTCACCAGTAAGCGAAATTGTCATTAAAACTACATTTGAATATCCTCTCCTCAGTCTATTTTGATTTTTGCATGCGCGGAGATCGTCATTTCCATCCCCCTCCTTCCCCTTCTTCCTGTATTTCGTCGTCCTCCTACCCCCTTCCTCAAGGCTCCCCATCATCCCCCCCCTCCACCACCGGCTCAAAACTCCGCCACTCCCTCCCACCCCTTCCTCCCCCCCATCTACCACCCACCCCATCCAAAGACTGCCCCGTCGGTTCATACGGCAACCAAAACGCCGTCATCGACCCACAAATCGTCGTCGCCCCCGTCACCGTAAACAACAACGCCACATTATGCTCCAAGGAACCATTGACAAACATCGCAATCAGCGACGCAAATCTCCCCGTTCCCGAAAGCAGGCCCATCCCCGTCGTCCTCGTCGCGGTCGGAAACGACTCCGTCGACAAAGCATCCAGCGCATTCCACCCCGCCACCGAAAAGGCCTGAAACAAACACGCCGCCACCACCGCCAACCACACGGCCCGAGAGCTGGTAAACGCAAACAAAAACGCAGACCCCGCAGCAAGTAACATCGAATAAGCCAACAACCTCTTCCGCCCCAGACGTTCAATCAACACAAACGACGCCACATTCCCCGGTAAATTCGCCAGAGCGAACAAAAAAGTCGGCAAAAACTCATTCTCAATCCCAATCACCTTGAAAATATTGCTGATCCACGTGCTCAGCCCATACGTGCCAAAGCAAAGCGTGAACCACACCACCATCAATCGCAGCGTGCTTAGACGCAAAGGCCCCCCAAATACAGCTTTCATCCGATCAAAGCCTTTCATAGGCGGTCGTCGATGGCTCCGACGCGAAGAAGACGGGCCCGAAGACAACCCCGAAGCCGAGGTCGTCATACCCTCTTCTTTATCCGCAGCAGCAACCGCAGCGAGAGGGTGGGCAAGAGGAGCGCCTGTTAGGGGGTCGGTCTCTTTATCAACATAATGATAACCATCGTCATCTCCCGCAGCCGGCACGAGGGCATCCGGGCTAACCGTCCGCCCCGTCAGCTTATGTAGATTCTTGGCTGCTTCTGCGTAGCGACCCTTGTGAATCAAATAGCGGGGGGACTCGGGGAGGAAAACCAAAGCCAAGGCCAACGTCAAAAACACGGGCATCACCGCCACTATCACAAAGGCCCGCCACGTCCACCCCGGCAGAATCCGCTCCCCCTGCGCGTTTAACCCCAGGATGATCCACGCAGCAGCCGCAGCATAAATGGAACCCACCATCCAAAAACTGGCGATGTACGACAAATACACCCCTCGGATCTGCACGGGAAAAAGCTCCGCGCCCAACGTAAACAAGCAAGGCACCGAAGCACCCACCCCAATGCCAGCAAGCACACGAAAGGTAGCCAAGCAACCCAAATTGGGAGAGGCCGCCGAAACGAGGCCAGCCACGCCGTTCAAGGCCAAGGAGCAGGTCAAGGTCCGCTTCCTCCCCACAACATCCGAGAGCCACCCTCCCACTAGCCCACCCACCAGCATGCCCATGTAAATCGATCCGGTCAACACACTCTTGTCAGCCCCGGAAAGCTCCGAGCCGTCCTTGTTCGTGTACACAGTCAGAAAGAAGCCCACGGCCAGCACTTCCACGGCATCGGCCGCGTTGGCGCAGGCCAAGACGAGGGTAATAAATTGCATGGTGCGGGGCTTGAGCCCCAGATTCAGCAGCTCGTCCACTTCTGACATGGTGCCGGCGACCTTTGTAGTAGTGTTGGAGTCTGGGTTTCCTTTGCCGGGACTGCTGGGAGTGGCTTTGCTGCTGCTCCGGTCGCCGGTGGGTAAGGCTGCTGCGTTAGCTGCTGCTACTTCAGCTGCTGCTGAAGGTGGTGGTGGTGGTGCTGTTGCGGGGCGGGGCGTGGTCATGTGGTTGGGTCTGTTGGGAGAGGGGGTGGATGATGTGTGGGCGTTGGTGGGACGTTGACGAAGCCGTCGCTCGGAAAACCAAACGGGCCTGGGAAGCAAGTAAGGGCGAGAAGGGGCGCGCAAGGATGGTGCAGCGGAGGCCCTGTGCATGCGCGTGTGTGTGGTGGTGGTGTGTGTGGTCAGAGGTTTGGGGTTTGAATGTGTCGTGGCCGTTTCCAAGTTTAGGGGTACGTGGCCGACCTCCCCACCGCCATTTTGCATTTCCTCTGCTTTTCCCATCACAGAACGAGAGCGGAAACGAATTGATAGACTGCGCAAAAATCAATTGAATTCTATGTCTTACAGTGTTTTTTCTTTTACGTCCAATTTTCTTCCTCCACCCTCCCTCCCACTTTCTCAAGCTCCCCTAAACTACAAAAGCGACGCCAAGCACTCGCCCAAGCGGGTCAAGGCCGTGTCCAGCTCTTCCTCCGAGGTGGCGTACGAAATCCGAATCGTCGACGAGGCTCCAAACGAATCCCCAGGGACCAACGCTACCTTGTACTCCTTCAACAGGTACATGCACAGCTCGTGGCCATCTCGAATAAGTTGGCCCGCCGGTGTCTTCTTGTGGTAGTACGCTGACACATCAGGCAGCACATAAAACGCCCCTTGAGGGACCGAGCACGTCACACGGGGGATCTTGGCTATAGCAGCCATGACTTGATCGCGTTTCTTGCGCATCACCGCCACCGAGGGTGCCATCGTTGCTTCCGGCAGACCCAAAGCCACCGTGCCCGCCCGTTGGGCAATGCTGCTGGCGCACGACGTAATCTGAGACTGCAACGTGGTACATCCCTTGATAACTGCCAGAGGCCCAGCGAGGTACCCGAGCCGGTAGCCCGTCATGGCATAAGCTTTCGAAAATCCATTGATCAACAAAACGCGATCCCGCAGCCCCGAGACGGCTGCCAGGCTCTTGTGTGGGGTGTCGTAGACGATGCGCTCGTATATCTCGTCAGACAAGGCCCAGACGTGCTTGGCATGGGGACGTTTAAGGACCGCCCCAACAGCATCCACGACGGAGGGGGGGTGCACGGCACCAGTGGGGTTGCTGGGGTTGCAGAAGATGAACTGTTGAGGGAAGGGAGGGAGGGAAAGAGGGAGGGAGGGAGGGGTGAGTTTGTGTGAAGAAGGCGGGAGTAAGGGAGAGATGAAGGCATCTATTACTGGTATACTTCATAGAGCGGCTCGGCATTCGAATTCTCGTTCCAAAAAGGATAGACAGACAAGATACTTTTACAGCAAGCAGATCTACCCCTCTCCTCCTCCCTCTCCCTCTCCCTTCCTCCTTCCCTTACCATGCGAGTCTTAGGCGTAATCGCCGCCGACAGCGCCTCAGGATCCACCAAGAACCCATCCGCCGCCTTGGTCTCCAAGATTACGGGCGTCGCTCCCGCCAGCTTGACAATCTCCGGGTAGCTAGGCCAGTAGGGCGCAGGAATGATGACTTCATCCCCCGGTCGACACAAAGCAAGCACTGCTTGATACACCTCTTGCTTGGCTCCATTCCCAACAATAATCTCTTCCGGGGCATATTTAACGCCCTTTCGGGTTTTGAGATCCTTGCAAATGGCTGCCCTCAGGGCGGCCTCGCCCGTGACGGCTGTGTAGCGGGTGTGGCCCTCCCGGACCGCTTGGATGGTGGCTTCGATTACCTCTGTGGTGGTGGGGAACGGGGTTGGGACGTGATTGAGTGAGTGATATGTGGGTCGAAAGAGAATTAATAGCCTTTTCATGGCGTGCCCCTGACAGCATATGATCAAAATTTTGTAGCCAAGGAGGTTGAGAAAGGAATGAAGAGGGGGCGTATGACGACCGCAATCGATCTCAGCCTCTGCCTGTCCAGCCCCCCCCCCTCTCATCCAAATTCTACAAACGTACCGGCAGGTGGGGGGAAATCCGGCTCTCCCACGCACAACGACACGACCGCCTCGCCCCGGGCCTCCATGTTCTTGGTCATGGCGTGGATCTCGATCGTCTTGCTCACGGCTACCGAGCTCAGCAAGGGATTGAGCAGGCTCTCCTTGCCACCACTGCTCCCGCTCCCCTCCCCGCCGGCCGCCGCAAGGGCACTGCATGACGACAACATGGCTGGTCGCATGGACGTGGAGGTCGACGGTGAGCGAGAGACAAAGCTTTGGGCACCCGGTAGCAGGAGAAGCAGGACGGCAAGCACGATCACCAACGGCAACAGCAACGTGGGGTGGAAGTGAAGTGTAGTGCTGCGGCGGCGGCGGCGGCTGGGGCTGCTGCTGCCTGGTCTTGGCGCCATGCGCGTCGGCAGGGTCCCTGTCTGCTTGTGGATGATAAAGGATGTGGGTTAGTGAGGTCTTTGGGGTCTTTGTGTCCGATTGATTGCTTGGTGCAAAACGAGGGTCTCTTTCGCATCATCGAAATCAAATGGGCCTTGCGACACGGGCATTTGCGAGGCCAACAGCACCACTGATCGCTTGAGAAGGCCTCGTGCTTTATTCTGGTAAGCATTGGCCAGGGCATTTTTCCTGCACATGCCAACACAGCCAAGGAAAAAGGAGACGGACGGGGCAGCGGGGGACGGCCTGAAGCAGGAAGATGAAGAAGCGGCAGCCAGGCTTTTGCGCTTTTGCGTTGTCTGCGAACCCCGCCCCATAACCCGCGTCCTGGCGTCCTCCTGGTTAATGGCTAATGGAAGCGTGTACATTGTGCTGACGGCTGGCACGTTTTTGCGGTTCATTCACAAGCGTGGTGTGGTGGGGCAGACGGATGAGGACACTTTTGGGTGGAGAAGTTTAGGAGCAAGTGCATTGAGGCGACATGCCCTTATTGCCGGTCGCCGTTGCCGGAGATGGGGAGTGCTTGAGGTAGTTTTTTTGGGCGCTCTTTCTATTGAAGACACTGGCCAGAGCATATGAGACCTGCACACACGCAGCGCCATTATTTATCAGCCTCTGAGTGGGGAGGTAAAAATAGAGTCGTACTCGCATTGAACGCAAATCACAATATATATTATACCTCGCATAGTCTTCTGCTTCGTCCGTTGACTTTTTTACTTTATTACATCGCTGATGTGCGTGTGAGTGCTCTCCTATCTATTTCTCTACCTATTTCCTGTTTATCTCTCTCCATCTATGCCACCCACCCCCACCCTTCCCTACCCAATGTGCGCCGCCAAGCCAAACTGCCACCGTTGCTCAAAATCTTTCCCCTCCTTCTTCAACGGCACCGAGTAATTCAACTCCACCCTTGCCACGCCCACGCTCATCGCCAACCCCGTCCCACACGACACCCGCATATCACTCACCATGCTCGCCAATGGCGCGGACCACGGCAACAAATTGCCGGCATCCGCAAACACATGCCATCTCAACCCAAACTTATCCAAAAGCGGTACAGGCACCGGCACCGTCAACGCCGCCGTTGCCACATACTTCAAATCCCCCCCCAACGAATCCCCTCTCAAACCACCCCCCTCCTTCCTCGCCGCCCGTGGCCCCACCCCCGAGTACCCAAACCCCCTCAACGTCTGCAGCCCCCCCAACACATACCGATCACTAAACCTCGTCCTCAGCAACCCCTCCTCCCCCCCTCCCTCCCTCACCCTCCAGCTCGTCGGTCGCACCACGCCCACCACGCCCGATAAATGCGCACTGATCCCTCCTATTCCCAACGACTTATGCGTAGCCCCCGCAACTTCTGCCTTGACATATGCCACATCTCCCACCCCTACCCCCGCCAACTCCAACAGACCCGAAAAGAACGTCCCATCTGTGGGCAAGACACTGTCATTCCGCCGGTCATCGGTGAATTTGTATTTGAACGCTGATTTGAGGGAGGGGGTGGCTTCGCGCATTATGGAGAGGGAGGCGTCATAGGCGAAGGGAGTGGTAAGGTGCCTCCTGGGGAGGATGTCTCTCAAGGCCATTTCGTATGTGAGACGATGCCGGCGATTGTGCGTGGTGAGGTGGAAGGCGAGGGCTTGGACTTTCTCACGGAGGGAGGAGGTGCGTTCGTAGTTGAGCGTGTCTTCGTGGAGCTCGCAGTCGAGGCGGACATTGGCGCCACGGACGCGCGGCTTGCTGAGATTTAGTCTCACAGAGCGATTTCCGAGCTGGGAACGGGAGTAGGTGCCTTCGAGGATTTCGGCGTATCCCGTGGGGTTTCGTAGGGAGCCGGAAGCTTCAAAATTGATGTCGTCGCGGGTGAAGCTCGTGCCGGTGTAGGCGGTGAAGATGCATTTTTCCGCGACTTTGATTAGGAGGTCGCTTTCCCCTGGGTTGTGGCTGGTGGCTTCTTGCATTTGGATGTCGATGCCGTGGAAGATCCCGAGTTTTTGCAGGTTTTGCGTGGCTCTGTGCGTTGCGTTGGGTGTGGTTAGATGGGGGAGGGGGGTGAGGAAAGGATGGTTGGGAGAGGGGAAAGGAGGAGGCTGGGGGGACAGTTGGAGCGGCTCAGTCGTTTCCAAACAAAGAATGCCTCGCTGCAAAATTCCACGTACAATGAAGAGAGAGGGGAGGAGCTCAAGCAGAAGGGACACGCCCACTCGCACGACCCCTCTTTCATTCATCTAAGAGACACGTACCTCTGCAGCCCTCGATGGACGCCCTCCACGGTGCTGGCCCGGTACGCCTCCTGCAGCTCATCCTCGATCACCGACGGGTCCGTGCGCTTGTTGCCTGCGTGCATGACGTGGTGGTGGACGGCGTCAATGTGTGTGTGGTGTTCTGTGGCGCTAGGACGCATGCCCTCATGCCTCCCCTCCCTGCCCCCCTCCATCCTCCCATCCCACTGACCTTCAACAACGACGCGGTTGATCCGCAAGGGCGTGTCCGCGCGCACCATCCTACAACAAGTCTTTGTCAAGCTCCTCCTAGTAGTGGTGTTGGTGGTGCGGGTATGGTGTAGTGAGAATAATGTGGTCACAAGCCAGCAACCTCCCACCCCCTTTTTTGCTTCTTCCAGGTGGACAGCTCAGCATTTGTGATTGCTCGTACAGCGCGTCCACCCAGGCAAAACATGGCATCACCACGCTATTTTTTACGTCCTAATGCTCATACCGTGATCCTCCCAATCCCCGGCACAGGCAGACGTCCAGGCCACCCTGCCCTCGCTCTCCAACTTCCCCTGCCCCACTCCCTCAGTCGGGACCCCGCAAAGCCAGCATGTACCCGCAGCTGAGCCCGCACGCACAGGCCCTCTACATGAAGCTGACGGCGTTTGTGGACGAGGAATGCCTGCCGGCGGAACAAGTGTTCGAGGAGCAGCATGCAGCATTGCCTTCCCGGTGGATGGTCCCTGCAGTCGTCGAGACCCTCAAGACGAAAGCCAAGAGCTTGGGCCTCTGGAACCTTTTTATGATGGAGGAGCACGTGCACCACTCGGGACTGAATATGATTGAGTACGCCGTCATGAGCGAGGTCATGGGGCGGTCCTTCCTGGCGCCCGAGGCGTGTAATTGCAACGCGCCCGACACGGGCAACATGGAGGTCCTCGCCAAGTATGGCAACGCAGCACAGCAAGCCCGGTGGCTCACGCCGTTGATGGCGGGCACCATTCGCTCCACCTTCCTCATGACCGAGCCTGCCGTGGCCTCATCAGACGCGACCAACATTTGCACGACCTTCCGGCGGGAAGGCGACGAATACGTCGTGAATGGCCGCAAGTGGTGGAGCTCGGGCGCCATGGACCCTCGTTGCCAAGTCGCCCTCGTGATGGGCAAGGTGGACGGTCCCGCCACCGACGCTGCTCGTCGGCACCAGCAGCATTCCATCTTGATTGTACCCATGGCTACACCCGGGCTCAAGGTCTTACGGCCTCTGACGGTTTTTGGCTTCGACGATGCCCCCCACGGCCACGCAGAGGTGGAGCTGGTGAACGTGCGCGTGCCCGTCAGCAACCTCGTGCTGGGGGAAGGGGACGGCTTCAAAATTGCGCAAGGCCGCCTCGGCCCGGGGCGCATCCACCATTGCATGCGCGCGATTGGACTGTCGGAGCGCGTGTTGGCTTTGGCGATCAAGCGGGCCATGACCCGCAAGGCCTTTGGGCAGGAGCTCGCGCGGCAGGGCACCGTGCAACAGGATCTGGCGCAGTGCCGGATGGAGTTGGACCAGGCGCGGTTGTTGGTCTTACACGCGGCCTGGCGGATGGACACGAACGGTGGAGCCAAGGGTGCGCAGCAGGAGATTGCGATGATCAAGGTGGTGGCGCCGAATATGGGTCAGCGGGTGGTTGATGCGGCCATACAGATTCATGGTGGGATGGGTGTGTGCCAGGACACGATTCTGGCGCGAGCCTTCGCGTACATGCGCTCGCTGCGCATTGCAGACGGGCCGGACGAGGTGCATGCACGAACGGTGGCGCGCTACGAATTGAAGCGGGTGATGGACGGCAAGACGCAGCCGTCCGCAGACACCTGGTATCGAAGCGCCCAGGGAGTGGCGAGCGCAAAAAGCAGGCTTTAGGTTAGGTCCAAGAGAACAAAATGAACGAAATTGATAGAATATTTGTGAGGCTTGAGTTGCCGTCGTTGCAATCTATTGGTAAAAATTTGGACATTTCTTTTGCTTTGCGCCCTTGTCCACCATTTACTACAATTTTCCCATATAATCTAGACTTGACAATACGCTTCCAAACACGGAGTACACTGGGGCGTGGCCGCCCAAAAGGCCGCCCTGTCCTGCCCCGGCAAGCTGGCAGCAAACAAGCATGCCAAACATTTCTTGAAATCAGAGGCCCCGAGCTGATCCTGTCCGTTCTTGACAATGTCGTTGACGTCGGCGGCTTGCAAAGGGTCCGCGGGAATGCCAAAGATCTGATTCAGCTCCAAGACACTTCGAAGGGCCGTGAAGCCACTCTTGCCACTCGAGACTACACGGTTGGGTACGTATACTATCGCAGTGACGTCCGGCTCGCGGCACCCAAAGAAACTGACTTGCGTGGCATGTCGTGGATTGGCAGAGCCCGGTTTAGGAATGTCTGCGGGCAAGGTGTGCTCGTCGCTGAGCATCGAGATGCGAAACAGGTCGTTCAGGGTCGGATCAGCGGTGGGCCAGCATGAGTTGTCCAGCAAAGGCGCACAGGTACTACAGCATTTGTTGTTCAGGCCGCCGCCAGCTTCATAGTATGAGTTGGAGGCGCAAGTGGCCGAAGCGCCTGGCGCCGAGTCGGTGGCGCACGAGGCTCCTGGACCCGTCGACATGGGTGCGTCCGAGGTCTCCTCGCCTTCACGCCCACTCGAATCAATCACAATCAACACGTCCGCCTGTCGCGTCGGAGTCACAAAAGGCCACACCGGATTGTTGTACGTGGCGGCCCCGTCCAGGACCCGGGTTTCGGCGCTCGTAAAGAGGTCCGGCATGCCTTCTGCCGCCGCCGCCTGACGACTCGGCCCCGCGTGACCAACAAACGGATTGTTTACCAACAAGGGCTGGCACGCACTTCCGGCTTCGCCGCACACTACCGACTGCAGCGTGCCATCCCTATATTCCTGAGCCAAGGGAAAGATCCAGCCTGATATGCCCATGAGCCACGACAACTGATCAAACTGCGTGGTGCAGCGCTTGTTCGCATCCGCCACATCTGTACCCAGCAATGCCGTGGGGTAGGAGACGTGCACATCGCCCTTATGCACGCCCAAATCAAAAGGAGACACCTCCCAAAACCGGAAAGCACTTCTCTGGGCGTTCTGTAGAAGTATCAACGGCAGAGGCGCATTGTGATTCGAGAGCAAGCCGTCTTTGAGCAAACCCGACATTGTCAGCCCCATCCCCGCATCCTGAAACGAGGCTCCGAGCATCTGATAGGCCAAGGCTCGGCCCCAGTATTCAGCCAATGCAGGATTGCCAACCTGGCTAGCTTTGGTCGCGGGGCTCTGAAACTTGAGCTCACTCTGACACAGAATGTTTGCCGTCGTCGTCGCCGCGCAAGCCTGAAAGGCAAAAGGCGCCACAGGCAAGGACGCCACGCCGTTGATGCCAAAATTGGTCAGAATGTCATTTGCGCGAAAAGTCCCATCAAAGACAGCCTTGGTCAGGTCCGCCATGCGCGCACTCACAAAGGTCGCCGGGTCAATCAAGCTTTCCTTGCCCAGGCTAGCCCCATACACACCGCCCAACAACCAACTCCCACCCGAGGACCCCGCCATCCACGTCGCAAGGTCTAGCACGCCCGCCCGCGCCAAGCTGGACGTCACACCCGCAGCATTAAAGACAGAGCGCTTCCCGCCTCCTGAAACGGCAATGGCCACTTTCAGGTCGGTGCGCGCGCCAGGGTCCAACGCAAAGAGGTTCTGCTGAATGAAGGTTGCAAGCGTGGGGCCTGTCTTGAGCATGCGCTGCGCCACCCAGTCCTTCTCCTCTGGGTGTAGTCCGTCAAAGGTTGCACTGTCTAGGATCCGGGACGCCGACGACGTTCGCTTGGGAAAGGCGGGGCAGTCGGCGCTCGAGGCCGAGAGAATAGGCACGGCCGAGTCGATTCTGGCGAGTCCTTGCGCCGCACTCCCCGGCAAACTGTGGTGTCCATACTCGTGGCTGGGGCCGTGACGCCCGAAAGGCCAATGGAACGCGTGACCCGGGGTACGAGCACCAGGTCCATTCGCAGCGGCGCCGAGGACCTGCCGCATTTGAATACAATTGCGTATTCATTACTGTAATCAGCAGCAGCGTAGTTGTCCGTATAAAAGCTTGGCTCCTCGCCTTCCAAAGCCATGGTGTTGTTGTTGTTGTTGTTGTTGTTACTGTTGTTGTTGTTGTTGTTGTTGTTGTTGTTGTTGTTGTTGTTGTTGTTGTTGTTGTTGTTGTTGTTGTTGTTGTTGTTGTTGTTGTTGTTGTTGTTGTTGTTGT
>Ga0105054_10011236_pt1 | contig 11197 bp, 7 predicted proteins | sample BON02_FD_78091 | JGI IMG/M metagenome (GOLD analysis project Ga0105054, IMG submission 78091) | Freshwater microbial communities from Lake Bonney liftoff mats and glacier meltwater in Antarctica - BON-02 (megahit assembly) | ecosystem: Environmental > Aquatic > Freshwater > Ice > Glacier... | reverse complement strand
TTATGTGGAATCACTGAATTCACATTATATTTCTCCTGATGTAATTTAATTGCATCCCTCGACTTGACAACTATGTCGCCTGCAAACGCCTTCCAAGAAGTAGCCACTAAAGCATTTAAAAATTCTTTAATTTTCCAAGTACTCTGAAGCAGCAACATTGTGATGAAATATCATTCTAAACATAAAAAATTGAGTTTGGTACCACCTGACGAGGTTTTTGACGCAAAGGATGCTTTAAAGATGGTAAAGTATCAAGATATTGTGAAAGGCCAATTCTCATTTGTATTGGTGCTCGATGGGGTCTAGATACCACGGTGTTATTGCAAAGGTTTTTAGTGGATATGCGTGAAAATCTTGGGAATTCAGGAAGTAGGACGTGAATAGATAAACTATTTTAAGTGCTTTAGTGGCTACATGGAAGGAGTTTGCATATTGCTATCGAGGGATGCAATTAAATTCCATCAGTACAATATGAAATCAGTGACTTTTCATTATGTTGCTGCTTCTGATTACCTCACAAATAGCCACTGGGCTCTTTCTTTCAACGAGATACGAGGACAGGAAAACAGAAGAGATTCGAGACAAATTCATTTCTTCGCTATTGGATGAAGCTGTCATAGAATCAAACTTTGTACATGTAAATCAATTCTGTATTTTGATGGATCGCATATCCATCTTTGGCGTATTTTGATATTTTATACCCAAGAAACAGCTCCGAATTCTACCAAGAGATATACGACATCAAGGAGTAAAGCAGTATCGGCAATATCTAACGATAAAGTCGATATGAATGGTTTGTCACAGGAGGCAGAATTTCTATAGTCTAACACAAACTAAAAATAATTGTGAAAAGCATATATCTCGAAATAACAGATGATATCAGTGTTATGATAGCATTAGCATAAACAAGCTCTGAAAATTCAAAGAATTCAGAATGCAAGCTGAAAGACACGATGATAATAAATAGTATCATACCTGATTCATTTGGTGCATATCTATATTCTTAGAAGGCACTATGTAAAGCTCATAAATCCGAGTGAAATGAATTAAAAGCACAACGAATCTTGATAAAATACCAACATCATTGCTAGGGATGAAGTACCGAGTGTCGATGACATACTTAATACAAGTGATACCTTGAATTTCTCTTGGGAAATCAAATTCAAAGAAGGTGTTGCAAATAGTGAATTCTAGCTGAATAAACCGGATAAGGAATCCATGTATCTGATTTGAACGATTGAATAAAAAAATGATTTAGGTTGTAGAGTAACGAGATGGAAAGAAAGGAAGATCTATTCTTCCCCCCGCTTCATCATTGTTTGAGATACGACCCCCATGGCATCAATATATCGGTCCATGCACATTGCAAGACATCTGTAATAATGTTAAATGGTATATCAAGCAATATCCACGTAAACTTACTTTTGTTCGCTTGAACCTAAACTACTACTTGGCTTTGGAACGCATTTCAAGAAGCATTTTTCAGATATCTTTTGAAACATCTCTTGGAGAGCAGCAGCTTGAACTTCACCTCTTACTTGTGCCAACACTTGTTGCTGTTGTTCCGGTGTAATTGCATTGTTCGCCATGATCCCACAACCACTGACTTTTTATTTTTTTTATGACGAGTCGGGAGACTATTGCAATTGGTGCACTTGTAGACGTGGTACAAAAGCATGACCAACAAAGCGGTAGACTGACCAGAGGGTATGTCGCGCAAATATTAACTAGCAGTACAAATCATCATAGAGGAATTAAGGTTAGACTTGGAAGTGGAATCGTTGGGAGGGTTCAACACATCCTGCGTGATAAATATGTATCACCTAGTAAGGATGACGCCGTCTCGGAAACACCTGTTCGTCGAGCGCCAACGCTGCTAGATGCGTTTCCTGCTAGAAAATGGACATGTTGCACATGCTCAAGTGCAAATGGTTGCGGTGTTGGAGTTTGCGGCAATTGTATTCAAGCGGATAGTGACCGTTTTCCTGATAAAACAACTGATGATTTCCCGGAATGGAGTTGCCTTTCCTGTACATACTCAAATCAAGGTTCTAGGGATTGCTGTGAATTATGTGAGGTTTCTCGAAGCACCTCTATTAATGAAAATACTCAAAATAGTCAGAATACTGACTGGGTATGCAGCCAGTGTACTTTTTTAAATGACTGCGATCTTTTATATTGTGATATGTGTTCTTATCCTAAGTAGTTTTTTGTTTATTAATCAGAAATTGATTTGACGACTTTTGTTTTGTCATCTTCGCCCCTATAGAAACTTAAAACACACACCCAAAGGAATGAAATTCCATGATTCAACGGTAGCCTAATCCACAATGGCACTGAATATATAACAATATCCATTGGAAGCCAAAACAACGACATTCCGATATTGTCTTGAAAGAAATTCTTTTTCCAATTAGCAAAAGCATTTCCAAATCGCGTCTCGCCTTCCTTAAAACTAGGATCTACAAAAGTTTTGAAGCCATAAAATACTGGAAAATAAAGCACCGGCTGAACAAACACAAAATCTAACAGAATTTGCCCAAAAAGTTCCTTGATCCCTTTTTTATTTCGGAGTTTCTCTCGAATGCTTTGGTTGCAAAATGTTGCCATTGTTGGAAATATACGTTGAAATCCAATCACATACACACCCCATTGAAAGACTCCGAGATAAAGTCCACCAAATAAAATAAACAACAAGTTTCTGTTCCAATCTATCGATTCCTTCTTCTCAACTTTTGTTTGCACTAAAAGATCCGCTAAACTAGTTTTTATTGTAGCAAGTGCAACTTGAAACGTGAACGGATTTCGTTGAAAAAGCCCTAGTATCCCTCCAGCACCAACAGCTGCTCCTGTAGAGAATTTGGCCGCTTGCAATAAAGACATTCTCTTGGTAGACGATACGGGGGAAGGAACTCTTGACAAAATGGATCTTGTCAGAATCCGTCTCCGCATCGAGCTTTGAACCACTCGAAACATTTTCTTGTGGTGCAATTTTTCAATTTTTAGAACCCTGGTTTTGGGAGAACATTCGTCACCTAATAAAATGGTTAATCTTCAATAACCTACTGTCATGTATAGTATTGTTGCAGCTCCCCATCGTTAAGCTTTGCTTTTCAAACGCTAGCAATCTAGGCTACTTGAGATCTTATTTGCTTTTGTATCGTAAATGGCCAGTGTCACTTTTTCAGTGATTTGAATACAAACTCAAAAAAGGGGAAACAACAGAATAGCAATGCACTGCAGATGGATATGGGTGAAGCAGACACTACATTTGCTACAAGTTTCGATTTCCAATGTCTTTTGAAGTTCCATACATTTCGCACTATCTTGTAGAGGGATTTATTTAGTTTCTTCTTAAATTCAATACTTATACTTTACTTAATTAATTGAATTAGGAATTTGTTTTCGTCGGCAAGCATGTCTGTTTAACTAAGTTATACAAAAATTGCTGCATGTTCGCGGAACCAAGCCACGGCCTCGTCACTTTGCGTTGGCGCTGAAGTTGGCGGATGAGTATTCATTTTTTTGTCGGATGAACTCAATGAGGATGCAAAGCTGCAAATTTCTCCATTAGAAATTTGTTTTCGTCATCAGTCAGTCGACTTCGAATACTAGCCGAGTTTCCCGAAGCCACGAGTGCGACAGTCGACAATAAGGTAAGAGAGAATTTCATCCTTTTCTTGTAGGAGATCGTTTAAGATTAGCTTCCTCAACAAGGATTCTTGGTGTTAACTAGTATGAAGTATAAATAAGATTAAAAATAGTATAATCAGCAGAAAAGAGCAATCAATGAAAATTCATCAACAATGTGGTATACTTATCTTAATTATTTATTTATTTATAAAAAGCAATACATCTTTCCAATCGAATGACGGTGCATCATTCGAATCAAAACAGAAAACCAATATTACCACGGTATAAGAATAAATTGAGCATTGGAATTAAAATGAAAAGTACCGATTCATTCATTGAATGAGCCAATGGTCCTTCTATGCATACTACTATTATTATAATTAGTATAATAAGCCATCTACTTTATACTTGGACTGATATTGCTTTGCTCTTGGATGTTGCGTACCTCCTGGTTTTCAGAGAGCTCTGTTTCTTGGATATGCGATCGATTAACATATATAATAACTTACGATCTGTCAGCCTACTCAAGAAGGTTTTAAATCAACGCTTGAGTTGCAGTTTTAAATCACCGTCTCGTTATTGTTTTTAATAATCGATGTTCAAGGGTTTCAACTTTTTGGAAATATTTTGAATCGACGCTCAAATGACGAATTTAATTTATTAACTGTAGTATTTTAAATGATATCGCGAGAAGCCAAAGAGGAGAAATTTAATGATGCTGATACCAATACGGGGATCCTGGCCCTTGATACTGATAGTCAGTTGGTGGGCTAGATGGTGGAGGACTAGATTGCTGGTATTCATCTCGTAGTTGTTTGAATTCGTCGGGAAACAAAGTTGAATAATGCTCTAGCATAAACTTGTCTTGCTTTGGATCATCGCGTCCATGTTTTGCTTCATATTCATCCTCCAGATCCCAGAATTCGTCGAGATGCAAAGTCACAAACTTACTTAGTAGAAATTGATCTAAACTTCTTGCAGCAGTCAATCGACTTCGGATACTTTCTGAGGTTGCAGAAGCCACCAAAGTAACAATTGCTACGAGTGAGAGAGGGAATTTAATTTCTTGTTTTATATTTAAGATTTACTCAAGGTTCCAAAATTCGTTGTATCATAATATTCCAGTAAGGGTAAATATACCACAAACATACTTCAATCAATTGTGGCACAACATCGACGATTATTCTTTTTACCAATGTTCCAGTAGAATCGAGCATGTCTTACCACAATAATAACTGGGGACCTTTGCGTTACAACGAGAGGAGTGCCTACCGATTTTTGACTACGCATATATTTTACCTTCCCTCTTCTAGTTAATAAATATTGAATTTGAAAAGAGATCAACTTAATAGAAAGCGGCGACAAATTTGAATGGGCATATCGAATATTGGGATGCTATCATTTAGCAGAGTCAGTCAGTAGACGAGATTTGAGGCTCCTGAAATTCTTCTCGGGCTACATGTGGACCAAAAGCCACACAATAACGTGCCATCTACTTGAGCTATTCTTCATGATTTGGTTGAAATTTTTTTCTCAAATGAATAAGTTTGAAAACCCTGCCCTTATTAAAAAGAAGTCACTTTATGGAATACTCGTTGAAAACTTTCTACTATTTATTTACTATTCAAATCATATTCTGGAAGTTCTGCCTGAAGAACTAGTTTTTGAAATTATCTATGGCCGCTTTAATGTTATCTAGATCTCCTTTCAAATCCGTTATTTGCTTGTTGGTAGCCTCAAATTGAATCGTACATCCATTTTCAACAGATATATTCACTGTGGTTTTATGGGCATCACAAATCCTCCACGAGGTTTGTAGGTATCTAGGCGTCACTTTACTTTTGGAGATTGCCTCGTCAAACATAAATGCACTACAAGTCCAATAGGAAATAAACGATTCTATGACAGCTTCATCCAATAGTGAAGAAATGAATTTGTCTCGAATCTCTTCAGTTTGCCAGTCCTCGTAAATGGCTCGAAGAATCAATTCATGAAGGTTTTGAATCAGTACTCGCGCTTCCGCAGTTGGAATTTCTAAACGAGAACTCAACGGATCTATCATCTCGTCTAAAACCTCATTGTTGCCATGAATGACGGCCTCACCAACTGCTTCAAAGAGCTTCTGAAATACTTTCAACTTTTTCATCGTAATGAATGTTTTATTTACATCATATTTTGGCCTATTTTGAATGGATTTCCATTTTATTTTGCCCAGATCGAAGATGTTGATGGTAGCACTCATTCATCTCGCTACACTTTGTTCGTTCATTGTTTGTGCTGCCAGAGAACCAAAGATTAGCGATGTTAGTGTACTCTTCCCTACGGACACTTCAGAGTCTTCGCATGCAGGAAGCTCTATCAGTGTAAGAAAGAGGATTTCAATCACTTCCGGTTGTTACAAGTGGATATCTGATGATGAGACTGTGGCCACCATCGAGCTTGATATGAGCGAAGAGTGCGACCCAGGATTTTCATCATCAGTACATTTGCAAGCAGGAAAATCCAATGAAGCCAAGTCAACCAAGGTAGTAGCTTGGTCATCACAATATGAATTTAGTGTGGAAGTCTATATCGCACCCATAGCAGCTATAAGAATACTCACTACAGCTCGTAAATTAACGCTCCTTGAAGCTGAAACTGTCGAAGTTCAAGCTTTTGATGAACAAGAGAACGTTTTTTCTAGTTTGGATGGTTTGCGTTTTCAATGGAGGTCGACCGCAATTGATGGTCAAGCTGAAAAGAGTCCACTAAAAATACACCGCTTGAGTGAAACTAGAGTTATGAGCACCTTTACTGAGGGACTGCAACAGCAAGAATCATTCGGACAATTGGGATATAAAGTGCAAATCACTGGTTCTTACCCAGGAGTCGCTCAAATCCATGCAAAGCTACTTGGGATGGAAGGAAAAAATATTCAATCATCAGTTAAAATTGATGTAGTAGAACCTCTAACTATATGCCCGCCCTCTCTGATAGCTCTACGTGGTTCTAGCTTCCGCCCTCAACCCCTCATACGAACTGACAAAACGAAATACTCGTCAGTGGACTCTACCAAGTATGAATGGAGATTAGTGTCCGGCGATGTTGTTAGTGTAGATTCAAGTTCTGGTCTTATTCATTCGACGGATCAGTTGGGAAAGGCTAAAGTGGATTTCTTGCAAAAAGGCTACAGTGAAAACCATGTGTCTCTCAATATTCGGGTGATAGAACCGACCAATATTCTTCTTTGGTTAAGTCTTGTCCCACCCCAGCAAGATATTGGGGAGATTACTAAATGCCATTCACTTCACCGCAATATGTTTCCCGGTGACGATAGATTGCCTGATTTTAGAGAATGGCAGTCAGTAAAAGACACATGGATCCTCACTCGAGGAGAAAAATACTACGTTATGATTTCTTTGGCTGGAAATGACATTAAAGAAAATGAAGTGGTCAGTTGGACTGATTCCATGACATGTGCTTTCAATCCTGCAGTAGATACCATGGGGTTATTGACCGTAGCTGAATCACAGCCGGAATTTCTTCCTCCTAATGTCAAACTATTTCATGCTGACTCCACTGGATTGACAAACCTAGGAAGTTCCTTTGAAGACCCAAATCATAAATTTCAATTTGAAATGGTCGATATTCAGATCACTGATCCAGTTGAACTGCTAGACAAGATTATTCGCGTGCCCTACGATGAAACTGTTGTGCAGAGCTTTGCTGTAAATGCAATTGGTGGTACTGGTCATTATGACTACAGTGTCACCGACCCCAGTTTAATTCATATATACCCCAACTCAAACGTGATGAAACCCAAAGAGTTTTCAAAATTGACTACAAGCTTTTTAGCTATGGATAAATTTAACCATGCTAACAAAGCCCTTGGCCAAATCGTGGTCACACCTCCAGCTCAATTAGTTATTGAACCTGCAGAACTTTATGTTATTGAAGGAACCGAATTCGCTTTAGACGTGCAATTGTTCGATTCTAGTGGTTTTAACTACACGAATTGCACGGCGATTGGAAAGATGCTGAAATGGAGGATGGCCCCTGGAGCAGTGAAAGCAAAATCAGAACGCAAAGCAAGTTCGTCTATTTGTTCTTCAAAGGTGTTCATTGCAGCTCAACCGGGGACCACTTTTATTCGTGTTAAGCTATCGGATACACTTGATGAGGTATCTGCCAAAGTGGTCGTTATGGGTAAGATTCGAATAAATCGTCCGGGTCCGAATGCCGTGGGGTTGCCAGTTGCTATCGTTGCAGTTGGATCGACATCTATCCTTGTTGTCTCGGGTGGGTTTCATGTGGACACATTCGCCGTTATTGATAATGAATCTGGAGATATTATCAACGAGTATACTGATTGGTTTCATATAGCTTTGATTCCGAGTGAAAGACATCAAGTAAGAAGTCATAAAATTACTTGTCACCAAACTGGACATTTTCGAATTCGCGTGCAACAAGATGCCTCTATGGAACTCATATGCAGTGAACCTGTAGGCGGTGTTCTGGCACCAGTAGAAACTCAAGACGGCTGCGAGTCCCTTTCTCAGGGCTATTTGTCCAATGAAGGATCGCTTAAACTCACTCTCAAAATTCATGACGCTCAAAACCGAGAATTCACTGATGTTGATCCTCTTACGTGGACAACCTCTTCCAAAGAATCTCAAGTTGAAAAGGTGGATTCAATTTTCGAACGTATACTTCGATCAGAACATCAGTTTGTAGGTCCGGTTTCTGTGACTGTCGATTACGATGAGAGAATCAAGATTTCTTATCAAACCACAGTATGGAATGATATCTCGTTTTCTCCTCATCCTAGGAGATCTGTAGTAGTTGCAAGTTCTGCGAACCTTCCACCCACGATAACTCTTTTGAATATCTTAGGTGGAGCTGAAGATTTGGTAAAAAAGATTAGATGTGATATCGGATCCGTATTCACTAGGAATGGTCGTACTATCTACTATTCACCCGAACAAATGCCGTTATATGATCAACTAGATATATCATGTGAGATGCCATGTCTTGTTGGTTCCTCCAAGATTGTCTCCTCTATCCACTTCAGACGATTAGCAATGTTGAAAATATCTGGGCCTGAAATGGCCCGTGTTGGTGATTCTGTTACTCTCTCAATACAGGCGTTCGATAGCTCTGGAAATCCTTTCAGTGGTGAAATGCATAATTTAATTGACGTGAAGTTGACCCAAACTCCTTTGAACGCCATGGTGTTAGGTGTTTGGGAGTCTAGTTGTGTCGGAGGCAGTGACGATCTGGTGGATTGTGATGGTCAATGGCAAGTGAGCATTGAGTCTGTTCAATCCGCTGAAGTATCTATTGTAGCTCATGCATTCAATTCTTCCGTGTTCACCGATCATAAGATATCCGTTTTCGATGGAATTCAAATCCTTCCTAGGAGACATCAACAGGTAGAGCCAGGTGTGGAATTTCGTTTGCGTCGGATAGGGGGGCCTTTCACTCACTCCAATCAATGTTTGTTTTTCAGTGGAGATCCAGATGTGGCTTCCATAAAAGATCAGGCGAAGGGTGTGCTATTCGCCAAATATATAGGAACCACATCCATTAAAGTGTCGTGTGTAGAGAAGGGTATTGTGATTGATAGTGATGAAATCCAATTAACAGTTGATTTCTTCAAACAGGTAGCCATCACGCCATCATTAATTTATCTCGTACAAGATCATTCTGAAAGGGTCCATGTGAGTTTTCCGGTGTTGGCCAATAAATTGCTAGACTTTGACGCCATATTTCGCAGTTATAAATGGGAGATTGAAAACAAATCCGTGGCCACTATAGTAGGTCCTCCTTCGGTTGACGAGTTTTCAATCTGGGTTAAGGCATCTGCTACTGGATCAACCACTATTAAACTCGTGTGTGATTACTTGGTGTCTTCTAGAGAGCCACTTATTGCTACAGCTGAAATTGAAGTCATTTTGAAATTACAAGTGACGACTCCAGTGCGTGTGTTCCTTCCAAGATGGGGGGATCATATTATTAAAACCAATTTGGGCAATCGTATATCCTTTTCTGTGGCACAACGAAACGAAATAGTTCAGTTGCAATCTGGTGGTCATATCACCGCTAGTGATAATCTTGGTGAAGCAAGTGTATACTTGAAATTGAAATCTGAATACAAATTCAAAGTCATAGAACAAGTAGTGTCAGTATTGATCCATGTGAGAGACGTAGCGTATATTGGAACACAACCAATTTGGCCTGATCTCATAATACAAGAGGGATCTTCTATTCTTATCGATGTTGGACTATACGACGAACAAGGCAACCAATTCACATCCCCATTTTCCACCGTACAGCTTGATGCACGTGCTGGAAATGATGATGTAGCTTCCGTTGAGATAATTACCCTTCCAGATCCAATGGTGGCGTCTACTCTGCCAATTCAAGTCCGGGGTAAAACGAGTGGGTATACCTCTGTTGCTCTTTGGATAAAATCAGGCAATTCCAAGGAATATATGTCCCCTAGAGAGGATTACTTTAGAGTACAAGTTTCCCCTGCTTATTCAGGATGGACTTTAAATGAGCAGTTAACGACCCATGGTACTGGGTATCTTTATTTACTCGCGGGGTCTACTCTTGAAGTACACGTTAATGCACTCACAGTTCCGACAAACTTGACGTGCTTTCTTCGAATTGGTGATATTGCTGTTTGGGCAATGTACACCGATTCTAAATGTTTAATACCTCTACCGAAGGCTTTAAATGCTGTTGCACTTGGAGTCAATGCTAGTGTTGGGTTGTCGGTTGGTGCTAGTCAACTAAGTGCCGTATCCTTTCCCTTTGTTCATGGATTTTCCGTTCTATATGACTCTTCTCCTGTTACCGATACAGTTACAGTGTATGTTAGTGAGGACAACACCATGGTGTTGGACGTCGTTAGTGCTGATATTGAGAACATCGCAGTTGTCAGTCAAAACGAGGAGTTTATTGTACCTGGCCATGCTGAAAAGGTATCTCCCAGTGTACTTCGATATCATTTCAACATCACTGGCAATATCACCAGTCCAAAAATGTCTTCATTGGTTTTCATCAAGACCACTTCATCGCATCGACTTATTTTGAATCTCGTTTTGAAATCAGGTGCAACCAAACTGGCCATTATAGCTGCAGACTTTAAACAGATCGTCTCAGGTACTCTGTTTATAGGGTCATTCACCACAGTCATTGGGTTAGCCATTATTTGTATTGTGTTGCGGACAATTCCCTCGAATGTTCCCCGCCGGATTAATTCTGGCACTCCAATTCGTGGAAGTCTGCCACCAATGAGACTAACTGGTAGAAACCTCGGATCACCCATGATTCACAGATAAATTATTATGCTTTACATTCTCCTTCCAGTTAATCTATTCGTGCCTGTAGGGAGGATATAAGATTATCACCCATGATTCACAGATAAATTATATTATAATGCTTTACATTCTCCTTCCAGTTGATCTATTCGTGCCTGTAGGGAGGATATAAGATTATCACCCATGATTCACAGATAAATTATAATATTATGCTTTACATTCTCCTTCCAGTTGATCTATTCGTGCCTGTAGGGAGG
>Ga0105054_10011234_pt1 | contig 11198 bp, 7 predicted proteins | sample BON02_FD_78091 | JGI IMG/M metagenome (GOLD analysis project Ga0105054, IMG submission 78091) | Freshwater microbial communities from Lake Bonney liftoff mats and glacier meltwater in Antarctica - BON-02 (megahit assembly) | ecosystem: Environmental > Aquatic > Freshwater > Ice > Glacier... | reverse complement strand
CAGTATCATCCCAGCCCATACTCGGGTATTCACCAAATTTATCCTTCAGTTATGAATTCTGATTTCAAACAGGTTTACCTGGTGGTTTTGATTACCATCCTGTTAAGTAAGATTACATATTCACAGGTTCAGAGTGAATTTCTGATCGAACAGATAATGGAATCTATTGCTCAAAATCTCTCAGAGGATCATGATTATTCAGAAATTACAGAGCGCTTGAATCATTACAGGAGAACACCGTTAGATCTTAATAGGGCAGGCAGAGAGCAATTGCAGGAGCTATTCTTTATTTCACCGGTACAGGTCAATGCAATACTCAATCACAGGGAAAAAAATGGTTTGTTTATAAATGTTCTTGAGTTGCAAAGTGTTCCCGGGATCGATCCACAGACAGTCCGCTGGCTGTTAAATTTTATTGTGGTTTTGCACCCAGGAGAGTTGAAATCTTTATCCATGAAGAATCTTATGATGAAGGCTGAACATGATCTCATGCTGAGGTTTGGACAGGTATTGGAGAAACAATCCGGTTATTATTCATCCAATTTAGCTAAAGATCGAACTTATGCAGGCTCAGCAATGAGGATGTTTACAAGATATCGCTATAACTATTCGAATGTAATATTTGCTTCAATTAATCTGGAGAAAGATGCCGGAGAGCCCTTGGCATTCAGCAACAGACTTAAGGCTTTTGATTTTTATTCAGCAAATATTACATACAAAGGAAATGGGATAATAAGAAAGCTAATAGTCGGTGATTATGCGTTGCAGTTTGGTCAGGGATTGAGTCTGTGGGCCGGTGCCGGCTTTGGCAAAGGAGCAAACCTGACTGCAATTGCTAAGCAGGATAACGGCTTAAGACCTTATAGTTCAGTAAATGAAGCTTTATTTATGCGAGGGCTTTCAGCAACATTTAGCTTGAAGAAAATTTTGTTTACTCCATTTTATTCGGGCAGAAGAATTGATGCCGGCATGTCTGAATCCAATCTGGAGATTAGTTCCATACAGGTAAGCGGTCTGCACCGGACTAAAAGCGAGATTCTTAATAAGAATGCTGCCTCCCAGCGCGTTTACGGTGCGAATGCTCAATATAACAACAGCGATTTCAGTGCTGGGGTTACTGGATATCATACCCGTTTCAGTAAACCATTTGCAGAAGCCAAGTCGCTTTATCAGTTGTATAATTTCAAAGGTACAGACCTGAGCAATATTGCCCTGAATTATAGCTACAATTTTAAAAATTCCTATGTTTTCGGTGAAGCAGCTCATAGTTTAAATTCCGGTTTTGCTTTTTTAAATGGTTTAATCAGCAGTCTTGCTCCACGTGTTTCTTTGGTGCTTTTATATCGGAATTACGCAAGAAATTATTATTCCTTTTTTAATCAGGCTTTCGCTGAATCTTCGAATTCAGTGAATGAAAGAGGTTTTTATTCAGGTTTATCCATCAAGTTTAACCGCGAATGGGAACTTTTTACCTATTCAGATTTTTTTAGGTTCCCTTGGTTAAAATTCAGAGTTGATGGCCCTTCTTCTGGTTATGAGCTATTTGCCCAAATCAGTTATACGCCAAGTAAGTTATTTAAACTTTATGGCAGATTTCGGCAACAGATCAAGGAAGAGAATCCTGAAGATTCCGGATCGGGATTGGATGTTGTAGATAAGCAGGATTTTCGGGTCGAATTAAATTATAAAATCAGCAATGCTTTTTCGCTCAGGAATCGTGCAGAAATTGTTTCTTATCAAAAGGGTATTTTGAAACCAGAATTTGGTTTTTTGAGTTTCCAGGATATTATCTACGATCCTATGGGCTCAAAGCTTTCCGGGAATATTCGCTTTGCAATCTTTGAAACTTCAGGATTTAATTCAAGGATTTATTCTTTTGAAAATGATGTTTTGTATGCATACTCTGTTCCGGCTTATCAGGGAAAAGGGATCAGATTCTATATCAATGGCAGATATACTGTATCACACGGTGTCGATCTGTGGTTAAGATATGCTTTAATCAGCTATGACAATCAGGATGAGATTGGAAGCGGAGGAGACCTAATCAATGGAAATAAGCGATCCGATATCAGATTGCAGTTGCGTTTACAGTTTTGATTATGTTCTACAAGGGAGAGGTGCCATTTGTACGTTTTCTTGTTCCCATGGTGTTTGGGATAATCTTTGGACGTTATTTTGCAAATCCTTTGCTGTTCAATTGGGGATTTGAACTCTGCCTTTTAATTCTATGCATTTTCCTGTTCTTACTATTAGGGTATAAAAGCTATTCTCTATTCAAATCCCCCTGGATTTTTGGCCTGATTATTCATTTTTTTCTTTTTATACTCGGTTTTAGCCTTACTGTTTATCAATCTGAACGGTTTAATCCTTTAAATTTCAATCTTTTAAAAGCAGATTTATTAATACTTAGTGTAAAGAACGAACCGAAATTAAGTAATGGCCATTTTCGTTTTGAAGGGGAGGTGCTTGGAGTGTATGCTGCTGGATCTGTAAAAAATAGCTCCGGAAAAATTGCAATCTCACTTGAGGCAGATTCTGCCGGAATATTTGTGCCGGATTATGGAGATATTTTGATCATCCCAGCTGTGTATAATGAACTAGAACCACCATATAATCCCGCAGAGTTTGATTATAAGCTATTTATGGAAAACCGACAGATTTACTTCCAATCCTATATTGGAACGAATCAAGTTTATTTGTTGGAAGGCAAAACAGGTAATGCTGTGATATCATTTGCTTTATCATTAAGAAAGAAGTTGATCAGCAAGTACATAAATTTTCTGCCTGATCAGGATGCGGCCGCATTAGCATCTACCTTAATTTTAGGTTACCGTGCAGATTTGAATAAGGAGATAATCGAGGCCTATTCAAAAACAGGTACAATGCACGTCCTTTCAGTTTCGGGTATGCATGTGGGAATCGTATTTCTTGTTTTATCTATTTTGCTTAGACCACTGGATAATAATAAAGCGCTGATTTTGCTAAGGATACTGCTTATGATAACAGCGATCTGGTTCTATTCAATGATAAGTGGTTTTTCATCACCTGTTTGCCGGGCTGCCCTGATGATCAGCTTTGTGGTCATTGGGAAAGCACTGAAAAGGAATCAGAACTCCTATAATCTAATTGCAATCTCAGCCTTTTTCCTGCTTCTATTTAATCCATTTTATCTTTTCGATGTTGGATTTCAGCTTTCCTATCTTGCTGTTTGTGGGCTGGTATACTTCCATCCCAAAATCTATCATACCCTATATTTCGAAAATAAGTTTGCCGATTACTTCTGGAGTTACTGCGCCCTATCTATCGCTGCTCAGTTAGCCACTTTTCCGCTGGGTTTATATTATTTCCATCAATTCCCACTCTATTTTCTGATCAGTAATCTGCTTATTGTTTTGCCGGTTACGATCATTATGTATTCAGGGATTTTGCTTCTGGCCATTCCATTTAAAGTTGTGTTGATCCCCCTAGGGAAATTTTTAAGCGGATTGATCAATCTAACAAATGATATTTTATTCCGGATAGAGAATCTTCCCTTTTCAAGTCTTTCGGGAATATGGATCAATGACTTTCAGCTTTTTCTGGTTTGTGCATTGATCCTATCATTGGTTTTTTGGTCAAAATCCAACATGAAAATTGTTGTTTTGGCAGCAATGTCTTTAAGCCTAATTTTGTTTATGAGTATTTCTCTCGATCGTATATTAAATTTTAGAAGAGAAGAATTGATAATTTTCAGTCTTCGAAAGAATTCTGCTATTTCTTATTCTAAAGGGGGTAAATGTATTGTACTGGCGGATATTGATTATGCTGACAGGACTTATTCATATTCCATTAAGCCAACTCTTGAAAGCAGGGGATATTCTGATATCCGTTTTCTGAATATTGATACTTCAATAGTGCTGATTCATATTGGTCAGATTCCAATTTTATGCAATTTGGTAACTTCAGAGTACTGCGATGGGACAGAAAAATCAGGTTGCCGAAATCCTCCGAAAGGTTAAGGGTTGATATTCTTATTTTGAGCCGGAATCCGGTTCAAAATTTGGCCGATATCAATGCTATAGTTGAGTTTAAAAAAATTCTCATTGACCCAACCAATTCAGAATTTCGGATACAGGCATGGCTCTCTGAAGCCGCAAAATTGGATATTTCTTTATATGTTTTAAAGAAATCCCCTGCTTATGTTATCAAGCTATAGTAATTTGGATTAATTTTGATTTATCACATCCGATAATTTAGATGGGGAATCGAAAATGGAATTGCTGGAATATAATACATCAGAAAGGATAGCAAGAATTACAATTAACCGTCCTGAGAAGCGTAATGCTTTAAATCCGGAACTTGTATTTGAATTGACAAATGCCTTCGCTACTGCTATTAATGATGAAGATGTAAAGGTAATCGTGCTGAAAGCTAATGGAGATGTTTTTAGTGCTGGTGCCGATTTGGATTATCTGAAATATCTGCAAAACAATACTGACGATGATAATCTAAAAGATACCAATTTATTGAAGGAACTCTTTTTAACAATATACCGTTCTCCAAAATTAGTGATCGCACAGGTTGAAGGTCACGCTATAGCCGGGGGCTGTGGTTTGGTTTCAGTCTGCGATCTCATATTCTCTGTACCCGAAGCCAAATTTGGTTATACTGAAGTGAAAATTGGTTTTATTCCTGCACTCGTTACCTGCTTTCTGCTTAGAAGAATAGGTGAGGGAAGAGCAAAAGAATTACTGCTAAGCGGAGAACTTATTGATGCTGAAACCGCTGCTGATTATGGATTGATTAATTTCGTTTGTGCAAAAGAGGAAATAGCCGAGGCGGTAGAATCTTATGTGCATAAACTTATTCAATCAGTTTCAGCTAATTCTGTCGCTCTGGGAAAAGCGCTCATTACTTCTGTTCAGGATCATTCGCTTGAAGATAGCTTGAATTTAGCCGTTAAAATGAACGTGGAAACCCGTTCATCCTCAGATTGCAAAAAGGGGATTTCTGCCTTTTTAAGCAAGGAAAAGCTGAATTGGTAAAACAATTCGAATTTTAAACCATCAATTATGCAATCCGGAGCAAAAGAAAAGAAGACATACGAGATTTTTTTGATTGGTGATACAGGAAATGTGGCCAGGCATGGGCCTGATCCTGTATTAGAAACCATGCGTTCTCATTTCGACAAAGGCCAACATTCTGCTGTTATTTTCCTTGGGGATAATATTTATCCTAAAGGGCTGCCGCCAGAAGGTGCCATTCTACGAAAGGATGCCGAAAATGCATTAATTGCACATAAGGAAGCATTGAAAGATTATCATGGAAAGGTGCTGTTTATTTCGGGTAATCATGACTGGAATAAAGGTCGGGAAGGTGGTTATGAATATATTATAAGACAGGAGAAATACCTCGAAAAGCTTTTTGGCAAAACGGTATTGTACCCTACAAATGGTTGCCCCGGGCCTACAGAGATCAATGTTAATCCGAATGTCACTCTTGTGCTAATAAACACTCAATGGTGGCTTCAACCTGGTTTCAGACCTATCGGGCAGGAATGTGGCTGTAGAGTAGAATCAGAAGAAGAATTCTTTAATCATCTAATTACTATACTTGATAATAACAAGGAAAAGCGAGTTATCATTGCCGGACATGCACCTGTTTACAGTTACGCCATTCATGGTGGTCGTTATAAGCTAAGACATCACTTGTTCCCATTTACTCTTTACCATCGCAAAGCATATTTCCCTTTGCCTGTACTTGGTTCATTATTGCCAATTTACAGAAAGTATTTCGGTGCCAAGGAGGATATCGCTCACCCCCGTTACAGGCATTTACGAAAACGTCTGATTGAGATTTTTAAATCTCATCCGGGAATTATTTATGCTTCCGGGCATGAACATAACTTGCAGCATATTTCCAAAGACCATAATCATTATATCGTTAGTGGTGCCGGTTCAAAGCTGAAATATGTTTTACAGACGGGGAAAAACCTGAAATTTGGAATGAAAGCAAAGGGCTTTTTTAAACTAAGATTTGAAAATGATGGCTCAGTTTATATTTCAGCCTGGGTAATAGATGTGACAGATGAAATGGGAAAGATGGTATATGAACATAAAATAGACTAGGGTATTACAACCAGAAGTGCCTTGTGCATACATTCGACGGATATTTCCTTGACTTTGCCAAGAACTTCTCCGTCTACCTGTAGGGTCGTTTTTCTGCTGCTCAAAATCCTGGCATTTACACAGCTAATTATCTCTACATAATCAGAAGTATGCAGTTTATTCATAAACATTTTCCAGGTGATTGATAAAAGCTTGATTCTTGGAAAAGGCTTGATAATTACAAGTTCAAATTTACCATCATCTATTATTCCTTTAGGATTGATCACTGCTCCGGTACCATATCTTGAAGCATTCGCAAAGGTCATGGATACTCCTTTCCTGCGAATTGTTTTACCTTCATAAAATATGTTGAAGACATATTTTTTAAGCAGAAACATCTCTCTGAAAAGATACTTTGCATACGTTAAAATGCCTCTTTTTACATCACTTTCAAAACGTTTCACTACTCTGGCATTCAGTCCGACATCTGCCAGGTGAATACAGATTTTTTCATTAATTTTAATTAGATCAATTTTTTGTGTTTTTCCTTTGATCAGAATTTCCAAAGCACTTTCGGTTTTGGCGGGTATGCGCAGTTCCTTTGCCATACCATTAGCAGAACCCTGTGGTATAATGGCAAGTGGAATTCCTGTATTTGCAAGTATTCCGGCCATCAGATTTATGGTTCCATCGCCACCGGCGGCGGCAACAATATCAGGTTTATATTGGTTTATGGTTTCTGAAATACGATCTTTATCATCACCGCTCATAACAAGGGACTGATATTCGAATCCGGCAGAATCAGATCGTTGTGAAATAAGATTTTTAAGATTTTTTTCACCGCCATGCCCTGATCTGGGATTAATGACGAACAATATTCTCAAACGCTTTGATGCAGACTTTTTAGGCTCCGGCATAATTAGAGTTGTTCCTTTACCTCAAGCAGAAACTGTTTTAGACGTTCCAGAGAATCGATCACCTTTTGGTTCTCTTTTACCTCAGCTTTATTGCTGCGAAGATATTCTTTAGCTCCCTGCAGGGTGTAGCCTTTTTCTTTAACCAGATTGAAAATAATTTTCAGGTTCTCTACATCATCGGCACTGAACAGGCGATTTCCTTTTTTGTTCTTTTTTGGTTGCAGGATCTCAAATTCACGTTCATAAAAACGAATCTGGGATGCATTTACATCAAACATACGGGTTACTTCACCCATGCTGTAATATAATTTTGTAATGTCGCGCTCTTTGTAAGGCATACCGATGATTTTGCTTTTGTAAAACTACAAAATTTGAGCTGAAGCAAACAAAAATTTAAATGCTTTGACCGAGGAAGCAGATAAATTGTCTAAAGCAAAACTCCTATGCGCTATTTTATATTCTCTCCATAAAAAACACATATCTGTATTATATTTGCAGAATAGCTAATCAGGATGACTACCAAAGAGATAAGACAAGGCTTTTTAGATTTTTTTGCTGCTAAAGGACATCAAATTGTGCCATCGGCACCTATTGTTGTAAAGAACGACCCAACGTTGATGTTTACCAATGCCGGGATGAATCAGTTCAAAGACCTGTTTCTCGGTCAGACGGCAATAAAGTACTCCAGAGTGGCCGATACCCAGCGTTGTTTACGTGTATCAGGTAAACATAATGACCTAGAAGAAGTTGGAATAGATACCTATCATCATACGATGTTCGAGATGCTTGGTAACTGGAGTTTTGGTGATCCAGCCAATCCGGAAGGAGGTTATTTTAAGAAGGAGGCGCTTGCATGGAGTTGGGAACTTTTAACTGAAGTATATAAAATACCTAAGGACAGACTATATGTGAGCGTTTTTGCGGGAGATGATAAAGAAGGACTCCCAAAAGATCATGAAGCCTACGAGATATGGAAGCAGTACGTTTCTGAAGATCGTATCCTTCTGGGCAATAAGAAAGATAACTTCTGGGAGATGGGTGAAGCCGGTCCCTGCGGACCCTGTTCGGAAATTCATGTGGATATGCGCCCTGATGCTGAACGCCTCAAAATAGATGGCAGTAAACTGGTTAATCAGGATGATCCTCAGGTCATAGAAATATGGAATAATGTATTCATGCAATTCAATCGCCTGAAGAATGGTTCACTTGAAAAACTTCCTGGGCAACATGTGGATACAGGAATGGGGTTGGAGCGATTGGTAAGGGTAATTCAGAACAAAACGTCTAATTATGATACAGATGTTTTTCAGCCAATGATTCAGTTTATTTCAGCGAATTCAGGTTTAAATTATGTTGGGAATTCAGTTCCGGGTGAGGAGGGATGGAGTGCATCGGTAGCCATGCGTGTAATGGCAGATCATATCCGCGCAATTTGCTTTTGTATTGCTGATGGGACATTGCCATCCAATAATAAGGCTGGTTATGTAGTCAGAAGAATACTCAGAAGAGCAGTTAGATATGCCTATACTTTCCTTGATCTGAAGGAGCCATTTTTAAATAAACTGGTTCCAATTCTAGCCGATCAGTTCGACGGGATATTTCCGGAGCTTAAAAAGCAGCAAGATTTTGTTCAAAAGGTGGTTCTGGAGGAAGAAGTATCGTTTCTAAGAACTTTGGCTACAGGAATTCAACGTTTTGAGCGCTTTGAAACCAATACTAAGGTTATTAATGGAGAATTTGCCTTTGAATTATATGATACTTTTGGATTTCCAATTGACCTGACAGAGCTGATGGCCAGGGAAAAGGGCTGGACAGTGGATATGGAAAGTTTTGAGACAGAACTTCAGAAGCAAAAAGCACGATCCAGAGCGGCTACATCCATTGACACCGGCGATTGGCTTTTAGTCAATGAGGATGGGGAAGTTGAATTTACAGGTTACGATGAGCTTGAAACTGAATGCAAGGTTCTGAGATATCGGAAGGTTACTGCCAAAGGAAAGGATCAGTATCAATTAGTATTGAATCGGACTCCCTTTTATGCTGAAGGCGGGGGACAGGTTGGCGACACCGGGAAACTTGAAGACCGCTCGCGTTTATTTGAATATCAGGTAACAGATACCAAAAAAGAAAACGGATTGATTGTTCATTTTCTTGATGAAATCCCGGATAATCTTTCCGGATTGTTTTATGCGGTTGTTGATCAACAGAAAAGGATTGCAACAGAAAGCAATCATTCAGTTACTCACCTTTTACATGCAGCATTGAAACAGGTTTTGGGTGATCATGTGAATCAAAAAGGTTCATTGGTTAATGCAGAGTATTTGCGTTTCGATTTTTCACATTTCACCAAGCTTACTGATATTGAACTATCTTATATTGAGAGTATTGTGAACCGTAAGATTCGTGAAAATATCCCATTGAAAGAAGAGCGTAATGTACCATATCAAAAAGCCATTGACTCAGGTGTGACCGCTCTTTTTGGTGAAAAGTATGGAGATTATGTTCGAATGATCACATTTGATGATCATTTTTCTAAAGAACTATGTGGTGGTACGCATGTTAAATCGAGCGGACAGATAGGCTATTTTAAGATTATTTCAGAAAGTGCAGTGGCGGCCGGTGTCAGAAGGCTTGAAGCGATTACAGCTGAAACTGCCGAGAATTACATTAATAATCAGAATGAACAGATCAAGGGATTAAAAGACCTTCTTAAAAACCCTAGTGATCTTCTTAAAACAGTTGAGTCATTAATGGATGAGAACAATCGCCTGAAAAAAGAAATAGAAAAAACTATTCTTGAGCGTTCTGCCGGTTTGAAGCATGAACTTGTCCAAAAAGCAGTTCTGATAAATGGTATTAATCTTATTGCCCAACAGGTGGAATTACCTAATACCGATGCGGTAAAAAGCCTAGCTTATGCTGTGAAGGACCTGATAAATGATCTCTTCCTGGTTTTGGCCTGTGATATCGATGGAAAACCAAGCCTGACAGTTATGGTTTCAGAAAACTTAGTGAAAGAAAGAAATCTGAACGCTGGAAATATTGTACGTGAATTAGCTAAAGAAATTCAAGGTGGCGGTGGAGGACAACCCTTCTTTGCTACAGCAGGAGGTAAGGATAGTTCCGGGCTTGCTGCGGCACTTGAAAAAGCAAAATCTTTTATTATTTGAGAATGGAGAATTGAGAGTAGACAATTATCTCAAACTCCATTCTCAGGTCTCTACTATGCATTAATTTTTTCCTTTCCCACCAGATTTCCCATTGCTTTCATTGGAATGGGATTTGCCCGAATTTCCTTTAGAATATCTCAAATCATTGCTATTCCTGATGATTGATTGTTTCCCTTTATAACCTTTGTATTTTGCATATTTCATTTTGTGTGAACTAAAATACTGATAAGGACGCGAGGTGTTCATAACCACTTTGTATCCATTATTTAAGTCATATCCTCGATAACGGGAAGGTAAAGCAGACATAAACAACCATTTATCATTTTCACGATAAATAAACTGGCGCTTTGGGACATAATAATAGGTTTCAATATCAGGCAAGTAATAGTATTCTGCACGATTGTAGCCTGTTGGTCCCCATGTAGGCTGAGATCCAAGATTCACACTGACATTTATCTGTGCTCTGGCCGGTGCTGCCGAAAAAGCAATAAATCCGGCTAAAATAGCAATGATTGATCTTTTCATATTTGATTGTTTGCTTGGTAGGTATAATCCAATTAACGTGCCACTAATAATGTAGTTGACAATTGAAAGTTGAGAATGAGGGATTGCCGTCCTTTCGAACACGCGAGCAATATTTTTCCGTTTAAAAATATTTAGCTGCGTGGAGAAATCTGTTTCATGGCATAAAAGTTTTGAAGGAAAGATAAACTCAAAAAACATAATAAATTGAACATATTCCTCTGTTGTGCTAATCTAGGAAAGACGATCAATAACTGGTAACAATTAATTGATATTTGATAATCGTCAATAAACACTATAAACCTGAATTCGATATAAGTTAGGTTAAACTAATACGGTTAAAATTGGTCAGGCAAGGCTCTGGAGCCAAAACAATTTGATTATTGAAAGCAATACCTGTGTAGTATAGGTCGGTTCAGCCCTTTCCTTCGGTTAGTTCCGGCAAGAAATAGCGTTCCGTTTCAAAATACCGGCAGCCGGAAGCTACTTCCTGCGGCAAGGTT
>Ga0105054_10011231_pt1 | contig 11205 bp, 7 predicted proteins | sample BON02_FD_78091 | JGI IMG/M metagenome (GOLD analysis project Ga0105054, IMG submission 78091) | Freshwater microbial communities from Lake Bonney liftoff mats and glacier meltwater in Antarctica - BON-02 (megahit assembly) | ecosystem: Environmental > Aquatic > Freshwater > Ice > Glacier... | reverse complement strand
TTTAAACAACAACAAAAATCGATTTTTTTTAAAACTACTAGTAGTGGATAAAAGCCATCAAATGCTAATTTCTTAATAAACAAGAGTATCTTGTTGAAAGAAAAGAGCCTGATGGCAATCCGTTTTTTTAAAATATATACCAGCCTCGGTGTATGTTATTATCCATTGTTTCAATATGTTCAGTGAATTGTACATGAAATATGGGGTCAATCGGACCAAAGTGTGGTTTCAGAATTTCCGCAACCGTGTAATTCGGAGAATTTGCCTCAACAAATCTTCATTCAAACCTAATCTTCATTCAAACGCTCTAATAGTATTCGCCTACTCACTAAATTGCAAATTTTGGGGGCCACGGGCTATGAATGATCAAGGATTCTTCGCCCGTAACCCAATCGACACTCCAAGCTATATTTTATATTGCCATTTGCGTTGCTGGGATTGCAAGAAAATATTTCGAAACTCTACAAGTAGCTGAGTTGGATAGAAGCCATATATTGGTACTTAATTGAAAAACAAGAGAACGAATACCAGCTTGTTGACTGAAAAAACCTGATGGCACATTCATTTCTAGACCACCATGAAAACATCGAACATCGTTTTCTAATATGAAAAGATCCGTTATTTCTTAAATATGCATACCATTCAGTGATCTTGTTCTGAATCTTCAATGGAGTGCATAGGAGTTCCAAGTAAGCACTCTGAGTTTCTGTTAAATGTGGCATGGTTATCACTTTCCTTTTTCTCCGCGTTAGCTCTTTTTTCCTTCCTCGTTAGAACACTTCCCGCAATGCTGAACACAACCAAGACCAGTCGCAACAAATGTAAATTCTTTTTCAAAATTCTCCCTTATACGTTGAGCTTCGGTATGATTGGAGCAGCTGGAATTTATAGAGTGGCAGTTGGCGATGTGTATGTGTTTGACGACGCATTCTTAGCTATCGCCGTAGGGAATTTCTTTTTCTGTGCTAATTTGTCCGGAATACTCGTACTTGTCCGGTTCGACAACTATCATCAAAAGATGGCCCAAAGCGAAGGATTGTCTATTCGAAAAACAAACAAAATAGTATTGTTCATCTTGGCTCTTCTTCCCGGTATTGGTATGATTTCTCAAGTTGCTGACAGACATTCATGTGCCTTAATTAAATTTGGAATAAGCCTCATAGCTGTTGCAGCTGTAGGGTTTATGCTTCAGACCCATTTTCTCATTCACAAAGCAATTATTGATCTAGAAAGGATGCTGGAATTGAATTTCTCGAATATGGAGGATTCAGTAGTGTATAAAACTTGGAAGTCCATGAAAATGCTTCGACTTGGGTCGTTTGTTAGTTATTCATTTGCTGTAACAATGTCTATGGGTTCTATATTATTGCCTAATTTGGTTCAGATTTTAGTTCCTCTATTCATATCATTGTGCATACTTATGGGTGCATTTGTGTCAATAACAACCAAACGAAAAAAGAACACATTTTGGACTAAAACCAAAGTTCAACCAAGTCATCGGTCAACTTGCAATCCTGGAAATTTGGACAAATAAGAGAGTTGAAACTATAGTAACTCGAATTTCTTTGAGGACTGCTATTCTATTGTTTTATTTAAAAATTATTATTCAAATCGTTCGTTGTTGAATTGAGTGTTGGTGTTTTCGAATAATTGGTAGACCCTTTTACAAACAGGAAGTTGTGATGGGCGAAAAGGATGAGTTGCTACAATCATCAGACGAATGTGACAACGGTACTTTCCCTGATGACTTGCCTCATAAACCCAACATTTTTCTGAGTGCTAAAGCTCCTTGGCTAACCTTGGTGATGCTCAACTCTTTCGTATGGGTGTATGGAGTCATCCAAGTTTCTATGTTCATGCTTGTCCTTCCAAGAGAATGCGCGGTGCTATTTCCTGGGGAGGAAGCCGTTGGACTGGCCTCTATGCTTGGGATTGCTGGGATGAGTCAACTTGTCTCTCCTGCTGCAGGTTTGTTTTCCGATAGAATGTCGTCGCCGTTTGGACGAAGGCGACCTTTTATTGTGGGAGGATCATCCTTAGCTTTGGTGGGTCTGTATATACTATGGTTCCTAAGCAAGGAATTTAGAGAAGCGGGAATCAGCGATCGGAGTATTTCTGACTCACAGACGCTTTACATCACAGCTTTTTTTGTTGTCAACGTTGGCCTGAACATTTGTTTTGCTGCATATTCTGGCTTGATTCCTGACCTGGTGCAGTCATCAGAATTGGGTCGTGCCAGTGGAATTATGGGAGTAATGAGTGCGAGTGGTGCCTTGCTGGGTGTGTACTCTATCGGATTCTTAGACCGGGAGCCGTTTTCATTGTATATTGGTTGTTTGATTCTCGTCGTTGTTGTCACTTTACTATTCGTCAACGAGACTCCCATCTCATCACCCCCCGAGACTATTGTATTACGAGATGTATTTCATGTGTATTTTGAATCCCTTAAGGACCCTGATTTCTTTTGGGTGTGGGTTTCTCGATTACTTTATTATATGGGCGTTTCCGTGCAAGTATTCATGCAGTATTTCATCCGAGATTGCTTCCATATGAGTTTGGAAGATGCCAGAACTGCCACTGCAGTCACTTCGATGATCACTCTAGCATCTAGTGCTTCAATAGCAGCGCCATGTGGAATACTGAGTGATTCATACAATCGAACACCTATCGTGTATTTCTCATGTGTGCTTATGATCACTGTGTATGCAGGTTGGGTTGCTGCGTTTGAATTGTGGCACATATTCGCCTGGAGTTTTTTGTATGGCGTGGCTAATGGAGCCTATCTCAGTGTTGACTATGCCCTTGCATGCGATACTTTACCTGATAGGGAAGAACATGCAGCACAGGCATTAGGTGTATGGGGCGTTGCTGCGTTCATTGGTTCCACCCTTGGTCCGGTATTTAGTGGTCCTCTGCTATACGCCCTGGGTTCCACTGACGAATCCGATGTATATTCACACAATGGCTATGCGGCGCTTTTGGCTTGTGGGGCATTGCTACTCATTCTATCAGCATTGGCCCTCTCCAAGTTGTCCAAAGATTACTGACTAGTGTAAGCCAACCAAGCTGATGATTTTATATCAATCGAAATACAGTTATATGTATGGCAAGTATGGAAGTATGAATCAAAATAAAGTCATCGAAGGAATATACCATGGCCTATTGCTGGTATCCTTCCCGATTCGAATCTTCATCGCATTTGCTTTAAAGAACCCTTTGATTATTGCGCAAATACGAATTTTTATCGGTGACTAGAAATACCAGGCCATCATTCAGGCAGGGTTGAATTGATTTTGTAAAAACGGTGCATCTATCCAAAATAACTCGTTCATGATTCCCAGTGCAATCCGAGGAGGGGGCTTGAACCGAAAGCAACAGCTTCGCAACGTCATCTGTTCATTTTGTTGACAAATGTGTGTACAATGAGTTCGAATTCTGTATAAAAATGATATTGTGTTTTTATGAGCTTATTCTTTATTTATTTCTAAGTACCTGGAAGCTATTTATTTCGTTATTTCAAATAAAACACGTTGTTCTAATTTATATAGCTTGTTATTCAAACAGCAAAGCGACCCACCGGTGAAACATTTGTGTGAAACCACAAAGTAATGAACACTATAGAAATATGAATCAATTCTCTATATAAATATTTGTGAATTCCTATGGTTTAAAGAATAGCTTAATGTGATGTGCACTTGACGGATAAAATAACTCGAAAGTAGTATCAGTTTTAAAAATACATCAAATAAAATATGTGCTATTCAGCGATTCGATCAAGGCTCTCAATTTCTATGACGCTATTACCTCGAATCACGATCATTCCCATGTCCACAACCTCTGTATCACTAAGCACCTCTTCTGAATTATCCAGCACCAGATTCATAAACTGATCGTACCCGCGTAGAACCCCACGCACCTTCCTATTGGCATTCAACCGAATACTAAGTCTCTTTTCCAGGTATCTATATGCTCTGTTAAAACAGTTTCAAATTGGATTGTATGATTAACTTACTTCTTGAGGTCAGGACCTACAGCGATCTTGATGGACATGTTTAAAAGCAACCTCCAATCAATTATTCCTTTTTTTTGTGCGTTCCATTGTACAGGTTGTATAGCTTATTCTTTTACGCGATTAAATTAATTAAAACAGATCAATTTCTGGTCAAGGTATTTAAATGGTGCCTATTCCTTTTATTTTTTTAGAATAATACTTTTGAAATTTCAAATCCTATTTCAAAACGATTGCCAAAGACTGAAAAAGTAACACTAATAAAATGTTTAAACTAGTAACTATCTCTATGAATCGCTTATTCCTTTTCTTTCACGCGATTGCATTAAAACAAGATGAATTTCTGGTCAAGGTAAATGGTGTCTATTACTTTTTAAAATAATAACACTTTTGAAATTTCGAATCCTATTTCAAAACGGTTGCCGAAAGACTGAAAACGAAATACTAATAAAATGTTTGAACTAATAACTATATCTATGAATCTGCAAGGAACTTTGGAAGACACTTTCTTACAGGGAAGGCAGGATTGAACACCACCCACTTTGATCCTTCTTTATGTCTATTGAATACACATCTCACAGATTCTCTTGCACACCGGGCCGAGTTCAATCTAGTACAGAAATCGTATTCAGCTCCTTGTTCCCCAGTTTCAGGTACGAAAGGAGTAGGACGTGTAGTACTAGGTCGAGTGGTTGGGTAATTGGTAGGCTTTTTACTTGGTCGTAGCGTGGAAGGACGTCCTGTTGGGAAGCTAGTTGGTTTTTTTGATGGACGGCCTGTACTTGGACGCAAAGTAGGAAATCTAGTGGTTGGAGTTTCAGTTATGGCTAGAGTAGGACTCGATGTTGTTGGTGGTGTTGGAGCGGAAGTCTCAAATTGTCCATATCCAACTGTACTCGAACTCCAGGATACCTTCAACCTGGCTGCATCAGTAGATGATATCATCAAAGATGGAATAGCAGTGAAATCCTCATAATAATAATTTGGCTGTATCAAATTCAAACCAGCTGTATTTGCAAACACTACTCCAGCAGCTCCAGCTGCTTCTGCATTCACCACTTTGTCGTAGAAGGGACAAGTACCTCGCTCCACCAAAATAATCTTTCCTGAATATGAATTCGCTGCAACTTTGCTGCACATGTTTGACGTAGCTATAGCACCAGATGTAGTGAGCAGTGCTGGCCAAGATGGTCCGAACTTAGACAGAGCAATATCGAAGGTGCATTGAATGCCAGCACAGAGTTTTGCAGGTTCAATCGTAGGAGGGAAGGTCGGTTTCTGTGTGGGCAATGTAGGTTGACCCGTGTACGTTGGTACTTGAAGCAGTCCATTAGGACCTCCGTGAAAGCTTCCTGAGATCTTACCCGCTACTCGAAGTGCCATTAGTTCGTTTTGTGCCGCCATTTTGTTAAAATTATGCTTCTCCAATAATACTGCCGCAACACCTGCTACATGAGGAGTAGCCATTGATGTTCCACTGATGGTATTTGAAGCCCCAACACCGCCTTTCCAAGCTGATGTAATGCTACTTCCAGGTGCAATGATATCAGTACAGGTACCCCAGTTTGAAAACGATGAGAGACTGTCTTCGGAGGTACTCGACATAACCGAAATAACGCCTCCCGATTCAGCACTGCCACCAGTTCCTGCTGGACTATAACCGCAAGCATCCTTGTTATCATTTCCAGCTGCTACTACAACAATATGCCCTGCATTCGATGCTCTTCTTACTGCAGCATCTACTGTTGCACTCTTTCCGCCTCCCAATGAAAGAGAAAATACACTTGATACTCCTCCTGCATTTGAAATAGCCCAGTTGATTCCATTTACAACATTGTCATATGATCCTGATCCACTTCCACTTAATACTTTCACACCGATAATAGTCGCTTCTTTTGCGATACCGTAAGTGCTTCCAGTTGCAACACCACTGCAATGCGAGCCATGTCCATTCATATCATTTTCATCGGCTTCATTGACAAAATCTCCTCCTAATACTGCTCTTCCGGTAAATTCCCTATGTTTGCTGTTTAATCCAGTATCGATCACATACACTCGGACTCCTTTACCTGTGTGAGATTCCATGATAGGACTTCTGCTCAATGGCAAACTGTCTTGGTCAATTCTGTCCAGTCCCCAACTAGGTGGCGCTGCTTGCGTAGTCATGATTCCATTTGGTTCAACAATGATTCCTTCTGGAACCAGATCAATAACACCAATACTCGGACACGAAAAGAAGAAGAACGTTTGTTCGTCAAGTAATTTCGAAGAGAAGACGTGTTCTTTTGATTGCAATGCTCTTTTATGTTCACTCATAGTGGCAGATGCACATGCGGTTTCAAGAACCGATTCTAAATTGGACATAACCCCAACGAACTCCATGTCAACATATCCTACATATTCATTTTCTGGAGCCTCCATACCGTGAGCACTCATCCATAGCGCCATCAAGCAAATTATTCTTGACATAATTATTATTGTTAGTTTTCTTGGTTGCTTGAGTTTTGTTTTTGCTTTTTGAAATATGTATGAAAGGAGAATTTCCCCTTTTGACACTCCAGTTCTGAATCCAGGTGCTTTTTTTTTCAGTGCACAGATCCGTTATGACCGTTCGAATGTGTTCCTGTTACCCAAAACCTACAGGATATTCTAGTCATCAAAGTTCTTCTATGAAGGCTAGCCCCCCTGCTATTTGGTCGTTACGTTTCAACTATTGTCCCACTTTTTTCAATTGTCCCACTTAGACATGAAATGAACCAACGAATGAATTTTATCCATAATAAATTAAAAAGATTAAAATGGCACCCCGATATTCATAAAATACTCATCTGGATCGTACAGGGTTGAAATTTACGAGCAACAAATTTTAATGGTATTGGGTCACAGGAAGCTTGACGTAGCCTTGCTCGAGGTTTTTTAGAACAAGTTTTGCATATTTTGAAGCACCATCTTGTGAATCATCAAATACGAGCTTGGATAATTTCACTCGTGTCAAAAAGACTTGGACGAGCCTTGCATCATTTGAATTTCAATCAAATTGATAGACTTCATTGAATTTTTGTGTATGCATCCAAACAAAATTCAACAGAATTCACAAGAACAACTAAAAATTCGCTCGCAAGAAATTCCTGCTCTTTTCAAATTCCAATTTTATCTGACAAGCCTGCTATCAAAACTGCTTGCCAGATTATTTTGATTCATTTTCACCAACACCTATCGTTTATCATCACTCGGCACTGTCCCTCCATTTATGACTTCGTTTTCTCGAAGGCAATTAATTCAAAAAATTTAAATTATTATTTATTAATGATATACTGCAGCACACAGAAAATGATGAATCTTGAAATATGTTTTATGAAGGCGAACTTTTCGTTTTGAATGCCTTGGCCATCTTGCTTTGGGAACCAGTTCGGTAGTTTGAAGATCCTTCACACATGTTCGCACTAGGTCTTTGATAATAGTGTTCACACTCAACACTATTCATGTAAGATCTGCCTTTGCTGGCCCAATCATGTTTATTCTGACAAGCAGAAATGGATTTCTGCACATCCCGTTCTAAGTTTCCCAAATGTGCCCTCTGTTTCTCGCTCTGGCCTTCTCTTAATCGCATTTTATCGATTCTCTCAGCTATATACCCCAACGACTGTTGTCCACTCGCAAAGTCATCTTGATCTGCATTTTTTCTGGCAACTTCAATAGTTGCCGCTACATCATGACGTAATCTCTGATCTTCAACTTCTATGTTTTCAGCTGAAGCTATTTCGTTGGGGTTCATCGTCTCTGGACGGCTCACGCACAAAACAACTTGGTCTGACTCTGAAGCGCCACTAACGCAGTTCACGTAACTCACAGAAATACGAGCCACAGCAGCATCTCCTAATTCAGCAACTGATGAGGTCAATTTTGGCAGCCTAAACTCAGCTAGAACAGATCGACACTCTTCTTCATATACATCCGGAATATCGATTTCGAAACCGGAAGGGATTGTTTTATACTTGAACTTGGTGAGAGGCTCTCCTATAAATTGTGCGCCTCCTACACTTTCGATGGACAGACGTACTGCTTGAGCCACGGTGCTCATCAATCCACCGAGGCAGTCTGAGAAAGCTGATGATATCTGGTCAGGGTTTTCAATATAGAAATACCCGCCTCCTACGTTGGTGGTTTCAGAGAGACTGCGCAGCAATGAGCTATCATGGTCACTTCCATAACCGAAAGTAAAAATTTGAACTGAATCTCTCAGTTCTCCAAGATTTTGAATCACACAGCTAATCAAAGCTTCTGGGTTTTGGATTCCAACATTCGCAAGACCATCAGTGAGAATCATAAGAATTTTCTTGCTCCCTTGTGGTGGTTGTTCATTGTCGAATTTCTTAGTCTTCAACCCTGTAGACTCCAACCAAGAATTTACCGGTTTAAACGGATTTCGGGTCGTCCTTCCGTTTTTTAAAAGTTCTATACCGTTGAGAATCGCCCCACTAAGATTGGTGAACGAACCTGGTTTAACTCCGTTCATTGCCTTTTCCACCATACTTTTGCCTTGTGAGTTCATCCTTGTCCATGAAACCGTTTCCTCTACTTTGGTGTCATAGCTCACAATGGACAACGAATCCACAGAGGTCATTTCCTTAGATAACATGGAAATGGTCTCTTTGCAAAGCTCCAACTTGGATTCCGCTTCCATCGATCCAGATCTATCTAGAAGCAAGCAAATATCCAGTGATGGCCTTACACTTTCGTTTTCTGCCGGTGGTGCAACACCAGTCAACGTGGCCATAACACACGTGCTGTGTTCTTCATTGTACGTAAACGCAGTTCGGGCGCATTGTGCGGACAGTTTGATACTTGAGGTCATTTTGGTTTTGGTATCTAGTTTCTCAACAATTCTGTGGAAAGTTCTTAAGAGTTCCAGCTCTCCAGATAAAAAAAAGCTTCAATAAAATAAAAAGTCGAAGAAGATATATTCCAAGGTTCTGCAATGAGCTCAGCAAGTTGTATGGTGTTGAGGCGTATGTTCTCAAAAGAGGTTATTCCTGCAACGAAGAAAAAAACAGTGGATGCTTTAAAGGTGGACTTTGAGGATAGACTCAATATCTGCTCGAAATGCGATCGGTCCACAAAGATCGTTCAAGGTTTTCCTACTTTTTGCAAAGAATGTGGTTGTGCTATTCAAGCCAAAGCATTTTTCGAGCATTTGCATTGTCCGCTAAAAAAGTGGTGAATACATTTACAATCAAGTGTGTTAGCATTTTTATGGTGGGATGTTTAGCTTTTGTCGCTTAATCGTTTGCTCGGGAGATTGGTCCTCGTCTTGTTTCTGTTTGTTGCATCTGTTTTGGATTATGAATCCTATGATGAGATTTTCACTTCCCTCAACTGGGTGACTGGCGAAACGTGGTCGTGAAAACTCCTCTTTAGCCATAGATCCTATCTTGCAAAGTTTGTTCGTCGAGGACGGAGATGGAGGCGAATTGGTATCAGGTCCATCTAATACGGTACTAGGCTGAAATAGGAGTGAAGGGCCAATAAGCTCAGGTTCGTTGCATGAGAAACTGACTCTTCGGGGTCGGCTCAGTTTCGTATAGGCAGCCGAAGTCGAACTACTCCTGTTCCGAGTACCTAGTCTAATTTTGTTGGAGACCAGGTTGTGCATTGCCAACGATATTTGACCTGCTTTCTCAGAATCAGTGTCCATCATGCTTGTAGACAAAGGACTATATGCATAGCTCACTGCTGGTGGCATCACTATAGTATCAGCTAGAGAAGCGTGATTAAACTTATTTTCTAAAGTCGAAGCTTCTGATGGTCGAAACATCGGAGAAGCAGAAGCAGCAATTTTCGCTGCGATATCGTTATCAGATTGTGCAATTACCGAATTGAGGGACGTGTGATAAGCAGTTTTTACTCGATGCTTGTGTGCTGGACTATCGACCGGAGAACCATCCTCAACATGAAGATGTTTCAATTTTGTGGTCCAGCAAACAGATGTTTCTTCAATTGTCTCTTCCTTAGGAAAAGTCCTCACTACGTACTGCCTGGACGATAAACCAAATGTCACGATGTTCCCGTTCTCCAACAGACGAGGCTCATAAGGCTGCAGTTGCTCAAGGTTTAAATAGGTACCATGCAAGCTTCCAAGGTCTACTATATACGCGGTGCTGTTATCGCCGTGAATAACAACAGCATGTTGTCTGGATAGCGAAGGATGGTTGATAACGAAAAAATTCCCCTCCTCACAAGGACAAGAAGGGGCTCTGCCGAACATATAATACGTGAAGATGTCCAGCTTCAGAGTAGAAATTGTATCCCCATCTTTCGTCACATGGAAGGCTAGACCAGAAATCGGTCTCTCCGCCCAAGAAGGGACCTTAAATTTACACGACCCTTCTGGCCTTTCCAGAGTGATCAAGGGGAGCTTAAGGAACATTGGCTTGATCAATCACTCATCAGCAAGCAGCCTGCTTTGATTTTTGTGCTTTGCTAGAAATGTTTGGAAGTGAGTCTCTTGTCAATGCGGGGAGTTTCGGACGTGGCTGAGCGACTACTTTATTATGCAGTGTGAATTCACAATTCGTCACCAAATTTTAGTATTAGTATACTATATAAGTGGCTTCTAGTCGCCAGTCGCCACTCCTTACTTGAGTACAAAAAAAAATGTTCAGCAGCAACGTCAAACAGATTAAAAATTGTTCAGGTTCATATTAACCGCTCTTCATCTGGTGGGATGCAGAACCGATAATAAGATTCCTTTGGTGAATTTTTTGATGGGTATGCGGGAACATTTAGGGGACTCAAGTCCATGCAATCAAAATGCATCAGCAGGAGTTGAAATCGGTTCTTTCTCATGAGGTTGCCGCATTTGCTTCTTAGATATATTCATCAAGGTATTTTCTTTGATTAAATATGTTATTCGTAATTTCTTGTTTTTTAAATTGAGATTTTAGTGGTGGATGGATGGATGCCCCTAGGATGGAATATGTTAGCTTGTTTAATAAGAATAAGTCTTTCTATTAAGATGTAAGTATCAATCAGATACTCACACGTGTACAAAGGATTAACTATTTCAAGTATATATTAATATTGAACTAGACAAATGTGAATTCTAAATGAATGGTTCCAACATCCAGAACCATTCATTGATGTTAAGTGAATATTTACATAATATCCAATATATAGATATTACTATACCATCTAAC
>Ga0105054_10011230_pt1 | contig 11206 bp, 7 predicted proteins | sample BON02_FD_78091 | JGI IMG/M metagenome (GOLD analysis project Ga0105054, IMG submission 78091) | Freshwater microbial communities from Lake Bonney liftoff mats and glacier meltwater in Antarctica - BON-02 (megahit assembly) | ecosystem: Environmental > Aquatic > Freshwater > Ice > Glacier... | reverse complement strand
TGGACAGAAAAGGGCCTTGATCTGGACAGCCCTGTTGCGGCATAGTATAGGCCATCAAGAATAGTTCAGCGAAGCGTTCATATAGAGGTAACTATGCAACCAATAAAACTCCGTCCCAATCACAAAATCATCGTCGACCGGTTCGTCGCAGCCTGTCAGGCCGATGCACGCATTCTGGGGGCGTTTCTCGGCGGCTCGTATGCAACCGGCACTGCAGACGCCCACTCCGACCTTGATCTTTGCCTGATCACCACAGATGAGGCTTATGAAGCGTTCCTGGCTGAACGGAAGGCATTTGTACACAAGTTGGGTGAGCCGCTCTTCTTGGAAGATTTTGGGACAGCTTATTGCGACTGCTTCATTTTGGCTGACCGCACGGAAGGTGAAGTATCGATCGGTCGCGCGAGCTACTACAAGCACATTTACGGCGGAGCCTCCATCGTTTTGTTGGATAAAGTGGGCATCCTAGCTGGCATCGATTTTCCGGAGCACCAAGCGGACCCGACGGCACAGCTCGATACCCTGCACCAGCTAATGATGGGCTTCTGGCATGAGATTGGCCACTTCAACAAAGCCCTGGCGCGCGAACAACTCTGGTTTGCCTACGGTTCGTTGGAGACTATGCGCCAGATCTGTGTCCATCTAGCCCGCCTGCGCCACAACTTTGCGGACGCCCATATAGGTGAAGAGCCATATTTCAAGCTGGAACAGGCCATGCCCGTGGAACAGATCGCGCCTTTGCAAGTTACCTTCTGCCCGCTGGAGGCAGCCGCCATCCGTCAAGCCGGTTTTGTGATTCTCCAATTTTACCGAGAAGCAGCGACCGCCCTGGCGGAAACCCACGGCCTTGTCTATCCGGCGGCGTTGGACAGCTTGATGACGGCTCAGTTAACGACATCTGACCAGGCGCATTTGCCAGCGGCGAGCTAACCATTCATGATCAGCGCGGTAACTTCATCCAATGGCATGGCTGCACCTGCCGTCCAGGCTGTTGTAAACGCGGCTGCCCCCAGTTGGTCGCGGAGCGCAGACAACAGATGATCATGCATGGGTTGGATAATCGGCTTGAGAAAGACATGGTCCTGCCGCAACAACTCGTCTACAGCACCTAAGATGAGCACCGCGCGTTCGGCTTGTCCTTGCGCTGCGATTAAAGAGCCTATCGCTTCGAGTGTATCGGCAATCCCTGGCCGATAGCCCATTTTGATCGTGATAGCCAGACTTTCATAGAGCAACTCACGCGAGCGCGCATAATCACCTTGACGTTGTGCCAGCCGTCCCATAGCCGCTAGGGTATGCCCGGCATGATCTATGTCATTTAGTTCCCGTTGGATCGTCAGTGCTTGCTCGTAGTATTGTTCCGCATCGGTACCGTTGTGCTGGGCGGCGGCAATATCGCCCAGTCCTAGCAAACTCCAGGCTTTCTCTAACGGGTTACCCAATGTGTGGAAGATGGTTACACTCTGCATAAGATGGGCCCGCGCGGCCTGGTAATCGCCCTGGCGACCAAGTAACATGCCCAAACTACTCAACGCGCTGCCATACACAGGTGTGTCGCCTAGCGGTTGCGCGCAAGCGAGCGCAGCGTCGAAGTGTTGGCGCGCGGTTTGGTCGTCGCCTTGATCGCTAGCCGCTGCGCCCAATCCGCTCAAAGCCTGGCCACGGACCCAGGGATCGTCTAAGACCTGACCCAGTGCTAGGGCCTCTTGGCCGTAGCACTGCGCCGCAGCAAAGTCGAGCAACGCTACCATTGTCCAACTCAATTCGATGCAGGTTCTGGCCAGGGGTAAACGCCCACCGGCCCCAAGTTCACGCGCAATGGCTGCGCTCTCTGTCAGCAAAGGCTGAGCCATGTGATAGTTATGCTGGTTGGCGGCCAGTCCACCGGCAACCAGTAGCGCGCGCGCCCGCTCGGCTGCCGTCATCGCCGCTGGGTGCGCCAGCAAGCGCTCGGCTTGGGCCTAGCCTTCATGCCGATAACCGCGTGCCAGCCAAAAGTCATACAGTGCGCTCACCATGCGCACGCCACACGCAACTTCGTCGCTGCGCAAAGCCCAGTTGATTGCCGCGCGCAGGTTGTCATGTTCGGCCTCCAGTTGGGCATAGTGTGCGGCGACCTGCGGCCCGCTGCGTAAATAGGGTTCAATTTCTTCGGCCAAATTCATATAGTAACAGAGATGACGCTGGCACGTTGCGGTGGTCTGTTTGGCTTGATCCAACTGCGCCGCGGCAAACTGGCGCACGGGTTCCAGTAAACGATAGCGACGTTGGTCGTTCAAGGTCTCGGTCCGCACCAACGATTTAGCGTTCAGGTGGTTGAGCAAGGTCGCAATATTGGCTGGGGTGACAGGGGGTGACGCCGCGTCTACACACACCACCTGGGCTGCGACTAGTGTCCAGCCGCCGGCAAAGACCGACGCCCTAGCCAACAAGTTTTGCTCCGCTGATGACAACAACCGGTAACTCCACATCAATGCACTATGCATGGTCTGGTGGCGCGGGATCGCGGTGCGGGCGTTGTTGGTCAGCAGCGCCATCTGATTGTCCAGTTGAGTGGCAATCTCAGCCAGCGATAGGCTGTGCGTGAGCGGCGCCGCCAGCTCCAGCGCCAGCGGGATGCCGTCCAGTTGGCGACAGATCTGGGCCAGGGCCGCGATCTCAGCGTCCTGCCCGTTCAACATCGACGGGCTGGCACGCATGCGCGCCACAAAGAGTTGCGCCGCCGCAGAGGCCAGCACGCGGTCTGCCACCTGCTCGGTTGCGCTGGGCAACGCCAGCGGTGGTACAGTATAAATCGTTTCGCCAGGGATACGCAGTTCCTCGCGACTGGTAGCCAAAATATGCAACTGCCAGCAGTGTTGGAGCAGGCGTTCGCTAATCTCGGCACAGGCAGCTACTACATGTTCACAATTATCAAGCACGAGCAACAGGTGTTTATCCGCAAGATATTCCTGCACGCCATCCAGGGCGGCGTGGCCTGCCTGTTCGGGGCGATTAAAGAGCCGAGCAATTGCCTGCGCCACCAGCATGGCGCTCATCTCCGGGTTGCCACTGCTTCGACGTAAGCTCGGACGAACGGGTCCCGTTAATGCGGCCAGTTCGACAAACCAGACGCCATCCAGGAATTCTCCATGAGTCAGTGCCGATAAAGCCAGCATGCGCTTGCCCACCTCCAGCGCTAGACGGGTTTTGCCAACACCCCCGGCCCCGGTAAGCGTGACCAGGCGGTTGGTGGCAACGAGTTGGGCAACCTCAGTCAATTCCTGCGTACGCCCAACGAAACTGGTGAGTGGTGCGGGTAGATTGGTGGGCAGTTTGGTGGTTTGGGGCGCGGTTTTGGCCGGCGTGGTTGAAGAGCTGGGTTGCTTATCGAGTTGCTGTAAGAGGGTTTGTTCCGCAGGCTCATGTGCGCTCAGCGGTGCCATCCCCGCTGCGGCCAGCAACTGATTGGCTTCGCTTACCGTCACAAGCACAGCTTGTTTGCGTAGCCAGCCAATGATCGCGCACACCCGTTCACGCGCCTGCGGACCATTCAGCCGCTCGCCTTTACACATTTTGCCGATGATCGACGGGTCTTGCAAGATGCCTTCCGCCAGCCTGGCCTGGCTCAACCCATGCTTGCGGTGGAGATGTTGACTCAAAAGATCGCCAAACCGGTGGCTCATGCGGGAACTCCGTGATGCTCAATCCAACGCGCGCGCTGCAAAGTATCCATGATCTAGACAGCGAAGTGACTGACTTCTGGAGATCGATACGCTCTGACCGGAAGATGGACAGCGCGACCACACCCTCCGCGCAACGCTGCCCAAATTGCGCGGACCGGCGCCTCATCCGCGGTGTGTTTACCACTTACCCCCTGCTTCAACCGCCCCCAACGCCTTGAGGGTGGCAACCTGCGCTGCGGTCAAGCCGGTGGCGCCAGTGATGTTCATCTGTTCGTAGGGGCGAGCGCTGCGTAGGGTGCGCAGACATTCGCCGCTCTGCACATCCCACAGCTTGATCGTTTCATCCAGGCTGCCGCTGATCAGGGTATGGCCGTCGGTACTAAAGCAGAGAGACCAAACTTTGTTGCGATGCGCTGCCAGGCTATACAAACATTGGCCGGTCTGAACCTCCCATAGACACACCGTGCCATCATCACTGCCACTTGCCAATCGTGTGCCGTCGGGGCTGAAGCAGACCGCCAGGACCCGGTCCGCGTGTCCCCTTAAAACGCCCAGACATTGCCCTAAGTTGGCTGGGTTGCCACAATCCCACAGCCGGATGGTGCGATCATCACTACCACTAGCCAGGATTGTCCCAGCAGGACTGAAGCAAACGGACATGACGTGGTTTTCGTGCCCAGTCAAAACACCCAAACATTCACCCAATGTCGAAGGGTTGCTACAATCCCACAGACGAATGGTGCGATCATTACTGGCGCTAGCCAGCAGACCCTCGGCGCTAAAGGCGATCGAGCGGACGTTACCCTGATGTCCTTGCAGCGTGGCCAGACAACAGCCACCCTCGACACTCGGGTTGAGCCCTTCGGCTTTGCTCAGGGTAGACTCCGCCGCCACGCTTGTGTTGAGCGCAGCCGAAACATCCCATAAGCGAATGGTGGCGTCATAGCTGCCGGTAGCGAGCAGATGACCAGCAGGATGGAAACGGACAGACCAGATCCAGCCAGTATGCCCCTGTAGTGTCGCTAGCAGTGACCCTGTGTTGCACCTGGGATCCAGGCAGCGATCCCGCACTACACCTGGATTGAGCGCAGTCGAAATATCCCACAGGCAGACTGTATAATCAACACCGCCACTCGCCAGCAGGCGGCTGTCTGGGCTGAAACAAACCGACTTCACAATATTGGTATGTCCCTGTAACGTCGCCAGACTCTCTCCCGTCTGTGCATCCCACAGGCGGGCCACGCGATCGGTGCTGGCGCTCGCCAACAGACGCCCATCCGGACTGGCACAGACCGTCCAGACCGCACTGGTGTGACCCTGGAGTGTCGTCAAACACTCGCCGTTAACCACATTCCATAGGTGTGCGCTGAGATCGCCGCTGCCACTCGCCAGCATAGTGCCATCGGGGCGAAAACAGAGCGACGTGACAAAGGCGCGATGTTTCTGCAAGATGCGCACACATTGCCCCGTATGCCAATCCCACAAGCGGATCGTACCGTTCTCACTGCCGGTCGCCAGGAGCTTCCCCGCTGGATGAAAGCAGAGGGCTGATTGCCAAGCTTTGTGGGCGGGCAATTGGCGTACACACTGGCCGGTGCGCCAATCCCACAGGGCAACGCGCTCATTTGCCACGAAAGCCAATACATTGCCATCTGGGCTAAAGCAGAGCGTGCCCAGGTTGTCCTGTGCCAGCAAAACCTGTGAGCATTGGCTCCCATCGGCCAAACGCGCCACCTCCCACAGGCGGATGCTGCCATCCGCACTGCTACTCGCCAACCGACGACCATCGGGACTAAAACAAATGAAGTTTACTCGATCCGTATGTCCGGTTAACACATGCACGTCTTGCTCAACGTTTACGACCCGATCACAATCACACTGCCAAAGGCGAATCGTATGGTCACCAGCCGAGGCCAACCAACGACCGTCTGGACTAAAGCAGACAAACCTGACCCAATCCGTATGCCCTTGCAGCGTCGCCAGCCAACGGCCGCTCTGCCCATCCCAGAGACGAATGGTGTGATCATCACTGCCACTGGCGAGTAGGCGACCATCGGGACTGAAGCAGACAGTGTGTACCCAGTTGGTATGGCCTTGGCAAGTCAAGAGCGGTGCGCCATCGTTGACGCTCCAGAGGCGGATTTCATTGCCATTGGTGCCGACGGCCAAACGCTCACCATCCGGGCTAAAGGCCAAGGAAAAAACGCCGGCAAAGGTATCGGTAAAGAGGCTGTGCGCCCAGTCGGTCTGCGCAAAGTCCACGTTTTGCGCACTCACGTCGCGCAGATTGGTCTGCCACAGGGTTAGTTGGGAAAAATCCCAACTACACACATTGCCGTTAAGCTGTACCACCAGGTTGAGCAGATTGCCACCCGCATAACCAGGCTGGCGTGGCTGGGTGTGGCGTAGTTCGGCAGCAACCGCACGCAGATGCGCTTCGGTGCCTGACTGCCCCAACAGCGCGCACAAACGCCGGGCAATGGGTGCCAGCAGTAAGGTGCGCTGGCTTTCCTGTACATAACTGGCAGCCTGGGCCTTGAGTAAGCCATGCCGCTGGATATCTATGGAGAAAGGGGCCATGCAGCAACTCATCCACCATCTGCTCCACCAGATACGCCGTCAGATATTCCAGCACGACATTTTGCAGCGTAAAGCCAGCGGCGGTTCGCTCGACCAGCGAACGTTGCCGCAATGCCTGCAACTTCTCCAATAGTTGCCAATCGGGAACGGGCTGTACCAAGTCGAGACGCAGTTCAGCCAGTTCCACCGGTTGACGTTCAACGGCCAACCAGAGCAGCAATTCCTGTTCCAGCCGCGAAAGGCGGGTGAATTGCTGCCCTAACAAATCAGCAATGCCGCCAAAGATCATGGCATCGGTGTGGAGAAAATCATGAATGTGGCCGTTAAAGAGTTGACGAATGGTCTCGACCACGATCTTCAAGGCCAGCGGGTTGCCCGAATAGCGCTCATGCAAGGCGGCCCAATCGCCGTCGTCGCCCGTCAGCCCACGTCCAGCCAGCATTGCAAGGCTATCAGCCGTGGTTAAGCTGGTGAGGGACAAGCGACGCACGGGCGCCATGTCACCTAACAGGGCAATCAGCTCTTGCGGCTGTTCGCGGCTGGTGAGCAACAGACAACTTTGGTGTCGTCCCTCGCCCACCCGTTGCAGCAGGCGACCATAGCCCCCATAGCCGGGTCGATACGCCCCTACCTGTTCGCTGTGCAGCACCGTCTCGAAGTTGTCCAACACCAGCAGGCAGCGTCTCTGCTGTAGATAGGTCAAGAGTAGATTGATCCGTTGCTCGCTGTCCGCCGGCAATTCCTGAGCCTCATGCTGGGAAGCGATCTGGATACATTGGCCGAGGAACTCTTCGAGCGGCGGGGCATTGCGCAAGGAACGCCAAATGACACAGCCAAACGCATTCTGCACTTGCTCGGTTGCCATCGTCGCCAACACCGTCTTGCCCTGACCGCCCATTCCCAACACGGCCACTAAGCGACAACAGTCATCTACCAACCACTTGTGCAACTGGGTTAGTTCGCGCTGGCGTCCTTGGAATTGACTGACATCGGGCGCTTCGCCCCACTCGATGATAGGATGACAAGGTGACAGGATGACAGGATGAGCACGCAGCGCGCCATTGGCTGTCACCTTGTCATCTGTCACCTTGTCAAACACCCCGGCGCGGATTGCTGCCGCCAGTGCCAGCGTCTCTGCGTCCGGCTCCACGGCTAGCTCATCGGCCAGCACTTGCCGGCAGCTTTCATATTGTGCCAGGGCCGCCGCGCGTTGACCACTTTGTGCATACAAGCGCATAAGCTGGCAATGGGCCTCTTCGCGCCACGGTTCCAGCGCCAGCAACTGGTGGAGGGTTGTGGTCGCCCGGTTGTGGGACCCTTGTTGGATGTAGGCGGCGGCCAGGGACTGCAAGGCGTGCAGGACGCGCTCGCGGAGCCGGCCGCGTTGGCGCAAGGCCCATTCCTCCAGGGTCGGCCCATTCAGGACATAGAAGCCTTCCAGAAAATCCCCCTGATAGAGTGCGACCGCGGCGGTCAACTGTGCGATGGCGGGTTGCTGCTGGGGCGGTGCGTCCAACAGCGCCTCAAACTCTTGCACATCCAGCCGACAGTTGGCATTGGGGTCAAGCGCCACACTATCGCGGCTGATGAGCAAATAGGGACCCAACACCGCATTCAACCGGGCCAGCTCTTTGCGTAGATTCATACGCGCATTGGCTTCGGGGATGTCGGGCCAGAGCAAGCCGGCCAGGGCCGGACGGGAAAAGGTGCGTCCGGTCACGGCCAGGTAGCAGAGCAGCGCTTGCGCTTTGTGCGAAGTGAGTCCGCTGACAGGCTGATGATCGAGGGTGGCGGTAAAGCCGCCCAAGAGCGTTAGACGTAATTCAGGGGCCATAAAGATTCTCCATATCCTGGTGATAGACCACAAATTGTGAAACAGGTGATCGACGCGGCAAATAGTGCCAGTTTTGTGACGATTCAGGCTCTTGATGGCTGAGCTTGTCGAAGCCCGCCTCCGCCTCCGCCTTCGCCTTCGCCTTCGACAAGCTCAGGCTACGGCTGGATCGTCATCAAGTTTTACACAATTTGGAATGTCACCGATAATCCACGCTTTTTCCACGCTTTTGGCTACGGGTACACGCTATAGTAAGGGTGCATCAAGATTATACCATACAATTTTTGATCCAGACACCATCAATTTAGTAGGGCAAGTGGGGCAAAAACAGGAATAAACTGTGAATTCAGCCATGCATTGGCTGCGGATGAAGCCATGGAGACAGGCGTAATGGAAAAACCTTTGGCCTATCGCTCGTTTCTGCTCACAGCTTGGGAAGAGCGCCACCAAGCCGCTGCTAGCGATCGCGTATGGCGTTTTGGCCTGGAAGATGTACGCAGCACGAACCGGCGTCGTGTCTTTGCAACCTTAGAGGAGGTGTTGCGCTATGTAAAAGAGGAACTCGCAGAATCCACGGTCGAGTCAACTTACGCAGAGGATGAATGAATTCACCCTCTGGTACACAAAACTCGCTGAAGCGGGTTAAAGCGCCAGTGCGTTTCAACGCACTTCGTGTACCAGGCAAGGATTTCAATCCTTGCGACTATTATCAGACAAGGAGCAAAATCATGAAGTCGATCTCTCACTGTTTCATTGGTTTGTTAGTTGTATTGCTGGTGGCCTGTATGCCGATCCAGCCACCCGCGGTCCAGCCCGACGCATCCGACGCTAGTAGCGCGCTGGACGAATTGGGAACCGTAGACTTCGCCGTCTCCTGTACGGCTGAGGCGCAGGCCGAGTTCAACCGCGGCGCCGCCTTGTTGCATTCCTTCTGGTTTGGCCCAGCGATCAAGAGCTTCACCACCGTCACCGAGCTTGATCCAACTTGTGCCATGGGCCATTGGGGCGTGGCGATGAGCCTGTTGGGCAATCCCTTTACCTGGCCGCCATCCCCCAAAGCGCTGGAAGATGGCTGGGCCGCCACTGAAAAAGCTATCGCCGCCGGAGCGAAAACCGAACGTGAACAAGGCTATATTACCGCCATTACGGCCTTTTACCAAGATGCCGCTACCATCGATCACCGCACGCGCGCCGTAGCCTATGAACAAGCCATGGCCGCGCTCGCGACGCAATTCCCCGCAGACACCGAGGCGACGATCTTCTACGCCCTGGCGCTGGATGCCACCGCCCTGCCCACCGACAAGAGCTACGCCAATCCACTCAAGGCGGCAGAAATGCTGAACAAAATCTTTGCCGACCAACCCAATCACCCTGGTGTGGCACACTATCTGATCCACAGCTACGACTATCCCGCCATTGCTGAAAAGGGGCTGGAGGCCGCCCAACGTTATGCTGGGATCGCCCCTGATGCACCCCATGCCTTGCACATGCCGTCGCACATCTTCACCCGCCGTGGGTTGTGGCAAGCATCGATCGCCACCAATCTCGACTCGGCGCGCATTGCCACTGCCGAAGCGGTCACCGCCCTGGGCGCAGGTGCCGGTGCGGCCGGTGCGCTCCACGCCGGCGATTACCTGATGTACGGCTATTTGCAGACAGGGCAGGATGAGGCAGCGCGCAAATTGCTTGACGACGTGGCGGCGATCCAAAAGCTGGATGTTGAAAACTTTGTCGCCAGCTTTGCGCTAGCCTCCATGCCTGCCCGCTATGTCCTCGAACGCAATCAATGGGCCGAAGCGGCGGCGTTGACCTTACATCCGATCGTGGCCTGGGAAAAATTCCCGCAGTCTGAAGCGGTTGTGGTCTTTGCTCGTGGCTTGGGTGCGGCGCGCAGCGGCGATGTGGCGGCGGCCAACGGAGCGCTGGAACGGCTACAGGAACTCCACGCCGCCTTGGTCGAGGCCAAGAATGCCTATTGGGCCGGACAGGCAGAAATCCAGATCGCCGAGGTATCTGCCTGGATCGCCCTGGCTGAAGGCCAGCAGGACGAAGCGTTGACGTTGATGCAGCAGGCTGTGACCCTGGAAGCCGCCACCGACAAGAACCCAGTGACCCCTGGCCCGCTCAAGCCCGCCCAGGAATTGTTGGGTGAGCTGTTGCTAGAAGTAGGTGATGGGGCGGCGGCCCTACAAGCCTTTGAAGCTTCGCAGCAGGTCGAGCCAAATCGCTTTATGGGCCTCTATGGCGCCGCCCGCGCCGCGGAGATGGCGGGGGATGATGAGAAGGCGCACAGCTACTACGAACAACTTGTTACCCTGGGCGCAATGGCCGATAGCGAACGACCAGAGTTGGCAGCAGCGCAAGCGTTTCTGGCGCAGAAGTAGGAAATTTGGGCATGGGTCATTTTTAGCCAACTAGGTAGATTAACTACACTGCAAACGAAGTTATTTGGTGTTTTAACGATGGAAAACATCAAATAACTTCGTTTATGTAGTATTGGCTTGTCACTCCTTACGAGGACAAGTTTGGAAGAGTCTTCCTGGTGCTGAACCTTGGGGATGCTTACAGGCTTGTCCTCGTAAGGAATGACAAGTCTGTAAACACGAGGAATGGCTGAATCGTTTGATAATATTAAATTTACGATTAACCGAGAAATAACGTAAAGTACAATTCTCGGACAAAAGGAGGTCAGCAATGGTATACAGTCGGACGTTTTTCCGGGACCGCATCGTCCTCAACAACGACTTCAAAAATCGCATCAAGCTCGATACGGTGCCAATGGGGGCCACGATTCTGCTGGCCGCACGCGAGTTTATCGTCGACGGGACATTTGTCTTGGATGGCCGGGATTTGGTGCTGCTTGCCGATCGTTTCGACGGTTCGCACGGCACAATTCAGGTGAAAGCCCTAGAAGACGGCAAGCCTGGTCCAAAAGTGACCGTCGTCTGCCGCCAACTGGCAGGTATTACCATCACCTCTACGGGTGCCATAGGTTTATGGGGTGAACCTGGAGCGCCGGGTCAGGAAGGGACGCCTGGTGAGCCCGCTCCGCTGCCATTCAAACCAGGCGGACGCGGAGGGCGAGGTGGGAAGGGGGGCAGGGGTGGCAGCGGCGGCGTTGGGGGCA
>Ga0105054_10011219_pt1 | contig 11216 bp, 11 predicted proteins | sample BON02_FD_78091 | JGI IMG/M metagenome (GOLD analysis project Ga0105054, IMG submission 78091) | Freshwater microbial communities from Lake Bonney liftoff mats and glacier meltwater in Antarctica - BON-02 (megahit assembly) | ecosystem: Environmental > Aquatic > Freshwater > Ice > Glacier... | reverse complement strand
GGTAGCGAATTCGCCATGGCGAGTTCCCCCGCCCAGCAGAGTCTGCCACACTTAGATTCTGCTGTTTAGGTGCCAGAATCAGCCAATGGCACAACAGAGAAAGAGAGAAAGAGAGAAAGAGAGAAACAGAGAAACAGAGAAAGAGAGAAGGAGAGAAAGAGAGACAGAGACAGAGTGCGCGAACGCCCAAAGAGGTCCTTCCTATCCACGCGCACGCGAAAATATTTCCTTCCCATCCACTCACATTCTCCAACTTTCTCTGCGTTGGGACGGCGAACGGGTTCGCGTGGAGCTATCCATGGGTGAAAATGCACGCGCTCCGGTTGCGATTTCCAGTCGGGGTGGCTGGGTCAATACATCTAGACACGTAGCAGTGATTTGTTCCGCAGAAGCATTGTCTCATGTGCATGTGTTCACCTTCTTTGAAGCTCCTGGGTTCGCTGGCTGGAAAAGTGACGCGGGAGATACCCAGCTGTAGGCGCGTGTTCCTTAAATCGAGGGTTCGGCGTGGAGGAGAGGAGAGCTTTGCCGAACACCTCGCTTCTGATTGCGGTCTTCTCACCGCCGGTGTGTGTCGCGCCGTGTATAGAGTTCTATTCTTGGTGAAAGTCAATGTGTGATCTCACCGCCAAAAGGGTCAGATGGCACTGGCTGCCCCGTGCAATCTGGCGGCAGCAAACAGCAAGACGTGCAACAGTGAACCTGTGCGGCTGCAGAACATTGCTCCTACGGCAGACCCTGCCGTGCATACAGGCCCGTACACTTGTTCCCTCCTGCTGCATTCGCAAACAAAATGTCACATTTGGGCGATGCAAATGGCGACATCACGAGGCGAGGGAGAGGCGGTGCTGTGGCTGTCCCTGTGGTTTGGCACACGCCCTGCTGTGCTGTGCGCTGGACTTGCGTCTTCGTGCTTTTGTTCTGCTGCAACCAGTTTTCAACAGGGTGGCAAACACATGTTGGGTCATTCGGCTTGTGCCTTTTTGCCCAGGAAAAACAGGGACAAGCGTGGCCAACCGTTCGTGGATGCCAGGATGGAGTTGCGAGTGGGCAAGAAGTACCGCCTCTCCAAGAAAATTGGCGGAGGCTCCTTCGGAGATATTTTCCATGGTGAGTTAAGGGGTCGGGTGTAATTTAAGCGGCGTAGCTAGGTGCCAGCAGGACAAATGCAGCGCGTAGTGGGCAAGCCAGTCAGGTGAAGACATGGTGTGGGCAGTCGTAACCTGCATGCACATGGCAATCTCATCTGGCGAGTTCTCCGTGCAGATACAGCCTTTTTCACATCACCTCGTTGCTGGGCACTTTCTCTGCTCCTTTCTAGCACTTTCGTTCATTACACTCGAGAGCACCTATCCGAACCTGGCAGCGAGCTGCACATAGTGTTTGCATGTCAAGTTTGGAGGAAGGTAGTCTTGCGTGAGGTTACATGGTGAGCGGAATGTTCTTGCTATGGTTTTGGTCCCGAAAAATGCCACTGGAACCATTGCTTGCCACACCTTGCAACCAAACCCATCCCGCTTTTCCTCTTGGGCCCAATTCATTTCTTTCCTCCTGCCTTCGTCCTGCCTGAGCGCGCGGCAGCTAGGCACGTCGCGCCGGAGCTGCCGCGCGCCATCCGGTTACCTTCGCGCAAGGGGAGAAAAAATGGGCAAGGTTGACTTGAAGTAATAGATTATTGTATGAAATTCGATTCTGATTAAGAACTGTTAAGGTGATTCATATGTGATAATCAACCTGAAAAGTCAACACTGTCCATTTACCCCCCCTTGCGCGTAACCGGATGGCACTAGCTCCGGCGGCTCGCTGCTGCGCGCCCCGGATCTGTTGTGGGGCAGATATTTCGGGGTGTTTCAGATGCGGGGGAAAAAGCGGGAAAAGGTCGCAATAAAACTTTTTAGAAAAATTGATAAGATTCCGAGCATGAGCGTTTCCAAAAAGAGGGGTGGTGTGTTTTGGAGACCATGATTGGCTTTGTGGTTTGGTGCAGGAGTGCACATTGGAACGGGCGAAGAGGTAGCGATCAAGTTGGAATCAGTGCGAAGCAAGCACCCCCAGCTCCTTTATGAGTCCAAGGTGCTGAGATATCTCAAGGGCGGTGTTGGTCTGCCAGAAGGTATTGTGTTTTCCGATCGACTGCTTGGTTTGAGTTCAGGGGGCGTTCAGCTTGTGAGGGGCGGCGGCTGCCGCCCCTCGGGGCATTATAACCGAAAGAAGTACAGGGTTTATTTGTAGTACTGTAGTAGTTTTTTTGAAGTATTGCAGTGGGGTTGCCCTAATGTATTACGTAGTAGTGTGCTATGTTTAGTAGTTAGGCACAAGGGGCCGCGAGTGGCGTAGCTTTCACCTCTCCGCCGCGCGCCCCTGCAATGTATTATGTGAACGTGACAAAGACAATGGATTGAGTGCGCAGTGCTATGGTACGGTGTGGAGGGCGACTACAATGTGATGGTGATCGATTTACTAGGGCCTTCTTTGGAAGATTTGTTCAACTTTTGCAACCGGCGCTTTTCGCTAAAAACAGGTTCCATTTGTTACCGTGTGTTTTAATGTCCTTGGGGGGCGCTTCCTTGCAGCCCACTCATCTCTCGTGCTGACTGCTGCTCTCCTCTCTTCGTGTTCTCTCTGTTTCGTGTTCATCTGCTTTCCGCTTGACACCCCAATTTATTTTCCCTTTGCGGACGCTGTTCTATTTCCCAAGTCTTGTGCTGCATGGTGGTTGGGTCGATGCGGCGGATGTGTGTGCTCTCTGACTGTCCTGTGGGTGCGGTGGCAGTGCTGATGTTGGCGGACCAGATGTTGAGTCGTGTCGAGTACGTACATTCCAAGAGCTTTCTTCACAGGTCAGTCTTTCTCACGTGGTGGTTGGGTCTGGTTGTTGTGCTGCAGTGTCCTTCGCCGCAGACAAGTCTTCACAATTGTGGAGACTCGTCTGCGGCAGGGTATGTTTGAGTCTCGTTTGTGGTCCGGAGTGTCTTTGGTGAGGTTACTGTGAGATTACTGTGTGCGATTGGGGGTAGAGCGGGTCCTCAGAGGTCTGACATGCGCCGCAAACTTGGAGCAGAGATATCAAACCAGACAACTTTTTGATGGGAGTAGCGAAAAAGCTGCACATGGTCCACATTATTGACTTTGGGTTGAGCAAAAAGTACCGCGACCCCAAGACGCTGCAACACATCCCTTACCGCACCAACAAGAACTTGACGGGCACTGCGCGCTACGCCTCGCTCAACACGCATCTCGGGATCGAGCAGGGCCGCCGCGACGACCTTGAGGCGCTAGGCTATGTTTTCCTCTACTTCCTGCGCGGCAGTCTGCCATGGCAGGGTCTTCGGGCGGCCAACAAAAAGCAAAAGTACGACAAAATCAGCCAGAAAAAGCTAACCATTCCGATTGAAACCTTGTGCGAGGTCTCTTGTCTGTCTCCTTTCCATCTCGTCTTCTTAAAGCGGCTTGCCCTTGCTGTCTTCCACGTGTCGCCTGTGCAACGATATGTTGTGCTGTGGAGAATCGTGACATGCTGACAGCTCATCCTTGGTGAAATTGACATTTGGTGGCATTGCAGGGTTATCCTGAGGAATTTACTACATACTTGAATTACGTGCGCGCACTGCGCTTTGACGATAAGCCCGACTACGCCTACTTGCGCAAGCTGTTTCGCGACATCTATGCTCGCGAAGGCTATGAGTATGACCATGTCTATGACTGGACCGTGCTCAAAAATTCGCAGCAGGCTTCAGCAATGCCGTCTTCTGCCCCCGGCGCCTACAACGAGAGTAAGTGCTGCTGTTGCTATCTTGCCGTCGCGCTTTCATAATTATGGAGCGAACTGTATGTTGATGTGCAGTTTGTATTGACTGCCCCCCCCCTCTAGCCACTTCGTAGATTGCTGCACTTCGTCAAGAGACTCGCGGCGGTGTGTAGCTGATATGGGTTGCTTTATGTGTGGTGTGTGGCAGTGCCGGTCCCGGTGGCGGGGCAAGCGCCTCAGACAATGGCAGTTGGTCAGCAGGCCCACACGTCGACTCTACAGTACGTGCCAACCTGTCTGTCATGGCCCAATGTTCTTCCTGATCTCTGCACCTTATGTGTGCTGTGTTGTGTTGGACAAGTTTGCAAGGCAGCTTTCACAGTCTGACGGTCTCAATGTGTGTTTTGCAGGGTATAAATGGCGGTAGCTTCACGGCTTGGAGGGTGAATGTTGCCAAAATGCGTCACGTCGCCTAAGAGGGCTTCGGTTGTACCACAGCGTGTTGTGGTTGTGACCGCTGCACCGGGTTCGGGCGGAATTTGGGCTGGCTGCGAAATCGTTGCTGCGAGTGTTTTTTGGTGAGACGAGTGTGCATACACATGTTGATGAGGTTGGAAGTGTTGGGATATAAGTGTGAGCAAATGTAACCACGTGAGTTCGGAAGTCACGCCTCGACTGATGGGGTTTTGGTTGGCACAAACTGCGTCGGGGTCTGTTCTTGAATATGATTAAAGGGTTTAGAGCTTGGACTCGTGATCTCAGTTTGATCCAAGGTTGCTTCTGTGTGCGTGAGGAGGAGCGGATCGTGTGGGCCTGCTGATGGACCAGCTGGCCGCTCATTCGTCCAACCCCTACACCAGCCCTAGCCCGGCTCGTCAACATGTCACATAAATCAGGCGACTCACCACTCGTCCAGTTTGTTCACACAGTAGTAGTAGAAGTGAAGATCAATTCCACTCTATGGGAAGTTGTACCATCACAGCGACTCGAAACAGAACCCTAAACAATCCAAGAACCACAAAAAAAGCATCCTCGGGAAGCTTTTGTGCTTCTCCTCCAGGCGGAGAAGCAATGCACTGCAATGAGTGGCGTATTCAGGTAGGTTCGAGAGCAGGGAGAAGCGGAGTTTATTCAGGTGCGGCTTGATAGCTCGTGCTCATTTCGTATTAGTGGGAGTCAGAGAGCCATTTACGGCCTCTAGTCGATCGTTGGAGAAGGCCTTGTAGGGCCAGTTCTTGGTGATGTAGGCAGCAGCCGCTGCGAGCGTGTTCCGGGGCGAATTTTTGTTCACCGGGATTTGTCGTGATAACGTGACACTGGCAACTTGCTGAGATAAGTAAGATATGCTCTTTCTTTCTTTAAATGTCTTTCTTTCTTTCTGTCTTTGGGGAAGGAATCCCCACGTATTCATGTAGAACTTGACTCTCTGAGTTGCAGACCGTAACCCCCTGTCAAGTTTGGGGGGCTGCTGGTGGCTTCAAGACACAAGTTTGAGGGTTGGCCTGTACTCTCGGGCTATCGATTCCTTGCAATCAAGACCTCCTTACTTCCAAGAAACATTGTGCCTAGATCAGCCCTTAAATCGACATTGCAAATACGTAACCGTAGTACTAAAAACTTAGTGGTCATCTAGAATTTCAATGATTCGAATGAAATTGGAAATTAGTATCACCAAGACACCAATCATTTTCGAATAAATTTTCAAGGCTTGCCCGGACCCCAATCGATAAATGTTTGATTTACCGTAGTACGATTCCAAAGACGAACTGGTCTGGTCCGTGGAAGTGGCCTAGTCACAGTGAACAGTGACTCTTTTGAATTTCTCTTTTCCATATAGAAGTATCAAAGGAACAGGAATTCTCAGTCTAGAACTGTGAACATGATCGTAAGAGTACATGTTGGCCCATGAAACAGATTTGCTAGCAATTTTTTTCTTTTTACTACCGGGTCCGTGACGTTGGGGTTGTCAGGTCCGTGTTATCACGTGTGATGAGCGACGAAGAGAGTTGCCTCGGCGGATGTCAACGCAGTGTGTGTGCAGTTTTGTGCGCGCTTGTCTATCGTTCTGTTTTACTGTCTTTGTGTCATTCTGTCTTGTCACTGTTGTTGTGTTTGTGCGTATGTCCATTGAACAACGCATACAGAAGGTGCTCGGAGGAAGGCCATGTTGCGTCTACTTCGCGCTGTCATTTCGCCTTCATGTTGGCTGCGCAAGTGAAAGCTTACAACTGGGGTGGCCGAGATCCAGATTATTGTTTTGGTGTGCTTGTGAGGTGCTAATCTTGGTCTGCGTCACGGTGTGCCTGCGAGTATCAGCCATTACAAACTCGAGCCTGCAACAACTACTAGGGCTGCCGTTGCTCCGTGCTACAGATGAGTCTGTTGAAGCTGTGAGAATAGATTTTTGAAAAGTGATAGTGGGTATCCCAAGGGCAAGGACGCAGGTTATATTTTTGGAATTGGCCCACAGAGTGAAAGATCGTGCTATCAACAACTCGGAAAGCCACTGCCATAGGCCGTGCACTGTCGCAGTGAATATGGGAGAAGTGTCACAGGCACTTTCGTTCTTTCTGTGGAGAAACCCCGACTTTGTCACCCAGGACCCAAGGTACTGTCAGTGACGACGGACTGTTGCCCACCTACTAGTACTTATTGGGGGACCCGCTAGGAGAGGACAGTAAACATGTTATTGGTTGGCCTGCATTCTCCGCCTATAAGGTCTCAACCAGCAAGACTCCAAAACTAAGGAATGTAGCAGCCCCCCCCCTATTGCCCTTTCCGTTGGAAAGGCACCATTGACTTCCTTTTTGTCTTTCTTGGGTTGTGAATACGCAACTTAATCATTAGAATAAATGGCCTTTTTTCTTTCTTGGGTGGTGAACACGTAACTCAATCAATAGACTAAATGGGTGGTGAGAACCTAATTAATCATGTAGAACCTAACTTTTGACTTTCGACTTTGGTACCATGAAAGGGGTGTCCGTCAAGACATTGCCTTTTAAATGCTTTCTTGATCCGAGTCAGGCAAAGACATCGTGCAGACTTGCGCTTCAGCCTTTTTTGTGCCTTGGTGGAAGAAACCCTGAATTTAACAATTTTGGGGACCTTTCTTTGAGAATAGACTTTTATTGAAAATTGATAGTGAGTATCTCACAGACTCTGATGCGGGGGTTGCTTGGTCAGTCGCCCTAGCTAACCCTGGGAATTCCCTTCAAGTTTTCCTCTCTTTGGTCAGCTCAGCTCCACCAGTCTCCGCCCTCGCCAGTTCCAGGGGACCTAGGAAGGAGTCCCTGGCAGACACCAGTCAGCAGTATGCTAGGCATTGTGTAATGCTCTTGGTTTCGCATACTGGGACAGGCCCAAGTCTGTAGAGTGGGTCGTCAGTGATCATGGGAGCAGCGTAGACCATTGAAGTCAGCTATCTTTCAGGGGCAAATTCTGGCATCTACGGAATCCGCTACCTCAGGGAAACCTACTACTTCTCGATGTCTCAGTGCGCTATCAGGCCGGCTAGGGAGCCTCGGAGAGTGTGGTTGGTCCTAGATGGCTTCGGATGGAAAAAATAAATCAGCGCACCCTTATACGTTTTGAACTTCTGCAATTCGGGATTTTTACCGGTTTGGCGGCTTCACAAACAAAACAACAGATAAACCTGTTCCTCCTATACGACCACTGACAAGCAGCACCCCCGCGGCTTAGGTACAATTAACACAGTAGCAACTCAAGGCGGGCCCGGGGATCATGATGAATTTCACACTTCATAATGATCAGGGAGGTCAGGAAATGGTATCTTTATGTTGTGGTAGTAGAGGCCGTTGAGAGCGGGGCCTCCGCGAGCTCTAGGCAGATGTATGTCTTTGTGGTTATCGTAGTAGTTGACTCATTGAGGCCATGGAGACTTGGGCCTTCACGAACTCGCAACACAGAGATTACCACTACTCTCGAGTTTGCGGAAACAGAGGGCACCACGATTCGGGGTTTGTGGAGATAGAGAGGACCACGAAATGGACCCTGAAGTCACATCTGCAGCAGACTTGTGTAACAGAGAATTGTGATCCATAGGATCGGGCGGGAGAATGAAGTTTGTCCTCGACGTCCTCAGATGAAAAATTTAAACCAGCGCACATATCACTCACATACAACCACTGCCCAGTGACTCAGCTCCCTCCAGTGCAATTGCCACAGAGGGAAAGATGGAAAAAGTTGGGAGGGGGTGATCTGGTACCGTGAGTAATCATCAGCAATTTGTGGACGGTACAACTCCATACTCAGACGGCAAACATACCTGCCTTGACAGCCCAGATTCGAAAACCCCGAGGGATAGACTGGAGGAGTCAAGGGTCCAAGTCTTTCAGTGGCGAACCTCTTGCTAGACTTGATTTTGAAGTTTGTTGACCCTCTTTCAAAAGTCCAAATTGTTTCGAGCGTGCATCTGAGGTTTTCTGACGAATTTTGCGGCCAAACACGTTTTTTAAATCGGAAGTTGCAACTGCGCAGCTTCATTTTTTTGGCGAGTCCCGAAGTCATGCACAGACCTTGATCTGACTTTGCTCCGAGTTTACATTTTGATATCATGATCAGAAACATGTAGCAAATTCCTACGGAAAAATAAATTGCTAGCGCCTGGTGATTGCTTCCCGCAGCCATGCTCGAGCGCTGGCCGCAGGTTTGCCGTGTCAAGATCACGTTTGAATATATACCAAACAGTAAAACGATGTCGATGAAATGCTTTCTAAACTAGATTTCACTGAATACGTACATTCATTCGAACCCGGCAAACCCAACCTTGTCTTAATCCCTGGACTACGCTGTTGGTGAGCACCTAATTAAGTGCGTAGGACCCAATTTAGCCAGAAATTGTCCCGTGCCGTTGCCAACCTAGTTTATGGTCGACCCGCGTAGCAGATAAACTTGAAAACAGTTCACAATGTTTGTGGGCTGGCATTTTGGCATGCATCCTCGACCCTTTCTTTCTTTCTTTCTTGGGTGGCGACACACAACTTAATGACAAATCTAAAATAGATTTGAGCGCATAGACCCTCAATCAAGGGTACTAAACTACTTTTTATAGTAATAAAATCATCATCATCTGGACTAAACGGGCGGTTCGCACCCGATTAATCACGTAGAACCACGGAAACTGTCCCTGGCTCTTGCCGACCTAGTTTATGGCTGACCCACTAGTAGATGACAACAGTTCGCAATGTGGGCTGGCATGCATCCTCAGATTAATAGGTTCCAACTTTCTGTGACTACCAAAGAACGCTGTAGTAGCAACCGGTGCCCTCTCACTTTTCCCCTTTTTTTTGGGTGGTGAATACCCAACCTAGTCACAGTACTAAGTGAGTGGTGTGGACCAAAGCCCAATTAGCCTCTTTTTTTGTTTTTTTTGGGTGGCGAAGACCCAACTTAATCACTGGGCTAAGCGGGTGGTGAGCACCTGATGAGCTACTGAGGACCTAAGAAACTGTCCCGGACTGTCGTGACCATTGCCGACGTAGTTTAAGACCGACTCGCTAGCCTCGTAGGACCTCACGACTATTCTGTTCTGTTCTCATACACTTTTCTTTCCTTCTTTCTCATTTGGGTGGCAAATACCCAACATGATCACTGGACTATGCAGATGGTGGGCATCTGATGAATCACGTAGGACCCAAGAAACTGTCCCGGAGCAGTGCCCACCTAGTTTAAGGCCGACAGGATTCAAGTTGAGGGTAAAAAGAGAAAACCTGAACACGTTCTTTCTTTCTTCCTGGGGTTTCGAAGACCCAACTTAATCAATAGACTAAGCAGGTGGTGCGCACCCGTGGAATCGTTAGACCGTTTCTGATCTAGGGTCAGGCCAACCCACTAGTGGGTAAAACAGTTCACAATGTTTGTGGCACACTTTCTTTCTTTCTTTTCTTGGGTTTCGAAGACCCAACCTAATCACTGGACAAAGCGGGTGGCGAACACCCGATTAAACACGAGGACCCAAGAAACTGTCCCGGAGCCGACCTATTTTTGAAGCCGACCCTGCTGGTGGGTCAAACAATTCACAATGTTGGCGGGTTGGCATACTAGTGTATCCTGGGGCTAACCAATCCTCACAATCAATCTCCCCAACTACTAGTGACCAAGAAACGTAGCGCCCAGGAAATGGTGCCCCCCCTTGGGCGCGCGGCGGCGAAGGGGCTTTAGCCCCGAGCTGCCGCGCGCCACATGGTCACGACCACACTTCGTGAGAATTTCCTTTTTCCCCCCATTTTTCCGACTTGCCGCAAGTCGACCAAACGCCGACTTGCGACGGAACTACCGTCGCAAGTCACAAAAATGCCGACTTGCGGCCGCCGCAAGTCAGGAAAATGAAAAAAAATCCTACAAACAAATACCCCGAAGTTTGGTCGTGACCATGTGGCACATGGCAGCTCGGGGCTGAAGCCCCTTCGCCGCCGCGCGCCCTGGTAGGAAAGGCACCAAGTCATCCAAGCAGTGCTCGTCAAAATTGGGATTGAGATACTCTTCGGCAATACGCCGTTGGTGAATCATGAAACAACTGTCACAGTCTTGGCAACAGATCACAGACTAGCTCACTGAAAGAACAGAGACACTGACGATAGACCACACGACCAATGTTCTTTTTTTAATGTTTTTCCGCCACACAGCTAGCGCGCCAATTACACCAGGAACGCACACAAGTGGTGTGCAGTAATAGGGAAGCCCGGAAGCGCACGGCCCGAGGGCACTCCCGCAATAGACCTGGGAGTTGAAGACATACACACATGTTGACAAACAAAATAGAAATAAAACAGAATACACATCCGTAAACACGCAACATGGATGAACAACAGGCTAAGTACACGATCAGGGTGTGCAAGCTTTTGCTCACAAACTGCATACAGGCCCATGACGACTGTTCGGAGGTACTTCCACACATCATTCTTTGAGACGGCCCCGAACACTTGGGTCTCCAGGTCACGTAACTCCCAGTTTTTTGAAATTCCGTCTTTCCAAGAATTCAGTTTTTCAAGACCGTGATTTTTTTCCAAAAATCGACAAAAAAACATCAATTACATATCGTGGGGCTGCGCCCCGCACCCTCTCCTTACGGAGCTGCGCCCGTCCCACCCAACAAGGTAGGTGTTAAATGTCTGGCCGCAGTGGTGCTTCCTCACCCTGACCGTGTATTTAGCCAACACATACTCAAGACAAAAAATTAATTTTGTTTTTTTTGATGTTGCTTTTATTACTTCGTAAGAAATAGTCTAGTAGCTTTGCTGGAAGCTCTATGTGCTCGATTTTTTTCTTTTAGATTCGTGAATATCGGTTTTGTTTCTGACATTTTTTTATTTATTTTTTTCTTGTGTGTGTGTATGTGCAAGGTCTCTAACAAAGCTTTTCTTCCGCCTCTCTCAACCAGGCTCCTGTGCCTGGTTGTCTCCATTCCTCTTGTGTGCTGATTGTACATGTGTGCTTGTGTGTGTGTGCC
>Ga0105054_10011217_pt1 | contig 11217 bp, 7 predicted proteins | sample BON02_FD_78091 | JGI IMG/M metagenome (GOLD analysis project Ga0105054, IMG submission 78091) | Freshwater microbial communities from Lake Bonney liftoff mats and glacier meltwater in Antarctica - BON-02 (megahit assembly) | ecosystem: Environmental > Aquatic > Freshwater > Ice > Glacier... | reverse complement strand
CCCGGATTGTGCGGGGAATCAGCCTAATCCTCTGTTTTGCAGGCAGCCTGGAGTCAGATCCCAAGCAATCGCTTCCAAAAACAAAGAGCTTCTTACTTCAAGAACTCGACGTCCGCTTGCCTCTGCATCGACGCCCTGGCCGTTCGTGACATCCAAAATTTTATGCGTCGCCGAATGTGCGAAAGTGGCGAGCACCTCATGCCCCGGGTTGTGAACACTAGAAAGAACACTAATGCCAGCAAAACACCAAAACACCAGGAGTAACACCAGTAACACCAGTGCCAGGCATTGGAGTGACTCGAATATCCGGAGTTAACACCAGTGCCAGGCATTGGAGTGGCTAATCGAATTACGAGAAAGATTCGGCAGGATAAATCGGGGAGTAGTCGTGCGGGGTTGGCCGCGATTTTGGAGCGATTGCGAATGAGCGGCCAGGCGTGGGTGGACTACGTGAAGGACTTTGGACGCTGGTTGGGTTGGGCGGTCGGCAAGGAGCAAGCTTTGGTCCAAGAGCGTGACCGATCGGGTCTCCACCAAATGCAATCCCGCCCCCAAGCCACCGCCATCTTCGGCTAACGCTCACCGCGCCGAAGAATCTCCAAGGCTGGCGTTCACCTTTCTGAGCTGACATTCACAGCAGCCCAAAGTCTTAAGCCAGTTCTACCTCGCCAAGATATTTCTACGCGCCCAACCAGCCAATTTCCGCTGCACACCCCCATCCCTCGCGGCTTTCTCCCGCAAAACCCAAGCAAACAGTCTCCAGCACCCCACCCGTCCGCCAAATTCAACCCAAATCCATCACCACTAGCGCGCCTGGCACTTGTATAAACCACTAGCGCGCCTGGCACTTGTATAAACAGTTCGTGGTCGAAAGTTGGTTCGGTCATCACTAGGCTTTCGAGTACGAGTACCGTTGCACTGAGTACGAGTACGATTTCCCACCTGACGAACGCCTGCCATCAGCGGGCCGCGACGAGCGATTCAACCATTGCCAAAAAAGTGACACGCGGCTCCGTTGCATGGCTTTGCTATTCGCCGTACTCATGCTTTAGTCTCAGCTTGTTTGTCAATCCAGGATAAAGTGCAAAGAGCATACACGATAGGTAAAATCCGTAAATGTAGCCAAAAATTTTCAAATCCGACGTGGTAAATGCACCCTTCGGCATCACGTTGGTGAGGATGATGACCGCGTCAACCACCGCGAGCACAAGTATCGCGCAGCACAACGCCACAAGTTGCCCAGATCGAACTATGCGTCCGCATCGGTTCGTGGAGATGTGCCAGACGCCGGCATTGAAACGAAGAAAGAACGCGACAATTGGTAGGATGACAGCCATCACTTCGATGAGTTGCGGGATCTGCGGGATTAGCAAGCTAAGGGCAAATGGCAGGATCCAGATTGCCGCTGGAACGAGGCCATCCCATCCGAGAAAACGGATGAGCCATGTCAGCAGTGGATGTCGTTGCGAATGCTTCATTGCAGTTGTGAGTATTTCAGTCGAATAACGCCTGCGTGGAACGTTAAAAGGTGTCAAGGGAACGTTAAAAGGTGTCAAGTACCGTTTTGGATAAATGGGCAGCCTGAAGGCAAGAACGGTACTTGACACCTTTGTTTTCAAGAGTTGAAAAATCTTAATTAATTAACAATAAATTCCCATTGCAACTCTTGACGGAGCTAATGCGCACCGATAACATCAAATCAACTCTATTATCGAGGTGTAGTGAACTTCGTTTGCTGATGGAATTGGCATATGTTACTTACCGCTGTAAACGCACCCGTGGAAGCCACTCGTTTCATCGACGCAATTCCACCGTTTCCAAGCGAAACGTTCGATGGTCAGGGAATTGTCGTTTGCGGAGGAGGAATCAAGTACGGCGCTTGTGCTTACGTCTTAGTTCGGTTGTTGCGTTATCTCGGCTGCGATCTCCCGATCGAAGTCTGGTGTTTAAATGATGATGAATTTGATCCTAGCTGGATTGAATTGGTTAAGCCCTATGATGTCGAATGCGTCAATGCGGCCGAGGTACTTAAATCGCATCCACATCGTAAACTGGGCGGTTGGGAACTGAAACCATACGCTATTCTCCATAGTAGATTTCGGGAAATTCTGTTCCTAGATGCCGACAACGTTCCCGTCGTTGATCCATCCTTTCTTTTCAATACGCCGCAATACACTCAAACTGGAACATTGTTTTGGCCTGACCCCGAAGATGTTCAAACAGCGGTGACCAATTCCGCCTGGGATGTTTTTGATGTTCCCTATTGCGATTGTCCCGACCAGGAAAGCGGACAGTTGTTAATTGATAAATCTCGTTGTTGGTCGGCACTCAATTTGTGCAACTATTTCAACGAACATTCCAATTTCTACTATCAGTTCGTTTATGGCGACAAAGACACATTCCGGTTTGCTTGGCAACGGATGAATCAGCCGATTTGTTGGCCTGAAAAATTTGCGTCCGGTGAAATCCCATTCGTGTTACTTCAGCACGACTTCGAAGGAAACGTTTTGTTTCAGCACCGATACTTTCACAAATGGTCGTTTTACGGCGACAACACCTCGATTCCTCGCTTTCATCATCAAGAAATATGTTTGCAATTCTTGCAGAAGTTGCGCGAAACTTGGCAGCCACAGCACCATCTCATGAGAAACATTAGCCGATCCGATCGAGAATCAATCAATCGTTTGACAGGTCGGCGTTTTATTTATGAACGCTTTGGGCATAATCGCTGGGAAATTCAACTGGGCGAAAATGCGATGATTGAAGATGGCTACAATCCATCTGCTTATCTTTGGTGGATTGAAGATGGGTCGCTAGCATTGGCCGGAATCAATGGCAAACAAAAACTTCTATGTAGTCGTAACAGCGGTGAAGTCTGGGAAGCCGTACAACAACATGGTCTTCATAAAATAAAAATTCAGGTGCGTCCCCTGGAGAATGGTCCCCTGCAAAGTGAGGCGACCAATGAGATTATGGGGGTTGTTTAAGATTTCAGTTTGCTTGATTCGAGTTTATTAAAACCTTGTACCATAAACTAAAAATGTAACCTTGTATTTGAAAGAGCGCTTGCTTTGACGACTCGATCTAATCCTGATCCTTGTGCATGTTGTGCGGATGAATGTGGTTGCCAATCGGAAAGTTGTAGTGGGGCGGCATGTCCGGTGGATTTATCGCGGGGGATCGTTGAGTACGATAAAAGCAGTCTGAAGACGGTACGTTCGGGCAACTTTCGCTTGACGTGGTATAACCAGTGGAACAACGGTGGTGTACCGGCTGATTATGTAGGAAATGTTGGTAACAACTGGGCGATCGATACGTTTGCCACGGTTTCTCAAGACGCTCAAGGCGATTGGGTTTTTGTCTGGACGCCGGGTCGTGGTGGAAAAAGTGTTTGGTTCAGCCAGGCCGGAGCTGCTTACGTTTCCAAATATGGTGCCCGACAAACACTGACCCTCAGTGGAAGTACCTGGCGCTTGACCGATCCTGATGGAAAGGTCTGGGAATTTGATGCAAATAGCGGCCTGGTCTCGAAGATGACCAGCCCCGGTGGTCAGGTCACGGATTTCATCCAGCAAAGCGGACGCATCGTTGAAAAACGTTGGTCGTTCAACGGGAAAGTCGAAGCTCGCGTTTTCAGTTATCTAAACGATCGAGTCTCCGAAGTAATCCTCTATCGCGGCACGACTGCCACTCCGCATCAGACGGCAGTTCGGCGGGCCTTGCTGGTTTACTATGACACACTTGTGGCCAATCAGGGCAACGTCGGTGATTTAAAAACGGTCGCCACGCAAATTTATCAGAGCGGCTGGCAAACAATTTCAACCAGTTATTACCGCTACTATACGGCCGTTTCGTCAATCGGTTATGTCGGTGGCCTGAAATACATTGTCGAACCCAGTGGATATCTCAAGCTTTCAAATCCAAACACGGCGAGCGATTCCGAAGTTGCCGATGTAGCCAGCAAAGCGTTTCAATACAATTCCACCAGTCGTCGCGTGACGCGTGCATCAACCAACGGCGGTGCAGAAACGTTTGACATTGCCTATACCACCGGCACGAACGTTCAAGCGTACAACAATTGGCAACTTAAAGCGGTTGCAACTCAACCGGACGGATCGACCCTAACCGTATTCGCCAACCATGTCGGCCAGGATTTGTTGAGAGACCATCAGTTATCGTCCAAGCGATACATCGAGTATTTTAAATACAACAATGATGGCCGCTTGATCCAGCATGCCAATCCTTCGGCCATTAACCTGACAGGCACGCCGTACAATGAAACTTCAGCCGATCTCAACGTTCAGTTGAACGCGAGTCTTGGACTGATTCAACTGACGACTTATTATGGTCCCACCGCGACTGCTCCCGGTTATCCGGAACTGCTACAGGTGAAAAAGGGAAGCAGCGGAACTCCGATCAACCTTTCCAAAACGGAGTATGAGAAAAAAACTGTTGGTACCGTATCGGTCTACAAGGTTACCAAAACAACAGCTTACCGAAGCGATACCGGCACGGGCGATCCGCTTTCAACCGAATACGTGAATACGTTTCACTCTGGTACCGTCCAGTTGAATCAAGTGACGACCAAACTACCTGACGTACCGACTGGCCAAAACGGCGGAACTTGGTTAACAAATAATACGCGGGTACAAGTTTTAAATATCCAAAATCAGCTGACACAAAGTGTCGACGCCAAGGGAACCAAAACAGATTTTCAATACGATGCGTCAATTGGCACTCAGACACAAATGCTCCAGGACAGCGGGTCGGGCAAGTTGAACTTAGCGACGAATACCCTTTCTGATGAGATGGGGCGGCCGATTCGGGTTCTTGATCCGTCGCATGTCAACGGTGCACAAAACATTCGCTCCGTTGAATGGACTGTTTATCTTGATGACCAGCATGAGGTACGATCTGCGCAAGGTTACCTGATCGGAACCAGTAGTTATACATTGATCAATCCGGTCACAATCAATCGTTCCGATGCCAGTGGTCGACCGATCGATCAGATTGTGGCCACGCGCGGTAGTAATGTGGAAAGTGCGGGCGAGTTAACGGCCGCCGATACTTTCCCACAATCCAGCTGGACCACGTGGACCAATCATTCTTACGGCGACAATGGCCGACTGCTCTACACGCGCGTTTACCATAGCGTCCCGACCAGCGGCTCCGGCTCAAGCGGCACGAATTATGATCAAACCGATTTTGGCTATGATTCGATGGGTCGGCAAAACCGAACGCAAGGCGCGGATGGTACCATCACACGACAAGTTTTTGATATTCGTGGTTTGGTAACCGCAACTTGGATAGGCACGAACGACAATGGTGCAACCGACAATGATCCCAGCGGCGGGGGCGCTGCTGGCAACAATATGAAACCGGTAACGAAGCCGGAATACGATGGAGGACAAAACAGTGGTGATGGCAATCTTACTAAGATCACTAGCCCAGTTGACAATACAGCGGTTAACGATCGGGTTACCAAATTTGAATTCGATTGGCGGAATCGGCAAACGGCTAGCGTAGCCGTCGAAAGTTCGACACGAGAATATCGAATTGAGAGTACGTTGAACAATTTAGGGCAAGCAACACTTGTCGAAAATAAACGGAATGACAGTAGTACGTTGACGTTGACCGGCAAGACCGAGTTTTTCTTTGATAACCGAAATCAACAGTATCGGAACAAGGTGTACGCGGTCAGCGATACCGGTGTGGTAGGTAATGCTTTGGAAAGCAATCAATGGTTTGATGCCAACGGAGCTAACCTTAGCAATAATCCATCTGGCAGTCAGCAAACATCCAAAACGACCCTCGATGCGGTTGGCCGTGCCGTTGCTGGCTATGTGGGGTATCCTTCCAGTTTGCCTGACAACCCCACGTCTGTTACCGGCGATGTCGTTTTTTCACAGACAGCGACACAATACGATGCCGCTTCGAACATACTATTAACCACGCAAAAAATGCGTTGGCACAATGCCACTGGTAACGGTGCATTGAACGGACCCAGCGCCGCCCAACCGAAAAGTCGAGATAGTTACATAGCCTTTTGGCAAGACGGTATCGGGCGAGGTACTGCGGTCGCTGACTATGGCACCAACAACAATGCAGGCGTACCGACTCGGCCATCATCTGCTCCGAGCAGCAGTTCCGGCGTATTGTTACTTGAGCTGACTCGTTACAATCCAGCCGGTCTTATATTTGAAATGGTTGACGAGGTCGGAAAAGTGAAACGTTCTGTATTCGATCATGCTTCTCGTCCTACTTCGTCGACCAAAAACTTCGGTGGCTCGCCTGTTGAAACAGTTCAAACGACTTATGCTCCCGGTAATCTGAAAAAAACCGAAACAGTTCTCAACACAACAACTGGAAGTCAAACAACCGAGTATTTTTACGGTGTCACGTTGTCTACTTCTGGAATCGCCAGTAATAATCTGATCTCTAAAATTCGATATCCCGACAATAGTGAAACTTCTTACAAGTACAATCGGCAAGGCCAAAAAATTGAATACACCGATGCCAATGGGAACGTGCATCAGATTGTCTATGATGCCTTGGGTGCAGAAATTGAAGACCGTGTCACGACACTCGGCACGAATGTGGATGGTGCAGTCCGACGAGTTTTCAATTCCTTTGATACCCGACGCCGATCAAAAAACGCAACCGCGTATTCTGCCACAACGGGTGGAACGGTCACGAGCGACATTCAAAACACCTATAACAGCTTTAATCAGCCAATCGTTGAATATCAACAGCACGGGAGTGCTGTTAGCACATCAACGTCGCCCAAAGTTCAAATCGGTTACGCTGACGGTAGTAACAACACCGTTCGTCCGATCAGCTTAACTTATCCAAACGGAAATAAGCTGGACATCAATTATGGAACTGGTGCTAATGATAAACTCAGTCGACCAGAATCTTTGACATGGAAAGGGACACTGGTCGCGAACTTCCAATATATCGGCCTGAATTATGTAATCTTGCAGACTTACCTCCAACCTGCAACTGATCTTGTTTATTCACTAGCCACAGGTACAGGCAGTAACCCGTATGCCGGCCTGGACCAGTTTGGACGGATCATTGATTGTCAGTGGCTTCAAGGCACAACCAAACTGGTGCAGTTGAAGCGAGGTTACGATTTTGTCAGCAATCCAACCTATCAGCGCGATGAAACCGCTCGCACCAATGGTGCTAGCCTAGATCAGTTGCTGGGTTTTGATGGTCTCGATCGCTTGATCAGTTTAAGCCAAGGGCAGCTTAACGGGACCAACACCGCGATCACCGGTAGTCCAACATTAACTCAAGGCTGGACCTTGGACTCGACGGGTAACTGGTCAGGTTTCAATCAGACCGTTCAAGACGTCCTAACCCAAACTCGGACTCACAATACGGTCAACGAAATCACTGGCATCGCAGAAACGGTAGGACTGGCTTGGGCTGATCCTGCCCATGATTCCAACGGAAACATGACCACCATTCCACAGCCGAATACGCTTAATAATTCATACAAGGGCATCTTTGACGCTTGGAATCAATTGGTTCGATTGACCAACAACGCCAGCGGCAACAAGACGGTCGCTGAGTATGGCTATGACGGATTGCATCGCCGGAATATCAAGAAAGAGTTTAATTCCGCGGGCACCCTGACAAAAACGCGTCATCTCTATTTATCCAATCGTAATCAAGTTCTGGAAGAACGAAACGATGCCGCGACCACGGCTGCGATCCAAAACCTCTGGGGAATACGCTTCATCGACGAGTTGATCCTTCGCGACCGAGATACCAACGGAAACGGAGTTTTAGACGAACGGCTATATGCACTTACCGACACACGATTCAGCGTCGTAGCTTTGACCAACACCAGCGGTGCGATCCAAGAAAGAACCGCTTATCAACCGTATGGAAAATGTCAGTTCCTGACTCCCGCCTTCGCCACGCGAACGGCATCATCGTTCGCTTGGACGACTCTTTACACTGGGCGTGAGCTTGACGCTGATTCAGGTCTGTATTACTTCCGCGCTCGCTATTATCACTCAAGCCTCGGTCGTTTTGTAACGCGCGATCCAATCGGTTATGTGGATGGTATGTCACTCTATCGTGCCTACTTCGTGCCAAATTATAGCGACCCATCAGGAGAGCATATATATCTGACGAAAGGGCTACGTGGGCGATGGGATCCAGTGGGAGTTGTTCATCAAGATATTTGTGTAGACACTTGGGATTTGGATTTGATGATGCAGGGCTGTTGTCTAAAGACAGGCGCAAGGTGCTTCTCATTTGGTGTAGGGAACCTCCCTAAGAAGAAATTTCCCGGATCAAAAACTTGGCTTGGCTGGTCACGAATAACAACATCTGCAAGCAAAATACCGGGTCTTAGAAAGGACTTTCAAGGGGAAATATATGAATCGAGCCCTGGAAAAATAATAGTTGGTACACATAAAACCAACTGCTTCGACGACGCATTTTTCCTGACCTACATGATGGGGCGAGTCGGCACAGTTGACAGATACACCGTGGTTTTTCTGAATTGTGTAAACTACACAAATAATGAGTTCCAAGATGCGATCAACAATTACTAACAGTGCTGTTTAATTGAACGGGTTCAGAATGCGTAAATACCAAAAAATCTGTGTGCTTTTAGTGTTCGTAATTTTGCTCATGAAAGCCAAAAGTTATGGTGCGGCGGAAATTCCGCCACCGGCGTGGCCTCACACGATTGAAAGGATTGGAGGCGCACAGTTCGAACTAGTGGATGAAAAGGTTTTCGTACAGCCGTTGCTGGGTGCGGGGTTAGAAGGGGACATGGTCTTTTACCGGTGTGCGTATACGTTAAGAAATGTTGAACAGAATAAAGCAACTACATCGGTAGTGTTAAACCTAGAGGAAGGGCGCTCAACATCCGGCGAAATTGCCGATCCCGCTACCGAAGCAATATTTCAAAACAGCCTGATCGTCAAAGATCATGAAAAGATGTATTTTTGTACGTTTAATAGAGCAGATAACGGTCTACGAGAATTTCGTTGGCAGATTAGCTTGGAGCGAGGCGAGTCTCGAACAATATTTGTCAGCTACGTTGTTCAAGCAAGTGTGGGGAATGGGTCAACGGTGGCCGAAGATATATCTGATACCAAGTCCGACGGTCATGGATCTAGTGCGGTTTGGTATGGCCTGCTCGAACAGTGCGCTGTTTGGTCGATTAAGTACGACGTCAAGCCAGGTACAAGCTGGAAGGGCAACCATCGGCGGCTAGAAGTGCGTATTTGGACCGCCGGTCTGCCTGCATGGATGTCACGAAGAAAGTCTGAAATTTATGTCTCTTCCACCGTTTCCAAGAACGCTATAGAGACGGGCCAAGAAAAAAGGAAAGCAGCGGCTTTGCCGCTTGGGCTGTCGTATGTGCGTGCCGATTCAAAGCTATCAACCTATAACGCCGATGGTGGTTACTACGCCTGTGAACCCAATTCGAACTCAGTGATTTTGCTTGAACTGGTGTCCACTTGTTTGCCAGCCGATCCTCATGCTTGTTCCGTCGTGGCTGAACGGTTGTTTGAAGAACAACCCGACCGTAACAAAGTGCTTGCCTTGAAATCTATTGTGGCAGCTTTCTTTGGGGATCAACCAAAAACTACTGATGTTCAAGGCTTCGTTGAAAGGCAAGAGTGGTATCGCAAGAATGATCAGGATGCTAATGAACAACTTTTCTGCAAGGACCCAGTTGTCAATGCGTTAGACAAACAAGAATAAGGTGTCACTCTATCGAGCGTATTTCGTGCCAGGTGCGACTGATCCGAGTGGAATGATTGTGTTGTTATGGGACGATCTCGTTAGGGGTCGTCTCGATCCTAACTCATGGGCTGCGAAGTCATGGGACGACATCGAACGAACCAGGGGTAAATTATGGGCATAAACGAAATAGGGTGTCAAGTACCGATTAAGCTTTTGGCACGGTAAAAACCGAGTTGAAATCGCTTGCATGGGCTGTCAGTCAAAACGCTGATGGTTTCCTGCGGGCTTTTTTTATTGCGGAATTTTTCACCGCCGCGCATTGCACTCAACCGAAACGAAACCGATATCTACGCGGCGGAATACTGGGTGATTGTTCCAATGTTGTTCCGGGTTGGCGGAAAGGTGACGGCTGGCCATTGGTGTTCTTGTAAAAGAATGACAAACACGGCGGTCCATGGACGGCCGCCGTTATGACAGGCCCGGCGCCCGGATGGCGTCGGCCGCGCAGGACACGGATGTCCGTAGCGACCGATGCGACCGTAGGGAGCACCGGGCCGTAACGTAAGGCGCAGCGGAGGCCACGGATAGCGGAGCCGCTGTGCGGGGTCGAGAGTCGAGGGTCAAGTGTCGAGCGACAAACCACGTTGACGCGTTGCGACTCGATGGTTCAGCGGCGTAGCGATGGCCGGAGCGTCGAGCGGTGTTGGCAGTGGTGGACGGTCTCCAACCCAAAGGCAGCTAAAGTAAAAGGGCAGCTTGGTGGTGACGAAGCCGCGACCGCCGTCGTCCGAGGGCAGGACGTCCGGTGTCGTTTATTGCAGGGAAGCAATAGTAACTTTTAGAGGCAGGTTGGCCCCGCAGCGCTCTGGCAAGGTTGTGCGGAGCGTCGAGAACGACCGGTAGCGAACGCCCGCGACGTAGGAGCAGTGAGCGCGAGGGAGAGAACAGCGAAGCAATCAACAAATGGCCGCTCATCCCATGCGACAGCGCGTCCGCACTTCGATCGACGCTCCATCCTCTAGCAGTCCGCCCACCAACGCCGCTTCCCCAACCGCTTGCGATTACCGGCTGCCATCGGGTGACGTTTCAATCATTCTTTGCGGCTTTTAGCGCCAAATCAATCGTTTGAATAACGGTGTCCTGAATCTTCTTCGGCAATTGTTCGATTCGCTTTAATCTTCTTAAAAGGCGACGATTCGTTATTGTCCCGTTGCCGCGCTTGTTCTTGGTCAGTCCCCAAGAAAAAAGGTGTCAAGTACCGTTTGTACCTTCAGACTGCCCATTTATCCAAAACGGTACTTGACACCTTTTAGCGTTTCCAAGCGTCCCCCGTACTTTCACGGTCCGTTGTATCAACGCATGACTGAAGAAAAAAGGTGTCAAGTACGAATGGCGTTGTCATCGGGTTTTTGCGAGTTTTTCTCAGATTCGTCGCGCAGTCGTTCTTGATGCCACCCAAGATTCATTTCTCCTCGCGGCTGCGCCACGTTGATT
>Ga0105054_10011213_pt1 | contig 11220 bp, 5 predicted proteins | sample BON02_FD_78091 | JGI IMG/M metagenome (GOLD analysis project Ga0105054, IMG submission 78091) | Freshwater microbial communities from Lake Bonney liftoff mats and glacier meltwater in Antarctica - BON-02 (megahit assembly) | ecosystem: Environmental > Aquatic > Freshwater > Ice > Glacier... | reverse complement strand
CCCCCCCCCCCCCCCCCCCCCCCTTGCCTCCCCTCTCCCCTGCCCCCGGCGGTTTTTCGCTTTCGCGTTGCGGCGCAGAAACTTGTTCGTCCCTAAAAAGGGACATCCTTCTCCTCTCCTTGCGTGACACACACATACATCAGCCCCTTACTGTCTCACCCACCCTACTCTTTACGAATCATGGAAACTCACCCGAGGTCGTCTGCCCGATTTTGAAATTCAACAACACCAACGCCCGCCGAGCGTCAAAGAGCGACGGCAAAAAAGCGACGCTCGCTCTCTCGCTCTGTCTGTCTCTCTCGCTCTCTCGCTCTGTCTGTCTCTCTCGCTCTCTCGCTCTGTCTGTCTCTCTCGCTCTCTCGCTCTCTGTCTCTCGCGTTTGGGGCCGCGGCGGCGGCGGCGGCGGCGGCGGCGCGGACGGCGGTCCTGGCGGCGGCCCGGGGAAACGGGGGGCGGGGGGTAAGGAGCGCGAGCAGTGCCAGCGCGCCGGGCCTGCCCTTTTTTTTTTCCAAGCGGCAAAGCGTCGTCCGGTAGACCGCCGACCCGCGGCCCCCTCTGTCGTCCCCTCTCGTCCCTCGCACGTCCGGGGACGACCTCGTGCGCGAGCGCTGCGTCGAAAAGCGCGAGGCGCCTGCGGCGTCTGCCCCGCTGGCGGCGGACAGACACGAAAAGGAGCACTGCCGGCCGGCCTCGCCAGGCGCCCCCAACACACGCGTCGGCCCGTATCTCCGTGTGAAACGGTCTAATCAAATCACTACAGGCAATCAATCGTCAACGACATCACAAAATTACGCTCAGCAAGCACACACAGGTCTCGCCCTCTCAGACGGCCGCCGCCGCGGCGAACAGCGCCGCCGCCGCCCCGGCCGCGGCCGCGACGGCCGACGGCCGCGACGACATCCGCGCCGACGACGATGCCGTTGGGACGGAAGCGCCCGCCGGGTCCTCCGCGACCACCCGGCGCGCCGCCTCGCCTGCGCCCCTGGCGGCCGGGCCGAACGAGACCGCGCGCAAGGGGCCCGACAGCCGCGAGAAGCAGACGGCGCACACCAGCCGCTCGCCCGGCTGGAGCGACAGGTCCGGCCGCCAGCACGGGTTGTCTGCCAGCACCCGCGACACCCCGCTCTGGAAGTCAAACGCCGGTCCCTCGAGCTCGCGCACCACCCCCTCGAGGCGCGCGCGGCGGGCCGCCGCGCCCGCGGCACCGTCCACGAGCGCGGCCTGCTCCTTGCCCTGCCCGCCCGCGGCGCGCGGCAGCACGGCCGACAAAAACTCCCACGCCGCGGCCACGGGCGCCGACGGCTCGACGAGGCCCTCGGCGTCGACCGACTCGGCCGTCGCGTTGAAAACCAGCGGGCTCCCGCCCTCGACGCGGTACGCGCGCCTGCTGGCCTGCGGGTTTAAAAATTGGACTCCGAAGACGTCGCCGGGCCGGACCGCCCGCGGCGAGGGGGCGCCCTTGCCGCCGCGCTCCATGGACCAGCAGCCGTAGGTCGAGGTGACGTTGGGGCTGCTGATGTCGCAGATCTGTTAGTGTGCGTGTGTTTGTTTGTCACCGTTGTTGTTTGTTGGTCTCTGGGGCTCGGGTCGGTCGTGTTTTTTGGGGGCGAGGGGGAGTGCGAGGGGGCGCGCGGGCGCCGGGCGCGCGCGCGTTGGTTCCGGCGTACGGTCGTCCCGCTCGTTGGCGCCGCTCACCGCAAGCTTGTCTTTGAGATTTGTAAAGTCGCAAGCCTTGTCGAGCATGGGCGCCGCGCTGGCCAATGTCGCGCCCCACACCGCCATCAGCAGCAGCGCGGCGACCGGCGTCCGGAAGGCCATGTTTTGTTTTGCTTCGAGCAACAGAAGGAGGGGGGGGATCGAGTTCAAATCGGCGAGGTCGAGTTTTGTGAGGAGACGGGTGGGACGAGGGGCGCGGGGAGGAGAACAAGAAGCGGATCGGAGTTTGTTGTGTCCGGGTACGCGTCTCGCTGTCGCGCGTGGCTTTGAGAGGTCGCCGCCGCCGCGCCACCGCGACAGGCGGCTAGTCGGCGTCGGCGTCGCGACTTGGCGCCGCTCGCGCCGAAGACGACGCGGCGCGCGCATACCTCACATGCTCCAGACACCACCCCTTCTTTTTGTCTCGCTCGTCCGCAACCCTCGCTCTCGCCACCCATTCCGACCATCGTCCTACCAACACAGAGAGAGCCAGAGACAAGCAAAGAAGCGACGACGTTCGCGTCCTCCCCCCCTCCCCCCCTGAACTGCAGGCCCCTCGCCTGGCGCCGCGCCAGGTGAGCGCCCAGGCGGCGCGCGCGCGCCGCGCACGCTCGGCGCGCACATTCCCCTCCTTGTCTTGCCGCGGTCGCTTGACCAAGGAGAGTGAGAGAGAGAGTGGCGCGTGCTGAAGCTCCACTCCTCCCTTCCGATCGCTCTCTCTCTCCTCCTCTACTTGGGAAGCCGCGCGGACCACCACCGCCACCGTCAGCGGCACCATGAACCCCTCGCAGGCGAGCGACACGGCCGCCGCGCCCAAGCCGCGCCTGACGATTCGGCTGCCCGGAGGAGCTGGAGCAGGAGGAGCAGCAGGAGCAGGAGCAGGAGCAGGAGGAGCAGGAGGAGCAGGAGGACAGGCGTCCGCGCAGCCCACGCCCGCGGGCCAGCAGCCCCCGCCGCAGCAGCAGGCCACTCCCTTTGCGGCGCCGGGCGCGCAGCACCACCCGCCGTCCGTGGTCGGCTCGTCCAAGAAGCGCAAGGATCGCGACGACGACGATTTTGGCGGCGCGGGCGGCGGCGGCGGCGGTGCCGCCGGCGGCGCGGCCGGCGGCGGGGGAGGCCCCAACGGCCTGGGCCCCAAACGCCCGGCCCCCTCCATCCGCCTGTCGGGCCTCACGCTCAAAGGCGTCTCGGTCCCCCTGCCCGCGCCGCAGCCCTCGACCGCCGCGCCGCGCATCACGCTCAAGGGCGTGCGCCTGCCCGGATTCGGCGGCGCCGGCGGCGCCGGCGGCGACGTGCGATCGATCGCCGCCTCGGCCGCCGCCGCCGCCTTTGCGGCGCCGCGCGAGGGCGCGGGCGCGCCTCGCGCCGGCACGCTGGCCGCCGTCGCGAGCGCGTGGGGCGACGGCGGAGGGCAGCAGCAGCAGCAGCAGCAGGCGCCCCGGCCGCGGCTGACCCTCGCCGGCTCGGGCGCCGCGCCCCCGGGCCCCGCGCCTCCGCCGCCGCGCGCCCGCTCGAGCCGCCCGCCGGCGCCCTCTGTGCGCCTCAGGGACGGCGGCGGCGGCGGCGGCGGCGGCGGCGGCGGCTCGTTCGCTCTGCCGGGCGGCGGCGGCGGCGCGGGCGGGGCGCCGCGCATCGTCCTGCCGGGCGGCCTCAAGGTGCGCCTGCCCGGCGCGGGCAGCGCGGGCGGCGCGCCGCACCCGAGCCCGCCCCTCAGCAGCCTGGGCCGCGGCGCTGGCGGCAGCGGCGGCGGCGGGCTCACGCTTGCCGGCTCGGCGGCGGCGGGCGGCGGCGGCGGCGGCCTGCGGCTCAAGGGCCTGCCGCCGCCGCACGGCCACCACAGCCAGCAGCAGCAGCAGCACCGCCACCACCACCACCACCAGCAGCAACAGCAGCAGCAGCACTCGTCGCAGCAGCACCACTACCCGCAGGCGTCGGGCGCCTACACGTACGGCGGCACCGACGACGGCGACACGGCCTTCCCCTCGCAATCGACCGGCGGCGGCGGCGGCGGCGGCGCGTTTGGCGGCGGCGCGTACGGCGGCGGCGGCGCTTATGGTGGCGACTTTGACTCGGCGGCCGCGGCGGACGCGGCCTACGCCGGCGCGCCCTTTGCCGCCGGGCCCCCGGGCCGCGGAGGGCGCGGGGGACGCGGGGGGGGAGGCGGGCGCGGCGGCCTGCGCGTGCCGGGTTCCGGAGCAGGAGGCGGCGGCGGGCGAGGGAGCGGCGGCGGCGGCGGCCGGGGCGGCGGAGCCCGCGGCCGCGGCCGCGGCCGCGGCCGCGGCGCCTTTGGCGCCGCCGCGGCCGCCGGCGTCGCCGCGCGCGCCTCGCCCGCCTACGTCGCGGCCGTCGCCTCGGTGCCGCACGGCTCGGGCGGCGCGCCGGACGTCCCGCCCACGCGCGACGCCGTCGAGCGCATCCTCGCAAAGCTCGAGGAGAAGGACACGCTGCGCCTGTTCGCGGAACCCGTCACGGAAGAGATGGCGCCGGGTTATTTCGAGGCCGTCAAGCGCCCGATGGACTTCTCGACCGTGCGCGCGCGCCTGGACGCGGGCGTCTACCTGCGGTACGACCCGGCCACGGCGGTGGCGGCGGCCGCGCGCGCAGGGCGCATCGCCGCCGCGGGCCGGGCGCAGGCCATGGCGGCGCGCATGCGCAAGATCGGCGGCGCCGCCGCCGCCGCGCAGGCGGCCGCCGACGCCGAGCGCGCGCTGGCGGCGGCCGCCGACCCGAGCGGCCGGCAGTACGGCCCGGAAAACCCCTTCGAGCCGCTCAACGGGTGGGACGAGCTGAAGAACGACCTCGAGCTCACCTTCCACAACGCCCGCACCTACAACGCGCCCGAGCTCGCCGTCCACAAGTTTGCCTGCTTCCTGCTGGACTACGGCGCCAAGATCGTGCAGATGGCCCGGCGCGGCAAGACGGACTTCCGCGGCGGCACGGCGGCCATCGTGCGCAAGCACAACAACGCGATGGCGGCCGACTCCCGCGCGGCGGCCGACGCGCAGCGGCGCGACGCCGACCAGGCGCGGCAGGTGGAGCGGGACGCCGTGGTGGCGGCGGGCGGCGGGGCTGGGGGACCCGGCCTGTTGCTGGACCGGGCCGGGCGGGCGGGGCGGTTCGCGGGCATCCGGGACGAGGACCTGGAGCACGTGAGCACGCGGCCGCTGCCGGGCGGTGGCGGCGGCGGCGGCGGCGGCGGCGGCATGGGCGGCGGCATGGGCGGCGGCGGCGGAGGGCTGGGCGGCGGCGGCCTGGGCGGCGGCGCGGGCGGCGCGGCCGGCGGCGTGGGCGGCGCGGCGGGCCCCGGGCGGCGCAGGCGCGGCGCGGCCGGCGCGGCCGCCGCCAACGTGGTGCTGCGCCCCGGCGAATACGGCATGCCCGCCGAGATGACGGGCAACGAGGACGCGCGACTGTCGTACCGCCCGCGCTGCCCCGCGGCCGTGGCCACGGGCGTTGCTCCGGCGGCGGCGGCGGCGGCGGCGGCGGCGGCAGCGGCGGGCTCGGCGGGCGCGGCGGGTGCGGCCTCCAGCCAAGACTCGTCCGGCACGCAGCTCCCCGCGTCGGCGCTCGGCGGCCTCGCCGCCGGTGCCACGGCCGACGGCCTGCCCCTCGCCTCGGGCGAGCCGGTCGCGCGCCTGCTGCACCACGGCCCGACGGGCGCCGCGCCGCCCGCGCTCGCGCCGCCGCCCGCGCCGGCGCTGCTGCAGGGCGCGGGCCTGCCGCCGCCCGACGCGACGGCCGCCGCCGCCGCGCACGCCGCGTGCGCCGCCGCCCCGGCCTCGGCCCCGGCCCCCTCGGCCGCCGCGCTGCCGCCCGACGCCTACCTGGCGTCCGTGGCGCGCTTCGTCGCGGGGTGCTCGGGCAAGATGAAGGCGCTGGCTCTGGCCCGTCTCTCCGCGCTCGTGCCGCTCGGCGGCGCGCAAGGCGGCGCGCAGCTCGCGTCGGCCGCCCGCGACTATAGCGCGCTGCTGGCGCGGCAGGTGGCGGCGCGGCAGCACAACAGCGCGCAGCAGCAGCGCGCCCGCGCGCAGCAGGCGCAGGCGCAGCAGCAGCAGCAGGCGCAGCCGCAGCAGGGGCAGCAGCAGCAGCAGCAGGCGAGCGGCGGCGGCGGCGGCGGCGCGCCTGTCGTGACCGTGTCTCTGCCGCCGCGCCCGTCGGCCGGCGGCGGCGGCGGCGGCGGCGCGGCGGAGGCGGCGGCGCAGATCAAGGGGCCGGGCGCCCAGCAGCAAGCCGGGGGCAGCAAGCCCCCCCAGGCGCCCGCGCAGCAGCTACAGCACATGCAGCAACAGCAGGGGCAGCCGCAGCAGCAGCAGCAGCAGCGGCCTCAAGGGATGAGCCCGCTCGGCAGCGGCGGCAACGGCACGCCCGCCGGCAACGGCGCCTCTCCCGCCTCGGCCGCCGCCAGCGGCGTCAGGCCCGTAGGTGGCGCCTCGACCGTGCGCCTGTCGCTGATGGGCACGGCGCCGGGCGGCGCGGCGGGGGCCGCCGCGGGCGGGGCGGGCGGCGGGCGGGGCGGCGGCGGCGGCGGCGGCGGCGGCGGCGGCGGCATTGCGGGCGGCTCTTACGCCGGCGCAATCAACATCAAGACGCCGATGGCGTCGCCCGCGCACGGGCTCATGCAGCAGCCGCAGAGGCTGCAGCAGTGGCAGCTGCCCCAGCAGCAGCAGCAGCAGCAGCAGCAGCAGCCGCAGCAGCAGTTTCAGCCGCAGCAGCTGTGGCAGCAGCAGCAGCAGCCGCCTCAGCCGTTTGCGCCCCAACAGCAGCAGCAGCTGCAGCAGCAGCAGTGGCCGCAGCAGCCCCAGCAGCAGCAGCCGCGGCAGCAGCAGGCCTACCTGCCCCCGCCCATGCCGGCCCACGGCCTCCTCGCGCCGCCGCCCCAGCAGCCGCCGCAGTACCAGCAGCAATGGCAGCAGCAGCAGCAGCCGCCGATGCCGCAGCAGCAGCAGCAGGCGCCGCTGCCCTACGCGCCGTTTGGCCAGCAGCAGCAGCCGTACGCGCTGCAGCAGCAGCAGCAGCCGCAGCCGCCGACGCAGATGCCGGCGGCGCTCGGGTACGGCCTGCACATGCAGCAGCAGCAGCAGCAGCACCCGCAGGCGCAGATGCAAGCCTACGGCCAGATGCAGCAGCAGCCTCAGCAGCCGCCGCCGCAGTTTTTCGCCGGCGGCGGCGCCGGCGGCGGCTACGGCGGCGCCGGCGGGCTCCCTCCCCCGATGCCGCCGCAGGGGCAGCAGTACCAGCAGTTTCATCAGCCGCCGCCGCAGCAGCAGCAGCCGCAGCAGCAGCTGCACCAAGCGCAGCAGCAGCAGCAGCAGTACTCGCCCCAGCAGTACCAGCAGCAGCAGCAGCAACGGCAGCAGCGCTAGCTAGGCGGGTCGAGGCGTCCGGAAAAAGCCGCCCCCCCCCCCCCCCCGGGGCGCCGTTTCATCTTTTGGGAGTGGCGGGACGGGCCGACGCCCTCCGTTACCCCATCTTCTCCCTTTCGTTCGCACACCCCGGTCTCTCCCTTGTAGCATCTCTAGTTGCCGAGCGCATGCGTGCGCTGCCTCGGGCGCCGCGGCTCGTTTCTTAACCTGTTGTTTTGCGCAACCAACCAACCTCCAGCGTTCTCAGCAGAGGGGGCGTCGGTAGGTGAGAGGCGGGCGGAGGAACGGCGCCGGAACGCGAGCAAATCGCGCGCGCTCCGCTCGTCCCTCTGTCAAACTGCTCTCCCTCCCCGCCACCCCACGCCCTCACAAGCCTCTTTCGACACCCTCTCACCTCCACAACAACCAGGGGGCGCACCTGGCTCCTCTCCCTTGCGCGCACGCAAAACCAAAGCGACAAGACACCCTGTCCTTCGGTTTTAAATCGCAATCGCCGCTCGGAAAATCCCCTCCCCGCTCCCGTCCCACAACCTCGAGCCCCGCCCAACGACCCCGCCGGCCGCCCGCGCCAAAGAGCGAGAAGAAAATGGCCCCCCTGGCGCGCCCGCGCGTCGTCGCGGCCGTGGCTCTCCTCGCCGCCGTCGCGGCGACGCTCGCCGCCCCCGCCAGCGCCGCCCCGGCCGCCGCCGTCCTCGACCTCGACGACGACTCGCTCCCAAAGTTCCTCGACGGCCAGCTCGGCGGCGTCGCCGTCGTCGCCTTCACGGCCGAGTGGTGCGGCCACTGCAAGGCCCTCCACCCGAAGCTCGCCAAGGCCGCCGAGTCCCTGCGCGGCGTGGTTCCCGTCGCAAACGTCGACGCCGACAAGAACCGCCGGGCGGGCTCGGACCACGGCGTCGGCGGCTTTCCCACCATCAAGCTCTTTTACAGGGACCCGTCGACGGGCAAGGTTCGGTCGCAGGAGTACAAGGGGCCGCGGGAGGCCAAGGACATCGCCGCGTTCGCGCTCGACAAGGCGTCGTCGCTCGTGTTCAAGCGCCTGGGAGAGAGGCGCGGCGCCGCCTCGGGCGGCGGCGGCGCGGGCCCGAGCGGAGGCGGCGGCGGCGGCCCCGGCACGTGCGGCGGCGGCGGTGGGGGCCCGGCCGGCGGCGGCGGCGGCGGGGGCGGCGGCGGCGCCGGCTCGTGCGGCGGAGGCGGCGGCGGAGGTGGCGGCGGCTCGGGCGGCGGCGGCGGCTCGGGCGGCGGCGGCGCGGGCGGCGGCTTTTTCGCCGGAAGCCAGGTCGTCCCGCTGACCGAGGCCAACTTTGACGACGACGTGCGCCACGGCCCCGACGTGTGGTTCGTTCTTTTTTTTGCCCCCTGGTGCGGCCATTGTGTACGCGCCAAGCCCGAGCTCATCGAGGCCGCGACACAGCTGGCGGGCCGGGTGCGCGTCGGCGCCGTCGACTGCACGCAGGAGCAGGCGCTGTGCGCCCGCTTCAGCGTCCAGGGGTACCCCTCTTTCAAGGCTTTCGCGCCGGGAGGCGTCGTCGAGGACTATGGCGGCGAGCGCGAGGCCGCCGCGATGGTCGAGTTCGCCGCGGCCAGGCACGCGGAGCACGGGCCGGCGCCCGAGGTGCGCGAGCTGACGGACGCGGCGGTGCTCGAATCCGCGTGCCTGGGGGGAGGCGGGGAGGAGGGCAGTTCAGGCGGCGGCCCGCGCCAGCTTTGCTTCGTCGCTTTTCTGCCCGACGTCCTCGACACGGGCGCGGCCGGGCGCCGGGCCTACGTCGACGCCCTCAAGGCGCTCGCCAAGGAGTTCAAGGGGCGGCCGTGGGGCTACCTGTGGGCGGCGGCCGGCTCGCAGCCGGCGCTCGAGAAGGCGCTGTCCGGCGGCGCGGGCGTCGTCCCGCCCTTGCTGGTCGCGCTCAAGCCCGCGGACGCCAAGTACTCGACCATGCGCGGCGCCTTCGACGCCGCCGACGCGCGCGCGTTTGTAGAGTCGCTGCGGCGCGGGCGCGAGCCCGTGGCGCCGGTGCTGCTGGGCGAGGGCGGCGAGGGCGCGGCGGCGGGCCTGCCGCCGATCGCGTCGGTCGAGCCGTGGGACGGGCAGGACGGCGAGGTGGAGGCGGAGGAGGAGGAGTTCTCGCTCGAGGACATCATGGCGGCCTAGAAAAGGATAGATTTGTCCTTCTGTTTGAGAGGCGTCGAGGCATGTTTTAGTGACTGAACTTTTTGTCATCGGCCGCTTGTTTTTGCTTTTGCGTTGCCAATTTCTTTGAGACCACCGGACCCGCCACCCCCATTCCTCGCGCGCGCGCACGCTTGTCAAGCTGCGGGGCCGCCGCCCCCCGATCCCCCGACCCTGTCCTGCGCCGCCAGCAGCTCCACGAGCAGGCCCTTGAGCGCGGACACGTCGGCCTGCAAGGCGCCGAGGCGCGCGGCGGCCGACTCGCCCTCGGCCCCGCCCCCGCCCCCTGACAGCGCCGCCGACTCCACCCTTTCAGCCAGGCCGCACACGGCCGCAGCGAGCGCCTGCTGCTCCTGCATCATGGCCTGGGCGGCGCTGGCCGCGGCGGACGCGCAAGCGGCCGCCGCCGTGGCCGCGCGCGCGGCGGCGCCCGCCTCGCCGCCGCCAGCGGCCCCAAAGGCCCCCCCGAGCGCCAGGCCCGCCGCCGGGGCCGATGCCGAGGCAGATGCTGCCGCCGCCGCCGCCACCTGAGCGCGCAGCGCCGCCATCTCCGCCGCATGCTCCTGTGCCGACGCCTTGAGCTGGCGCTTGAGCTTGGACAGCTTGTCCGCGACTTCGAGACGCCGCCCGCTGCCGCCGCCGCCTCCTCCTCCTCCGCTCGCGCCCCCCCTCCCCGTCGCCGCCGGCATGGCGCCGCCGTCCGAGGCGGCCGCCGGCCCGCCCCACCCCTCGCCGCCTCCGCCCCCCTGCTGCTGCGGCATGAGCACGTGAATGAACGGCAGGAGCACGTGCGCGTTCAAGTCGTCGACGGCGGCGTCCGACAGCGTCGACTCGATCTCGTCGATGATCAAGGCTTTGTTGCGCAGGATGGTGTTTGCTTCCGACTCGCTGACGGCCTCGTGCGTCTTTACCACCGTCGCGATCAGCAGGTTGAGCAGGACGACCAGCACCAGCACCGAGTAGATCACCAGCAGCACGACGGCCAGGCGGGCGGCCGAAGTGCCCATGGCGAGGATGCTGGCGAAGCGGCTGTAGGGGACGTCGCCGAGCATGGCTGTGAAGAGGGAGAGCAGCGAGGTGCCGAACGAGGACAACGTGAGCGCCCCGCGAAAGGCGAGCGCGTCGGCGCCGCCCGTGAGCTCGACGGCCGCCGCGGCCGCAATCTCGGTTGCCTCCCCTGCCCCCGCCGCTTTGTCGCTCGGGGCGCCTCGAGACAAAAGCACGCCAAACGTGAGCGAGAACGAGATGAGCAGGAAGAAGAGCAGGCCGAGAAAGTGTCGCATCGACTGCACGACCATGAGCGTCATCCGCAGCAGCGCGCCAAAGTTCTCGGCCGCCATCAGATAGTACAAAAACCTGACGCAGAGAACGAGCGTCTCGGCGGCGACGAGGATCACAAATAGCTGCGGCGACGCGCGCGCGACGTGCAGCACAAAGATGAGCGGCACCAGCGCGCACGACGCCAGGTCGCAGTAGTTCCACACGCTGCCAAAGTAGGCCGAGCGGAAGGCGCGGAACACGTTGCGCGACGAGTCGCACGCCTGTCCGACCGTGGCCGCGACCAGCACGGCGCCCAGGCCGAGGGCGCCGCGCCCCACGGGCTCCCGCCAAAGCCTCGCCGCGCCCCACGCCGGATCACAACCGTAGACGGCGACGGCCATGTAGCCGATAAAAAGGGCAAAAAAGGCGCCAAACTGGACTAGGCCAACACAAAGGGCCGCCTTGGCAAAGGACGCGAATTTGACGTCGATCACGGATCGCACGACCTCGCGGCCAAAGACGTCGGCGTCGCTGTCGCAGGCCGCGAGATCTCGAAGCAGGCTGCCGCCGCGGCGGATCTGGGCAGCGCCGGCGACGGGGATGAGCCGCGAGGTGGCCGTGACGACGAGGCGCTGGTGCTGGTGCTGGTGCTGGTGCTGGTGCTGGTGCTGGTGCTGGTGCTGGTGCTGGTGCTGGTGCTGGTGCTGGGGCTGGTGCTGGTGCTGGTGCTGG
>Ga0105054_10011211_pt1 | contig 11221 bp, 11 predicted proteins | sample BON02_FD_78091 | JGI IMG/M metagenome (GOLD analysis project Ga0105054, IMG submission 78091) | Freshwater microbial communities from Lake Bonney liftoff mats and glacier meltwater in Antarctica - BON-02 (megahit assembly) | ecosystem: Environmental > Aquatic > Freshwater > Ice > Glacier... | reverse complement strand
TGCTTGTCCGTCAGCCAAAACAGATCACTCATGACAGGCTCCTCCTGCCACCAGTGAATCAGATCGCCACGACCGTGTGAATCCCTTTAATGGGTCCTGAGCCTAGGTGAGAGCTTGGACTCGAGGGCGTTCGAGTCAGACCAAAATGTCGCAGGCGTGGCGCTGGTCAAGCTGTCGGGGGCGAGATATCGGCGATCTGAGCCTGGACTGAGTGTGAGTTTCCCTCGTGCGTTGGAGTAGTGAGTGCTTTCCCTGCCGGCGGCTGCGGGCTTTGGAGATTTCACCATAGAGGGTGCGCAAACCGCTCCGGTTTCGGGCGTTGCCGACTTCGGCATCGAGGCCGAGATTTCGGACAGCGCCTCGGTGTCGCTGGGCTGTCGGGGCGTGTTCAACGAACGCCTGGACGACCATCAGGTCGGTGCCCGCATCCAGATCCGCTGGTAGGGTCGCGGCTGCGGTCGAAAACAGGGGTGGCCATAAGGCCGTCCCCACCGTGCTGAAGCTCCAGGGCCAAGGTGGCTCCGTATCCAAAGCGGACGCCTACTGAGTTGCATCGATCATTCTCAGGCTCCAGCATGGTGCCGGAGAGAAACCGGTTTGCGATCAGAAGCGCCGACAGAGGACAGAGACTGTGAGTGAATGGTTCCTGGGTGTGGTGGGCGGTTCGGGCTTGAGCTCGATCGCGGGACTCAAGGATGCGGCGTGGATTGACTGCGAGACGCCATGGGGAAGACCGTCGGACGCGATCCTCACAGGGCGGATCCATGACACCCGGGTCGCCTTCCTGCCCCGGCACGGGCGCGGCCACAGTGTGCCGCCGGGTGCGCTGAATGCCCGGGCGAACATCGCGGCGCTCAAACAGATCGGCTGTACCGACGTCCTGTCCATCTCGGCGGTGGGGTCGCTGCGCGAGGACCTGTCCCCCGGCATGTTCGTGGTGATTGATCAGTATATCGACCGCACGGTGGCACGGCCGTCATCCTTCTTCGGGCCGGGCGTGGTGGCGCACGTTTCCCTGGCCGATCCGGTCTGTGCCCGGTTGTCCGATCTGGCCCATGAGGGCGGGAAGGCGAGCGGGGTGCCGCTTGTGAAAGGCGGCACCTATGTCGCGATCGAGGGGCCGCAGTTCTCGACCCGGGCCGAAAGCCATCTGTACCGGTCATGGGGTTGCGACGTCATCGGCATGACCGGAATGCCCGAGGCGCGGCTGGCCCGGGAGGCCGAGCTGCCCTACGCCTGCGTCGGCATGGTCACCGACTATGACTGCTGGCGCGCGCAGACTGCGGATGTGCAGGTGACCGATGTCCTGGCCATCCTGAAGAGCAATGCTGAGGCGGCGCGGGGGCTGGTTGAGACTCTGGTGCGGACCCTGCCGGAACGACGTGAGGCCTCACCGATCGACACGACTCTGGACATGGCGGTGATCACGTCGCCGGAGCTGTGGGAGCCTGAGCTGAAAGCCCGGCTGGCGACGATCTGTCCGCGCAAATTCAGTCAAGCATCGCCGGCGCGATAGCGTTTCAGTGCCGCGCCGTCGTCGATGTCCTCGCGCTCGCGCAGAAAGGCCACGGGCGACCCGTTCAGGTTGGCCAAGGTGTCTGTCAGGGCATCCGGAGTGGACCATCGGACCCCCGCAAAAGGCAGCCGCTCGCCCCGGCCGCGCCGCAGTCCGATCAGCCAATAGCCGCCATCCGGAGCGGGTCCGAAGACCGCCCGGTTCGAGTCCAGCGCCCGAAAGGCGTCGGCGATATCGGTGCGTGTGACCGTCGGGGTGTCGCTGCCGAGGATGACGACGGGACCGGGCGGCAGGGTATCGACAACCCGCGTCAGGCGGTCGCCCAGATCGCCGGCACCCTGCGGGATTGCTGTGCCGATGCGGACCCAGTCCATCGGGCGATCCGGGGCGACCGCCAGCCACAGCCGCCAGCGTGGATCGTGACCGAGGGTGCGTGTCAGCCGGTCGAGGGCGTGACGCGCAAATCGCACCGCCTCGGTGTCGCCGACATCGGCGGCCAGACGGCGCTTGCCGACCCCAAGCTGGGGACGGCGGGCAAAGAGGACCAGATGGCGCGTCCTAGCGGTCATACAGTCTCGCAATCCGCTCCACTGGCACACCGAGGCGATACAGGCTGATACAGGTCAGGTTCAGCGCGGTCTGGCCGATCCAGCCGCGGTGCTGCCAACGCACCGCCGAGGTGCGGGCCTCGCCGTCGAGGACGACATGCCGTTCGCGGCCCAGACGTCGCATGATCTCGACATCCTCCATCAGCCGCAGGTCGGGATAGCCGCCGATCGTATCATACAGGTCCCGATGGATCAGCAGGCCTTGATCGCCATAGGCCAGGCCGAACCGTCGCACGCGCCAGGCGACCGCCCGCTCGATCATCCGCGCCTGCCACGCCGGATCATTGATCACCAGACGCAGCGAGGCGGCGGACCGTGCGCCCTCAGGGCCGGCCATATGCCGGTCGATGGCGGCCCAGCCCTCAGGCGAAACGATCGTGTCGGCGTGCAGGAACAGCCGCCAGGGGCGGTCGGCCACCTCCGCACCCGCCGCCAGTTGTCGGCCCCGACCGCTGGGCCCCGTCACGATCCGCCCTCCGCCAGCCCGCGCAATCTTGAGTGTCGAATCGGTCGAGCCGCCATCACTGACGGTCACGGCCACGCCGGATGGCAGATTGGCGAGGGTCGCCGTCAGGGTCGCGGCGGCATTGAGGGTCGGGATGATGACGTCGAGTTGATCGAGCTCGGTCACGCGCTGCAGCTGGCTCCACCGAGCACGCAGAACTGGGCGCAGAAGGGATGGTTCAGCGACACACGCCCCGATGACCCGGCCAGGGTCCGGCCCATTTCGAAGCCCGGATCGTAGGGGGTAAGGGTGCAGGCTACGACGACCGGTGCATCGGCCCCTCGACGCCGCACGACCATCCGGCTGGAGGCGCACATCATCTCGGTGGGGGAGCGGCCCAGGATGCCCCAGCAGGACTCGGTGATCTCGGGGACGTCGGCCGCGGGCTCCATTTCCGGGAACAGGACCAGGGCCCCGGGATTGTCGGCGTCGACCAACAGGCGCTCGGCGGCGAACACCGTCGAGAAGGCTGCGCGCGCGGCCGTTTCGCCCTCATTCGCCAGCCGCCGTCCGGCGATGGCCAGCTGGAATCCGCAATCACGCAACCAGTGCAGACCTTCCCAGGCCTTGTCCCATGACCCCTCGCCGCGTTCGGCATCGTGGATGGCCTGACTGTAGTGATCCAGGCTGACCCGAAGCGTCAACCGGTCGCCCCCAACTTCGGCCAGACGCGCCAGCCGCTGGTCCCAGCGCGTCATCGGTCGCATGGCATTGGTCAGGACCAGGACCCGGTGACCGGTCCCGAGCGCATCTTCGATCATCATCAGGATGTCAGGATTCATGAACGGTTCGCCGCCGGTGAAGCCGATCTCTGCGGTGCCCAGATCGAGGGCGGCGATCTCGTCCAGAAAGGCCCGCGCATCTGCGCGCGTTAGATAGACCAGGGCGTCATTGGTCGGCGAACTGGCGATATAACAGTTGGCGCAGGCGATATTGCACAGGGTGCCGGTGTTAAACCAAAGCGTCTCCAGCCGTTCCAGCGCCACCGTCGCCCGCAGCGAGCCATCCAGGGTGCACAGAGGATCGACGAATTTCTGCCGCGACAGGGTGCGGGGGCGTTCGGTGAGGAAGGGGGAGGGGTTGGCCAGGGTCATTGCCCCGACATCTGAAGGGCGCGAAGGACGAGCGCAAGCGTTGCTCATCAAGTTACGGCGGTGACGCTTGAAGGGTTTCATCACGGCGCCGCAGGCTGGTGTCGGTGGACCGGGTGTGGAAGGGATACAGCGTGTCTGGAGAAGGATTTCACATGCGTTCGAAACTGGCCAGATTGGCCCTGATCCTGGGCCTGTTGCTGCCCCTGTATTTCGTCGTTGCGGCGCTGGGCACGCGGTTCGGGATATTCGACTGGCGATTCAGCCTGGGGACGCTGGTCATCGGATGGGGTCCGAGGTTGATCATCGGTGTGCTGGTGCTGGCGGTCGTGGTCTTGATCGCAACCCTGGTGAAGAGCCCGCGCAAGGGGTGGCGGTCGGCACTTGTGGCGATGCTGATTCCGGCGGCGGCCCTAGCCTATCTGGCGTCGGTGCGCGCCCAGTCTGAAAACATCCCGGCCATTCATGACATCTCGACCCGGGCGGCGGATGCGCCGGTGTTCTCGTCCGCGCTGATGGCCGAGAGAGCCAGTGTGCCGGGCGTCAATCCCGTGGTCAGCCTGACGGTCCCGCTGTCCACACTGGAGAAATACCAGGGGCCGCGTTTTGCCGATATGGCTGACAAGACCTTGGGTCAGGTCGCGGCAGAGGCCTATCCGGCGGTCCAGCCGCTGACGTCCACAGCGACGCCTGCCGCTGCTTATGACGCTGCTCTGGCCGAGGCGCAGGCGCAGGGATGGAATGTGGTCAGCGAGAACAAGGCAACGGGAAGCTTCGACGCCACCGCGACCACCTTCTGGTTCGGGTTCAAGGATGATGTTGCGGTTCGGGTCCGGGCTGAGGCAACGGGCGCGATCATCGACGTGCGCTCGACCTCGCGCGTCGGCCTGAGTGATCTCGGGGCGAATGCGGCACGGATCGAAACCTATCTGGACGGAGTGGCGAAACGGTTGTGACGGTTCGACTGTCATCGACGTGTTCGCTGAGAAGCGTGCCATCGAGAAGCCTTGATCACAGGACCGGGTGCCTGTGCCGGTAGATCTGGTTCTGGTCGGGGCGGGGCACGCCCATCTGGCGGTGTTGGCCCGGGCGAACGAACTGCGCGCTGCGGGCGTTGAGCCTGTCCTGATCGCGCCGGACACCTTTTACTATTCGGGTCTGGCCAGCGCTGTCCTGTCGGGGGCTTTGCCACCCGGGAGGGCGCGGATCGATGTCGCCGCCCTGGCGCGAAAGACCGGGGTCGTTCATGCGGCTTCCGAAGTCGTCAGCGTGGATCGGGCCGCCCGGCGCCTGACGCTGGGCGATGGGTCCGTGCGGACCTATGACGCGGTGTCGTTCAATATCGGCAGCGCGGTGGCCGATCCATACGGCTGGATCGGTCGCGACGGGGTCTGGGCGGTCAAGCCGCTGTCAGCGCTGTTCGCCTTGGAGCGGACGCTGGAAGCTGCGTTCGCGACCGGCGGTTCCGCCTCCGCCATTGTCGTCGCCGGAGACGGGCCGACCGGGTTCGAGATCGCGGCGGCGCTGACCGGTCTCCACGAGCGCCATGCCCGAACCGTCAACCTGACCCTGGTCGGACCGCATGGCGACGCGCGCTGGGCCCCGGGACGTGCGGCAAAGCGGCTGATCGACGGGCTGGAGCGGCGAGGCGTGAGCCGGGTGACTGCCGACGTCGTGGCGCATGGGGCCGGCAAGGTCAGCCTGTCCGATGGCCAGGAACTGTCCTGTGATCATCTTGTGCTGGCGACGGGACTTAAGGCTCCGGCTCTGACACGGACGTTGGGCTTGGGGCTGGACGAGGTCAGGCGGATCAAGGTCGCACCGACCCTGTGCAGCGTCGGTGACGACCGGGTATTCGCAGTCGGTGACTGTGCCACGATCATGGGTCATCCGCGTCCGTTCGCGGGGGTGTTCGGGGTAAGGGCGGTGTCCATCCTGATCGACAATCTGTGCGCCCTCGGGACGGGCAAACGGCTCCGGCCCTATCGACCCCAGACGCAGTGGCTGTCGATTCTGGATCTGGGCGATGGGACGGGCATGGCCATCCGCGGACGCCTCTGGTGTCAGGGACGGGCCGCGCTGTCGTTCAAACGGTGGCTGGACCTCGGCTTTGTGAAGTCGCGCGCCTGACCCGGGGCCGTCCGGGCCTCAGGCGAAATGCTTCAGGAGCGAAACCAATTTGCGGCTCCGGTCGCTGAACAGGGCGGGCGCGTACCACATGCCTGCCAGCCGTTTGCCTATTTCGCCGCGCGTCGGATAGGGCGCTATCATGCCGGTCAAGGCGGTGAGTTTGAGCCTGGCCGACATCATCAGGGCCCAGATGTGGATATGGTCGCCCGCGTGCCGGCCGACCAGGGTGACACCCAGGACCTTGCCCTTCTTCGTCGTGACCAGCTTCCCCAGACCCCGGACATCGCCCTCGGCCAGGGCGCGGTCATTGTCGTTGAAATGGAAGGTCTCGACGCGCACTTCGGTACCATGAGTCTCGCGCGCTTCGGCCTCGGACAGGCCGATTGCGGCCAGTTCGGGATCGCAATAGGTAACGCGCGGGACGACCAGATCATCCGCATTCACCGGCATCGCAAAGATGGCGCGACGCACGAACAAAGCGGCATGGGCACCGGCCAGATGGGTAAATTGACCCCGCCCGGCCACATCCCCGACGGCATAGACGCGCTTGTTGGTGGTGCGCAGGCTCCTGTCGGTCTGGATGCCCCGTGCGTCATGGGCGATGCCCGCCTCTTCGAGATCGAGCCCGCGGGTCGATGGCGTTCGCCCCACCGCGATCAGCAGGTGCGAACCGGTAATCCGGCTTTCGCCGTCAGGCCCCTCGACGACCAGGGTCGGACCCGCCTCGACACGGATAGCCTTGGTCCGGGCGCGCAGCTCGACGCCGTCGGCCTGGAGTTGATCCAGCACCACGCGCGCAGTTTCGGGGTCTTCACGGCCTAGGATGTCGGCGGCCTCGACGATCACGACCTCCGAGCCCAGCCGTCGGAATGCCTGACCCAGTTCCACACCGATGGGACCGCCTCCCAGCACGATCAGCCGGGCCGGCAGTTCGGTCAGGTCGAACACCGTTTCATTGGTCAGATGGGGCGTGGCCTCCAGACCGGGGATCGGGGGTATGGCGGCGCGAGAGCCGGTGGCGATAACGAGCTTGCGCGCCTCGACCCGAACGTCGCCACCGACCACCGTCCGGTCATCAACGAACCGGGCGGCGGCCCTGACAACTTGGACACCCAGCCCCTCGAACCGTTCCTGGCTGTCGACCGGCGCGATAGTGGCGATGGTCTGGTGAACGTGAGCCATGACGGCGGCGAAATCGACGCGCGGGTCCGCTGCGCCGATGCCGAGCCCGGCGGTGCGTGATCGATGGGCCTTGTCGGCGGCGGCGATCAGGGCCTTGGACGGGACGCAGCCGTAGTTCAGGCAGTCGCCGCCCATCTCGCCCTTTTCGAACAGGACGACCTTGAGACCGAGTTGCGCCGCGCCCGCGGCTACGGACAGTCCACCCGAGCCCGCGCCGACGACGACCAGATCGACCTTGAGGGTTTCAGTGATCCCGGTCTGTTCAGTCATGGCGTCTTTCCCTTGCGGCGTTGATACAAGGTCGTGCCCAGCGAGAGCAGGCCCAAGGCGACCAGTGGCAGCAGGACCTTCGGCTCGAAGATCACGCCGAGGTCCGGTGTCTCGCCCCGCGCGACCAAGGAACCGATGCCGGCCCCGATACCGCTGTAGATGAATGTCGCCGGCATGATCCCGAAAAAGGTCGCCAGCGCATAGGCCCGCAAGGGGGCGTGCGCGAGGGCGGCTGCGACATTGACCAGCCAGAACGGAGCGAGCGGGATCAGACGCAGGGTCAGGATATAGCCGAACGCGCCCTGTTCCACGCCGTCGATGACCTTCTTCAGCGTCCCGCCCGAAGCCTCGGCCCTGGCCCGGAGAGCGGCCCCGATCGACGTCCGTACGGCGTAAAAGACCAGGATCGCCCCGACCGTCGCTCCGACCACTGTGGCACCGCCTCCGACCCAGGTGCCGAACAGATATCCTCCCGCCAGCGTCAGGATGATCGCGCCCGGCAGGCTGACCGCCGTGGCCAGGGCATAGACGGCGATAAAGCCCAGCAGCGCGAGGATCAGGTTGTCGCTGACCAGGCCGCGCAACGCCGCCTCATTGGCTTGCAGCGCCTCGAAGTTCAGATAGCGGGTCACGCCGCTGGCGAAGACTGCAATCACCGCCATAACAAGGACGACGAGGGGAAGAAAGCGTTTGATCTTGCCCATGCGTCTAGTTCCTCGGCGTCGCATTGAGCGACCAGTCATAGGTGTCGCGTCCGATCCGCGTGGCGATCTGAAGCCGGGCCTTCAACGGTTCGTTCGCATAGCGGGTCAGATGGGCGATGACGCGCGCGTCCGAACCGCCGAAGTCTGCCGCGTACCATTTGTAGATTGAGGATACGACCAGGGTATCGCCGTCGAAGGCGACTGCCCGAGGGCTGTTGACATAGTTCCGCGCAGCGGCGTCCAGCGCCGCGCCCAGAGTGGCTCCGCGGAAGGCCCGGAGCGGCAGGCTTGGACAGCTGAACGAGGCGCAGTTGACGGCATAGTGGACCCGCGGCTCGGTCCAGCCCCGCCTCAGGATCGCGTGCTCCATGTCGTCTAGTGACAGTCGCACCCCATTGACGGTGGCAAGTTTGCGCCGCCAAGGCCCCGGGGTGATGCCCGAGCGGATGTCCCGGATCGAACGAACCGGCCAGGCTTCCAGCACCACATTAATGGTCACGGCATTGTAGAGATTGGCCCAGAAGGCGAACTGTTCGGGCCGGGTCAGGCTCAGCGGGTTCAGCCGCGAAAGGTTGGCGATATAAGCCTGCAAAGCGGCGCGATCAGCCACCGAGGCCTTCCAGCCTGCGTAATCAACCCGCACGACGCCGTCGCGAGAATCCCTCGCCCACCGTGCAAGGAGAGTGTCGAACGCCGCATGGCTGGCGGTGCCCGTGCCTGAGCTGTTGGCGACGAAACCGGCCACGCTCTGCGCCGAGGCAGGACCTGCGATCAGGGCGGCAGCTCCGCCGGTGATCAGGGCGCGTTTGGAAAGTCGGAGCATCAGAAATTCTCTGCCATTCGGTCGTAGAGATAGCGCGAAAAAACCCCGACCGGAGAAAGGATGTTGCAGGTATCGCATTTGCTCACCCGATCCAGTCTCGGGTGTCGGGTTCTATTTCCCACGCATTCAGGCATCGCCGATCCGCAGTTCGCCTATAGTGATGCAAACCCATCCCGCTTCGACGGCGCAAAGGAACAGTGACATGACCCTGACAGGACGCGAATTACGATCCGCAGTTTATGACGACGGAACACTGAGGCTGATGCTCGAGGATATCAGCATCGGCACTATGGCACCGGACGAGATCGTGGTCCGGGTCGAGGCGGCACCGATTAATCCGAGTGACCTTGGCTTGCTGCTGGGACCGGCTGATATCGACTCCGTCCGGGCCGAAGGAACCACCGATCGCCCGTTGCTGGTATTTGATATTCCGGCCCAACGCCGGGCCAGTGTCGCCGCCCGCATCGGGGTCTCTTCGGCTGTCGGAAACGAGGGGGCCGGCACAGTCGTGGCGGCGGGCGAGGAGGCTCAGAAATGGATGGGTCGCCGCGTCGGTATGGTGGGCGGTGGGATGTATGCCGACCTGCGCAAGATCAGGACGCGCAACGCCCTTCCGCTTCCGGATGGTGTCACAGCGGCCCAGGGTGCGGCCCTGACGGTAAACCCGATGACGGCGCTCGGCTTCGTTGAAACGGCGCGGGCCGAGGGCCATTCGGCTATCGTGCATACGGCTGCTGCCTCGAGCCTGGGCCGGATGCTTCACAGGATATGTGCAAGCGACGGCATTCCCCTGATCAACATCGTCCGCTCAGCGGAACAGGTGGCGCTGCTGCGCGGCATGAGCGCGGTCCATGTCCTGAACAGTCGTGACGCAGATTTTCGATCCCAGCTGGTCGAGGCGATCAGCCAGACCGGTGCGACTGTGGCCTTTGACGCCATCGGCGGCGGCACCCTGGGCAGCGACATCATGCGCGCCATGGAACGTGGTGCGGTCAGCCGCATGAAGGAATACAGCCGCTATGGCTCGACGAGCTTCAAGCAGCTCTACACCTATGGTGCGCTTGACCTGTCGCCGATGGTGCTGGATCGCCTGGCCTTCGGCTTCCAGTGGAGCGTTTCCGGCTGGCTGTTGACGCCCTTCCTGCAGAAGGCGGGGGCCGAGACCGTGGCGCGTCTTCGCAAGCGCGTCTTCGACGAACTGACCACGACCTTCGCCACCCACTACACACAGACGATCGGTCTGACCGAAGCGCTCGATCCGCAGTTGATGCGTGCTTACGAACGTAAGGCGACCGGCGAGAAATACCTGATCGATCCGACGCAGAATTGAGCGAGGTCGCCCGACGCGCGAAGCATTTGAGCCGACGGTGACATTCGTTGAACCGGGCTTTGCGAGCCTCGCTGAAAAGGGGGCCGGTTCCGTCAGAACCGCAGGCAGAAGGCCAGCCCTCCGAGCGCTTAGCAGAATGCCGCGATCAGCAGGATGCCGAGCAGGTTCAGCACCGGCCCGCCCCGCGCCACCTGCGACATGGTCACGGCCCCGGAGCTGAAGACGATGGCATTGGGTGGGGTGTCGACGGGCAGGATGAGGGCGCAGGTCGCGGCGAGGCCGGTGACCTGTTGCCCCGCCAGGCCGTCAAGGCGGCGGCTAACCCACCGGCTCTGAGCCCCCAGATCAGGGCGGGGGAGCGCCCTGCTGACGCAGACTCCCCGGTGTAGTTCTTGAACTCACCCTGTTGCCGAACCGGTTCGTTCATGTGTGCCGGTCCTCATGCGAGAACAAAGTCAGGCTTAATTCGCCCGCTTTTCCCGCATGTGATCGCGGGAAATGCAGCAAGACTGCTGCGAGCAAACTCAGCCTGTCAGTACCCTCTGGATTGGATACAACTCTATCGTTGCAAGGCCATGGCCTTCCTAGTCGTCGAAGAACTCGACGCCGCCGGTCGACAGCGAATAGTAGGCACCGACGATTTTCAGGCGCCCGGCGCGCTGCGGCTCCAGCATGATCGGGTCGGCTTCAGTACGAAGGCGTTGGACCGTGCGGCTGACATTCGCCTTGATGGCGGCTTCGGTCCTGTCGCCGGGCGCGTCGCGCGCTGCCAGCACCGCCGGGATGATCGGCTCGATCATGTCATCGATAGAGCCGGGGAAACGGGCGTTGGATTCTACCACCGCCATGGCGGCCTTGACCGCTCCGCAGGCCTCGTGCCCCATGACCACGACGAGCGGGACACCGAGCACGGCCACCGAGAATTCGATGGAGCCCATGGCCACGGTGTCGACGGTGTTTCCGGCGTTGCGGATGATGAACAGCTCACCCAGTCCGCGTCCAAACAGGAGTTCAGGGGGCACGCGGCTGTCGGAGCAGGAGACATAGGCCACGAACGGGGCC
>Ga0105054_10011210_pt1 | contig 11222 bp, 11 predicted proteins | sample BON02_FD_78091 | JGI IMG/M metagenome (GOLD analysis project Ga0105054, IMG submission 78091) | Freshwater microbial communities from Lake Bonney liftoff mats and glacier meltwater in Antarctica - BON-02 (megahit assembly) | ecosystem: Environmental > Aquatic > Freshwater > Ice > Glacier... | reverse complement strand
TGCGCTCGCTGGCGGCACGGTGGCCGTGCTCGCCGTAGCCACCATGGTGGTCGCGATGACTCCACGAGCAGCGAACAGGCCGGTGGCGATGATCGCCACGACCACGCCGATCAGTGTTCGCGCCATCGTCGAAACGCCTGCCACGACGAAGATCGCAGCACCTGACGCAGCACCAGACGCAGCACCAGACGCAGCACCAGAGACGACGCCCTTCGGCCCCCGAGCCGCCATGCTGACGTCGTTCTCCGCGTTTCCCCACGCGGTCACTCCGGGCCCCCAACTCGACCTCGACGGCACCGATGTGGCCGACGAGGCGCCGGCCGATGACGCAATGGTCTTCCTGCGCACCGAAGCAGTCACCTACCTGCTCCCATGGGAGGAGGCCCAGCGGATGAACGTTCCCGATGGGTCGGTGATCTTCGACTCCGAGGGAGATCTGGTCGCTCGGGTGAGCGCTGGCGAACTGCTCAGCCTCGTCAGCGATTGAGCCGCCGACGACCGACGACCACGCCGACCAGCGCAACTGCCACCAGCACCAACACGCCGCCACCGAGGGCGAGTTCCTGTCGACGTTTCGGTGACACCATCGCCCACCATGGCGCTTCGGTGCTCTCGACGTAGGTCTGTTCGTTGGTGACCGTCGGGACCCACCCTGCGGCGCGGAGCCGACCGTTCGAGATCACCCAGGGCTCGAGCGTGTAGGGCAGCAATCCCGGTGGGATCGGGCCGCGGGTGAACCGCCACCGCAACCCCGAGACGACTTCCCTGACCCGGTCGGGCAGCGGCAATCGGGGGCGTTCACCGGAAAGTGCCCGCACGCGCTCGCCCGGTACCCAACCATCGGGGGCGACATTGAACACACCGTCGAGGCGGGCACCTCCACCAAGCCCCGCACCGACTCCCACGCCGAGCACCACGGCCGAGGCCAGGTCGTCGAGGTGCAGGAATTGTGATGGCGGGTCGGCCTCGGCGAGACGTCGCCCGAGTCCGTACACCAGCGCCGATGCGAGCGTCGACCCACCGCCGGCTGCCAAGGTCACCGCCGGTCGCAGGATGCAGGTGGTGCGACCCTCACGGGCGAGACGCCACTGCTCGACCAGTTCTTCGGCCGAGGCCAACTGTCGGGCGAAGACGAACTCGACGTCAGGGCGCAGCGTTGCGTCCTCGATCAGTGGCACCGGATTGTTGGCCGCCGCCCCATACACCAGCGCCGACGACACGAACACCACGTGGGTCGCCCCGGCGCGATCAGCGATCGCGAGCGTGATGGCTGCCGATGCGGTTGCACTCTCTCGTCGAGCCGCCCGGGTGTCGTAGTCGCTACTGCCGAGGTCGACGATGGTGGTGGCGACAACGGCCTCGTCGTCGCAGAGCGATTCGGCGAGCACGACGTCATGGCCGACGAGCAGATCAGCAACTCGACGACCGAGCGAACCGGCAGCCCCGGTGAGCACGACCGTGACGACGCATCGGTCGCTGGGCCCATCCATCGAGCGAACGATACCGATCAGGCGTGTCGGATGACGGGTGCCCATCTCGAGCCCACCAACCCAACCACCCCGCCTTCTCGTGAACTCGTGCGCGACTATGTCCGCACGAGTTCACGAGAACCAATTGACGGCCGACTGCCCGAGCACGCACACTCCGAGCCCTCGTCGGGCCCGAGTCACTGTCGGCAGCACAACCCCGTAACATCGGGTCATGGCTGACCAGGACGATCCCGGCGAATCGATCGACCCGTTTGCCGGCATGCCGCTGTTCGGCGACCTGTCACGGGCGCTGTCGGGGCAGGGGCCGCTCAACTGGGACGCAGCCCGACAGTTCGCCGTGCTCGCCGCCAACGGCGGCGGCCTGCTGTCGGGCACGGGCGTGTCCACGTCGTCCAATGTCGACCCGACAATTCGTTTCAAGTACCGCGAGCTCGCCGACATCGCCCGCCTCCACGTCGCCGACGTGATGCAGCTCGAAGTGCCCGCCACCGAGCCCGACGTGGCCACCCCCGAGCAGTGGGCACAGCAGACCCTCGAGGCCTACCGCCCGTTGTTCAACGACCTGGCCACCTCGCTCGGCAGCACCGACGATCTGCCCGCCGAGATGGCGACCGATCCGATGGCGCAGATGATGGCGGGCCTCGGCAAGATGATGGCGCCGGCCATGATGGGCATGAGCGTCGGCTCGATGGTCGGCAACCTCGCCCGACGGGCGTTCGGCGTGTACGACCTGCCGATCCCGCGTGCCACGCCGGCGCTGGTGCTCGTGCCGGCCAACATCGACGCCTTCGCGGCCGCCTGGTCGATCGAACTCGACGAGATGCGACTGTGGGTGCTCGCTCACGAACTGGCCGGGCTCACGCTGTTCTCGGTCGACCACATCGCCGATCACCTGCGATCGCTGGTGCAGCGTCACGTCGGCGGGTTCCGCCCGGATCCGTCGGCGCTCTCCGACAAGCTCACGTCGCTCGACATGGACCAAGGCGACCCGATGGCCGCAATGCAGCAAGCCTTCGGCGATCCCGAAGTGCTGCTGGGCGCCGTCCGGTCGTCGGAACAGATGGCACTCGAACCCGAACTCGACGCGGCGGTAGCGGTCACGATCGGCGTCATCGACTGGGTGGTCGACGCCGTTGCGGTCCGCGTCATCGGCGGGAGTGCCCTCCAGATCGCCGAGGCTGCGCGCCGTCGTCGCGCCGAGGCATCTCCCGACGAGATCTTCGTCGAACGGCTGCTCGGCATCCGCCTCGGCGCCGAACAGACCGCTCGTGGCAAGGCGTTCGTGCAGGGTGTCGTCGACCGCGCCGGCGAGCACGGCCTCGATCCCTTGTTCAACGATCCCGCCGCCGTTCCGACACCGAACGAGATCGAGGCGCCCGGCCTCTGGATCGCACGGGTCTCCGGCGACTGACTCGCTGATCATCGGTGTCACCGGCGCGCTTGCGCCCGAGCACGTGGATGCTCGCCGCTACAGCGACGACTCCCACGATCAGGAAGCCAATGGTGCCCGACACCTGCAAGGCCACCGCCACGAACGCGCCGACCGCCCAGGAGAGTTGGAATCGGGTCTCGAACACGGCAAACGCACGCCCCCGGTTCGCGCCCGGTGCGTCGCGTTGCACGATGCTCTCGAAGTTGAGCCGCCCGAGCGCCGCCATCAGGTTCAGCACCGCGGCGAGCACCACCGCACCGAGCGGCCCGCCGAGCACGGACACGCCGAGTCCGGCACCGGCGCACACCAGCAGCGCAACGGTCAGCATCGTTTCCTCGCGGACCCGGGCACGCAGCATCGAGGCCACCGCATTGCCGACCATCGACGCAATCGCCGACACGCCGACCACCGCCGCGAACCAGATCGTGCCCTGGTCCTGCGACCGCAGCCAGAAGGCCAGGTGGAAGAACGTGAACCCGACGAGCCCGCGCAGCACGGTCATCGCGATCGCCCCGAGCTGGATGTTCGACGAGTGCAGCTCGCGGGTCTCGTTGGCATCGACCGCGTCGGAGGCGACGATGTCAGGCGACAGCCGTGTCGCTGCCACGAGTGCGCAGGCGAAGATGATCGCTCCGTAGACGAGCGTTGCCGACGATCCGACGACCTGCAGCAAGATGCCCGCCGGCACCACGGCAACGGCTCCGGTGATGCCTGCGATCAGGCCGAGCTTCGAGTTGGCTTCGACGAGTTCGTCTTCGTAACGCACGGTCGAGGGCACGATCGCCGACTTCGACACCGCATAGGTCTTCTGGAGCACGAGCGACGCGAAGACGAGCGGGAACAACGCGAGGGCGTCGAGGTACTGCGCCATCAACAGTGTCAACACCACCCGTGACAGGGCCACCACCTGGATCACGAGCCTGCGCCCACCGGCCGCCCGGTCGATCAGCGGCCCGATCAGCGGAGCGACCACCAGGAACGGGGCGAAGCCGATCACGAGGAACAGCAACACCCGGTAGCGGGCCGCGTCGAGATCGATATCGAAGAACAGCGAATCGGCCAGCGCCACGATCATCGCGGCATCGCCGCCCATCATCAGGGCGTGGGTGATGGCGAGCCGGCGAAATTTCGATGCTGGCGGTCGCTGCGCAGCGCTCACCTGGTCCACCGGGCCGAGCCTACGGGACCGGCTCGAGCGGCTGGTGCTCAGGAGCGTTCGTACTTGTACCCGAGCCCGCGGATCGTCACGATCCGGGTCGGGAGGGTCGGGTCGTCCTCGATCTTGCCGCGCAGCCGTTTCACGTGCACGTCGAGCGTCTTGGTGTCGCCGACGTAATCGTTGCCCCAGACCCGGTCGATCAGCGTATCTCGTGGCAACACACGGCCCGCGTTGGCGAGCAAGATGTGGAGCAGCTCGAACTCCTTCAGCGGCAGCGACAGCTCCCGATTACGCACCGACACCCGGTGTTCTTCGGGGTCGAGCGATACGTCGCCGACCTGCACGATCCCGGGCGCGAGGACCATCGCGGTGACACCGTTCAACTCGGTACGACGCAGTACTGCGCGCATGCGCGCCACCAACTCGCGCAGACGGTACGGCTTGGTGACGTAGTCGTCGGCACCGACCTCCAGACCGACGACCGTGTCGATCTCGGCGCCCTTGGCGGTCACCATGATGATCGGGATCTGGGTCTTCTTGCGGAGCTGCCGGCACACGTCGATCCCGCTGATCTTGGGCAACATGACATCGAGCAGTACGAGATCGGGCTGGACCTCGTCGAACATCTCGAGCGCTTGCGCACCGTCGGTGGCCACCACCACGTCGAATCCCTCGCGCCGCAGCCCGATCGTGAGGGCTTCGACGAAGCTGGCCTCGTCCTCGACGACGAGGATGGTTCCCTCACTCACGATGTCGTGTCTCCTCGGTATGGTCGGCCTGAGACGCGCTGGTCGAGGGCACCACGAGCGATGCCGGGAGGCGGAGCACGAATGTCGAGCCCTCACCTTCCTGCGACGAAACGAGCACTTCCCCGCCGTGGTTGGTGGCGACGTGGCGCACGATTGCCAGACCCAGGCCCGTGCCACCGGTCTCCCGGCTTCGCGCCTTGTCGACGCGGTAGAAGCGCTCGAACACTCGATCGAGATCGCGACTGGGGATGCCGACTCCTTGATCCGCGACCATCACCTCGACGGCAGTGTCGTCGAGACGTGTTCGCACCTGGACCACACCACCGGCGTGGCTGTACTTCACGGCGTTCTCGACCAGGTTGCCGACCGCCGAAGCGAGTTGACGTTCGTCGCCGCGCAGCAGCAAGCCCCCGGGCCCGTCGAGTGAGGTGATCTCGATACCTCGTCCGTTGTCGACGACGCGTCCGCGATCGATCGCCGCCTGGATGATCGATGCGAGATCGACGATCTGGTCGCCGGGGCGCGTCGATTCGATCTCCGACAGCTTGAGCAGGTCATCGATCGTTCGCACAGCGCGGTGTGCCTCTTCCACCAAGTGGTCGGACAATCGGTGAACCACCGCCGGATCGACCTCGTCGATCAGGGCCTCGGCCAGCACGGCGACCGCTCCGACCGGTGTCTTCAACTCGTGGGAGATGTTGGTGACGAAGTCGGTACGCATGGCATCGGTCCGCATGCGTTCGCTCACATCGCGGATCGTGGTCACCGCTCCGCCGTCTGGCATCGGGTCGGCGGCGATCTCCAGCCACGACCTCGGCGGTCCGTGCAATTCGACGATGCGGATCGCCTGCTCACCCGTGCGTGTCTCGGTGAGGATCGAGGCCAGGTGTTCGTCGAGCAGCAGTCCGACATGGGTCCCTGCGAACGCCTTGGCCGCCTTGTTGGAGTACACCATGGCTCCCGACGGCGAGGCGATCACGACACCGATCTCGAGATGATTCACCGCGTCGCCGAGCAGTCGAACCACCTCGTCGTCGCGACGCTCAGCGCGGCCGACCGGGGCCGGCGGTTCGACGACCGAACGCCGAGACATCACGGACCAGGTGACCAGAACACCGAGACCGACACCGATCGCGAGCGCGATCACGACGCTGAGCATGTGCTACTCGGGTGCGTCCACCGCAGGTGACACGACCGCCGGAACCTCGTTGCCGCTCTCGGCGTACGGTTGCGTCGGGAACCAGCCGCTGACGATGTAGCGCGTGTGCTCGCCGACGTTGACCGCGTGATCACCGATGCGCTCGTAGAATCGAGCCACGAGTCCGAGCTGCACGCCGACCTGCAGATCGATGGTGGACGCGGAGTGGCTCTCGAAGATCGTCTGGATGAACTGGCGGTGGAGGTCGTCGAGGTAGGTGTCCATGTCACGAAGCGCTGCCGCACGGACTTCGTCGCGGTGCAGGTACGCCTCGGTGCTCTCCTTGAACAACAGCTGTGCCTGATCACCCATCTTCTGGATCAACCCACGCAGGTGGCTGTCGAGATCGTGGCTGTAGATACGGCGTGCGGACTTGGCGATGTTCGCACAGAGGTCGGCCGACCGCTCGACGTCGGCGATGATCTTGATCCCGGCGACGAGCTGACGGAGATCACCGGCGACGGGTTGCTGGAGGGCGATCTCGCGGAAGCACGCCTCCTCGAGTTCGCGGGACCGGCGGTCGTATTCCTCGTCACCGAGCAGCAGGTACTCGGCGGCCTCGAGGTCACCGGTGAGCAGGATCTCGGTGGCACGAGGAACCAGTTCGGTGACACCGGCCGCCAGACGGGCGATTCCCTCACGTATGTCGTCGAGCTTGATGTGGAACGCAACGCGCAGCTCCTCGGTCATCAGCCGAACCTTCCCGTCACGTACTGCTCTGTTCGGCTGTCATCGGGTTGGGAGAACATCTTCACCGTCGGGTTGTACTCGACGAGATGGCCCGTTCGGCGGTCGCTCTCCGGATTCACCTCGGTGGTGTAGAACGCCGTCATGTCGCTCACACGTGCGGCCTGTTGCATGTTGTGCGTCACGATGACGATGGTGTAGTCCGCCTTGATCTCGCGCATGAGGTCTTCGATGCGCGCCGTGGCGATCGGGTCGAGCGCCGAGCACGGCTCGTCCATCAGGATCACGTCGGGTCCGACCGCCACCGCCCTGGCGATGCAGAGTCGCTGTTGTTGACCGCCGGACAGGCTCAGGCCGGACGACTTGAGCCGATCCTTGACCTCGTCCCAGAGTGCTGCCCCCCGCAACGACTTCTCGACGACCTCGTCGAGTTCGGCTCGCTTGCGCACGCCAGCCAATCGGGGGCCGTAGGCGACGTTGTCGTAGATCGACTTCGGGAACGGGTTCGGCTTCTGGAACACCATGCCGATACGCCGGCGCACTTCGGTCGAGTTCACCGCGGGGTCGTACAGGTCGACACCGTGGTAGGTGATGGTGCCTTCGACCTTGGCTGTCGGGATGAAGTCGTTCATCCGGTTGAGGCACCGCAGCATGGTGGTCTTGCCGCACCCGGACGGACCGATGAACGCGGTGATCTGATTCTTACGGATCTTCATCGTGGCACCGCGTACCGCCCTGAAGTCGCCGTAGAGCACGCTGACGTCGTTCATGTCGAACACGACCTCGGCGTCAGGGTCGACGATGTTGCCTTCCGCCGCGACCGGACGTGTCGCCAAGGATTGCTCGGGCGTCGTCGTCGCGACGTCGACGTTCTCGCTGGTGCTGGTCGTGGGTTCCATGTTCGGCTCCTGATCGGACTGCGGCGGCTCGGGCGGTTGCGTCGGATCGGTCATTGACCGATCCGAGTCTTCTCGAACCGGTTACGGAGATAGATGGCGAGGGCGTTGAAGCTCAACACGAGCAACAGCAGGACGAGGCCCGCTGCCGCTGCGGCATTGCTCCAACCGATCTCCTCGCCCGGCAGGTCGGGACGGCCCGACCAGTTGTAGATCAACATGGGGATCGCTGTGAAGCGCCCGTCCAGGGACGGCTGCGGCAGGAGCCCGGTGACGGCGCCGAGCATGATCAACGGCGCCGCTTCACCCAATGCTCGTGCCAACGAGAGCACGATCCCGGTGAGAATGCCCGGCGCGGCATAGGGCAGCACATGGTCCTTGGTGACCTCCCAGCGCGACGAACCCACGCCGAACCCTGCGTCTCGGAGCCCTTCGGGAACGGAGCGGATCGCCTCCATCGACGTGATGATCACGATCGGGAGCACGAGGACCGCCATCGTGAGCGCGGCCGCGATCACCGAAGATCCGCCGGTGATGGGTTTGAGCCAACCGACGAAGATGATCAGTCCCAGCACGCCGTAGATCACGGACGGAACGCCGGCGAGATTGCGGATGTTCACCAGCAGGACATTGGTCAGCGCGTTCGGCTTCGCGTACTCCTCGAGGTAGATCGCCGCACCGACACCGATCGGGATGGTGAGGACCACGACTCCCACGCCGATGAAGAACGACCCGTACAAGCCCGGCCAGATGCCGGTCGTCGCCGGGTTGGAGCCGATCGTGTTCGTGAGGAAGGCGGTCCCCTCGCCCGTCACGACCGGAATCGCATCGCGTACGACGCGCCCGATCAACACGAACAGGATCAACAGTGTCGAGATGATGGTGAGCAGCAGGGCCACCAGCATCACGATGCCGGCGACGTCACGCTTCGACGAAGTCAGCTGGGCAGCGGTGATCTCGCTGGCGGTCTGTCCGGCCTTGCCGGGGGTCATGAGTGCCATGTGATGAGTCCCATCAGTACTTCTGGCGCACGCGATTCACGAACTTGGCGCCGATGCTGTTCAGCACCAGCGTGATCAGAAAGAGCAGCAGACCGACGAAGAAGAGCACGTCGAACGACGGCCCGCCCTTCACGGCATCGGTTCCACCTGCGGCGTTGGTCATCGCCGCAGTCATCGTCAGGCCGGGGGAAAGGACGCTCCAACCGCTGTACGGGCCCGCTCCATCGAAACCTCCGGCCATCGTTGCGACCATGGTCTCACCGATCGCACGCGACACCGAGATGATGAACGCCGCGACGAGACCCGACACCGCCGCTGGGATGATCACCTTGGTGACGGTCGTGACCCTCTTCGCTCCCACGCCGTAACTGGCTTCTCGGAGCGAACCCGGCACAGCGCTCAGCGCGTCCTCACTCAGCGATGCCATGATCGGGATCACCAAGATGCCGATGCCGAGGCCCGCGACGAGCATGTTGCGTGAGGTGGTCGGATCGAAGAGCGGCACGACGAAGTCGGGGGCGATCACCTTGAGGGCGAAGAAACCCACGATGACCGATGGAATACCGGCCAGCACCTCGATGATCGGCTTGACGACGGTGCGCACCCGCCGGGAGGCGTACTCGGACAGATAGATCGCCGTGCCGAGGCCGAAGGGAACTGCGACGAACATCGCCACCGTCCCCATGATGATCGAACCGGTGACGATCGTGCGGAGATCGAAGCGCTCGCGGCGTGGGAACCAGCCGGTGTCGGTCAGCAGCGACCATTGCCAGTCGATGCCGACCATGAAAGTGAAGGCGCCATCGGCGAGGACGTACAGGATCAGCAAGCTGATCGCGATCGACAAGGTCGCGGCCAGGCCGAAGAGTCGCCGCATGAGGCGCTCGCGGTTCGCCTGCTTACGGTTGCCCTGCAGATCTTGGATTGTCAGCATGTGTTCGGAGCACCTCGCGTCGGATCAGCAGTGTACGAGCCCAGCTGACCGGCCGCCAGAATTCCGGCGGCCGGTCAACGGTGCTCACGGGGTTCTTTCAGCTGCCCCAGGCCGAGCGGGTGGCTGCGATCCGCTCGTCCGGCAGGCTCACGTAGCCGGCCTCGACCACCTTGGCGAGGCCCTCGTCCGACACGTACAGGTCGACGAAGGAGGCAACGGCGGGGTTGTCCGCCGCTGCGGCGTTGCTCACGTAGATGTAGATGGTCCGTGAGAACGGGTACGAGCCGTCGGCGATGGTCTCGGGCGTCGGTGCGACGCAACCGTCACCGGCATCGACCTCGACGCCCTTGAGACGGTCGCCTTCTGCCTGGAAGTAGGCAAAGCCCACCCAGCCGAGCGACGTGTCAGCGGACTCGATGCCTTCGACGATCAGGTTGTCGTTGGCGCTCGAGGAGTAGTCGGCGCGCACTTCTTCGGCCGTGCCGCGCTCCTCGGCGAGGTCGGCGATCGCGAACTCGACGAACGAGTCGTACGTGCCGCTCTCCTCACCCGGGCCGTAGATCACGAGCGGAGCCTCGGGGAACGGCGAGCCTTCGACGGCGCCGACCTCGGTCGCGAGTTCGTTGTTGTCGCTCCAGTTGGCCGTGCCCTCGGATTCGGGGCCGAGCAACGAGTACAGCCCGGCTACGTCGAGACACGTGATGGCATCGTTGACCGGATTGGTGATGACCGACAACCCGTCGATGGCGACCTCGAGTTCGGTGTACTCGATACCGTTCTCTTCGCAGATCGCAATCTCTTCGTCCTTGATCGTGCGAGAGGCCCCGGTGATGTCGCCCTCGCCGGCGCAGAACTTGGCGAAGCCGTCACCCGTTCCCGGGCCTTCGACGGTGACTGCGAGGTCGCCGCCGGACAGCTCGCTGGCGAGCTCACCGATGCGGATCGAGATCGGCTCGACGGTCGAGGAGCCGGTGACGAACACCGAGCCCCCGGCGAGTTCGGTCCCACTGCCACCATCGGTGGTCTCGGTCATCTCGCCTTCGGTGGTCTCGGTCATCTCGGCATCGGTGGTGGCCGAGGTGATGGCCGGGGCCGTCGTGTCGTTCGTGGTGGCGTCGTCGCTGCCGCAGGCAGCAGCGACGAAAGTGAGTGCGATGGCACCTGCAAAGATGCGGCGCTTGGGAGAGTTCACGTTTCCAACTCCGTTCGTAGAGGAATGTTGTCTGGTCATGTTGTGTCCACTTGGAGCCGACGGTCGTCGGCATCCGGCGAGCACCGTAGACACCCAAGGTGAACTCGAACCCCCGCCCAGGTGAACGAGAGGTGAACAACGAGCAGATTCCCGGCCAACTGTGGGCCGAAGCGCTCAAGCCCTGCTGGCGAGCTGCTGCTGCACCATCCAGCGGTACATCCGCTCCTGGCTGTGTGGCTCGAAGGCGTTGGTCGGCCCGATGCGTTCCCACGTGTTGTCGGATCGCAGTTCCCAGGCGACCACGTCGTCGGCCAGCGCCAAGTCGAGCGCATGGTCGAGCGCTGCGGTGTGGCGTGGATGCTCGATCGGCACCATCACCTCGACGCGACGGTTCAGGTTGCGAGGCATCAAATCGGCAGACCCGATCAGATACACCGCGTCCGTCGTGGCAGATGGCAACCGTTCGCCGTGCACCACGTTGCCG
>Ga0105054_10011207_pt1:0-10000 | contig 11225 bp, 19 predicted proteins | sample BON02_FD_78091 | JGI IMG/M metagenome (GOLD analysis project Ga0105054, IMG submission 78091) | Freshwater microbial communities from Lake Bonney liftoff mats and glacier meltwater in Antarctica - BON-02 (megahit assembly) | ecosystem: Environmental > Aquatic > Freshwater > Ice >... | reverse complement strand
CATACTCACATACCGGAAACCCTCGGACGCAGCGCCAAAGTGCATCCACTCCCCAACTAATCCCGTCATCTGTGACACATGAATGAGTCATAGCACACAGAAGAATGAGTCATGGCACAAATAAAAATGAGTCATGGCACACGTGAGGATGAGTCACGTCACACTCCCCAGATAACCCCGTCATCTGTGACATTAGAATGAGTCACGGCACACGTAGGGATGAGTCATGGCACACATGAGAACAGAGTCAGGTCACAACTGCCACGAACCCCATCATCTTTGACACATTAATAAGTCATGGCACACATAAGAATGAATCGTAGCACACACGAGATTAAGTCACGTCACACTTGCCACGAACCTCGTCATCAGTGAAATATGAAGAAGTCATGGCACAGACAGGAATGAGTCATAGCACACAGAAGGAAGAGTCACTTCATACTGGCCACTAGCCCTGTCATTTGTGACACATGAATACGTCAAGGCACACATAAGAATGAATCACAGCACACATCATTAGAAGAAATGATGTCACACATCATGCAATCGCCAACTAGCCCCGTCATCTGCGACACACACATATGTCATGGCACACACAGGGGCGCGCGGCAGCGGAGGGCTTTAGCCCGACGTCGCCGCGCGCCCACTGGAGCGGACCAGATCGACGCGGATTTTTCAAATAGGGGATCTATCGAAGAGGGGAGTGTATACTAATATACACTCCCCTCTCTTTAATTTGAAGACAATTCTGTCACAAACTTTTGGCCTCACTTGGTGCCGCCGCATGTCGAAAAATCAAAAAATTAGGAAAACAATACGCACACAAAACATCACGCGTGACATGACTCTAGCATGTGTGTGCCATACCACGTTTCGTCCACTCATCCACTAACCCCATTAGTTGTGACATGACGCATGCTTACACGCAATCCGACTCCTCCATCAAATGGAAGGCGCGTTCTTCCGTGTGACATGAATTCGTATGTGTGAAAAGAATTGTATCTCGTTATTGGACATCCATGAACTATTCCACCTTGGCATGTGCATACGTGTGTCTAAGCGCACGCGATTGCGTGCATGTGTATGTGTTTGAGTGTGTGGAAGAGGGTGCGCACGCACGAGAGAGCAGAGAGAGAGAGAGAAAGAGAGAGCGAGGGAGAACGAGAGAAAGAAAGAAAGAAAGAAAGAAAGAAAGAGAGAGAGAAAGTGAGAGAGAGAGAGAGAGAGAAAGAGAGAGAGGGAGAGCCAAATAGAGAGAGTGTGTGCGAGAGCAAAATGGAGAGAGTGTGTGCGTATGTTTGTGTGTCTATGTGTGCGTGTGTGTCTACCTGTTTCTATGCGTGCGTGTATGCGTGCATGCGTATAAATACACACACGTACGCACACACAACCTTCATTCGTGCACCCATATACACTGCACAAGCGCCGTGTCAATGGTCGAACGATTTGCAAACATGTGTGTGTGTGTGTGCTCATTTGTCTGTGTGTCTGCACGCGCTTGCGTGCGTGCGCGTACCTGTATACACGCCTGCACATGCGCTTCTTTCGAAGTCAAGGCCACTTGGCGGAACCGCTCACGAGACAAGCCTTTACCCAACTCCAACACACAGAAGTCGGCCGTGTGCCGGGTGTACACAGCGACATCAAAAAAACCCTTCAAGGGTTGCGCCACTGCTGCAACAGGCACACCGTGCACATATGCAGCGAGCAGTCTGCCTGCCTCGCGCCGCGCCCAGCGCTGCTTGCCTGTGTGTGTGTGGCATGCAACTATCAGACATCAACAGTTGTAGACATAATGAAGTGTTCATCATTGGATTCACTTGTTTGTCTATTGTAGGCCAAGAAGATCAAATGAGATTGTGTATCTTCACCCTGGGTTCTTGAAGATTGATAGTCCCATTTATTTGAGGATTCTCATACCTTCGAACATTTGTCTACTTGACTGTAAGCCTGTAACTGTGTGTGTTGCATGTATCAAATATGTTTGCATTCATATGTGCATGCAAGCATGCACGTGTGGGTATACATGTCAGTTGCGTGTTCAGACTACCTTCTGGATTTGCCTCCAGTTGCCAGTGAAGGAGCAGTGCATCGACCTGTTTTGAAAAAATGAGGAAAGCCAAATACACCAGGCTGCAGATGAGTCCCGCCAACGAAAGTATGCGTGATAGTACGAAGTAGGCTGACGGCACGCAGCTCGAAATTGCGAGCGAGATTACCCCTATCAAACCGATCCATCGAATGCCAGTAAAGCGGAAGCTCGTAATCCAATTGGGGCGAAGTCCAAGAGCCACGTCGGGGCCACTTGTGAGGTTCATCTCCAATTCCATTCTCTTGGCAGTCACCGTGTCTTTAATCACCTGGCCAGAGTTCCATAGGCGCAGCGTGCCGTGTTTGGTGAGGTTGTCGAGTCTAAGTGACGCGTTGCGAGCGCCGTTCAGCAGGAGCCCGTCCTCCTGGGCGGCCTTAAACGCCTCGACGACAGCACCCTGCTCCTTTTGATCGGCCTCGGCGAGCTCAGCAGCGAGCCCAAGCGCACGCTTCTGGTCGAGAAGTGCGCGATACGGCCCGCAGAAGTCCGACGGAAAGATGACCGCTTGTTCATCCTTGCCCCCTGTCAGGGAAGCTTCTGAGAGCAGCAAACGCACCGTCTCCCTATCAGGGGCCGAGCCTGTAAATTCTCGTAGCAATTCCTCAATCTCTGCACGATCGAGGGTTCCTGAATGGTCGAGATCCAGCCGATCAAACACCTCTCTAATCCAATTCTCTTCCCCTCCCTCCTCCGGGGCCCCTTGTAACCCGAGCGGATCGCTGTCGAACGACACCTTGACTCCGAACACCGTGATCCACGTGCCGTACAGGGCCCGACCAGCCCGGCTCCACTGCGCCCGTATTCGGAACTCGGCGTGCAGATCCCGTGTTGCGGTGCGCTTGGCTACGCCTGTCGTACCCCACTCGTCCCCAGTGGGGAGGGACTTGCTTCTAGCGTCGCGAGACTCTGCAAACGCCCGTCGCGAGTCCTGCAGCAGCGCTCGTGCGCGCACCAACTTCGACTGCTGTGAATCACCCTGCGTCGACGCCTCCCCCATTCCACCTCCGGCCTGCTTCAGTGCAAGGCGAAGTTGAGGCCGACTGGCGCTGCTCCAGGATCGAGGCGCAGCATGGCTCAAGGAACGGGGAGGACTTGTCACAAAGGCCATGGCCTCGCCCACGCTCCCGGCCACCAGGGCCACCAGGGCCACAAATGTGACGTGCGAGTCTCCAGAATGCCCCATCCCTGAGGACAAGCAGATTTATTTTTGGTCCTCTGCAAGGTGACACGCTTACCCGGGGGACACGCTTACCCTGGGGACGTTGTTACCTTTTTTGTTCTGGATGACCCCTACACATGAGGGTTCTGCAGAACACACCCCAGCTGGTGCCAGCCGTGATTAGAATGTTTGGCACGTATTCTCACGGGTGGTCAACGGATGGACACCGATTGCGAGGGTGACAAAAAACGGTCAAGCCTTCTCTTGAGGTGTCTAGTGTGTGTGAAGTTCTGCTTTGTCAATCAGTCCACCTGCGTAGGGGTCGCTGTGCTGGGAGTGAGTTTTGTAGTGTAAACACTATCGGCAACAGACTTCTGCTGCACTATCGTCGAGGTCTCGTCGTGAGTGCCTTTGGATTCCAGCGCTGCAACAAGGAGAAGTGATTTGTTTGCTGTTGCAGCCGTCTATTTTCACTGCGTCGGCGCAGGTCGGCGACTAGCTAAAATGGAGGCAGTGGAAAGTGAATGTGCAGAGGCGCTGACATCACCGACGACGCCAGGTTTTGCTGCTGCGCTGCTGAAACACCACGACGCCTAATGCGTGCTACTCCTCCCTCTGTCATGCGTTGCCCCATACCTGCAGCGAATGAAAAGTCTGCTGTGCACTCACGCCTGTCGTTGGTGCGCAGCGTCGCGACCTAGCTCCGTGGGCACGGCAGCAGGCTGCAACAGCCAGGGCGATAGGCCAGCCTCGGGAGACGCGGACGACCAGCCTGAAAAGTGGCGCGCCGCGCTCTTGCGCGCGGGCGACTGGGTCCACGAGGGCTCTGCCCGGACAGCAGGCGGAGGAGAAGAGCGAGAGGGAAGTAGAGGAGAAGAGCGAGAGGGAAGTGGCTCAAGCTATGCGGGCGGCGAACGGCAGCTCGAGCACATCGTGTCAATGCTGGGATTTGGCCGGTTCCAGGAGCAGAGCCTGCTCATTCTCATAGCGATGCAGTTTGCCGATGGCATGGAGGCGACGCTCTGGTGGACCTTTGAAGATGTTGTCCGAGAGCGCTGGCAAGTACTGCACTTCGAATACCGCGTTGGTTGCTGCGTGGCAGTGCTGTTTCTCGCGGCGGGTTCCTTCTTTGGTGGTAAGCTTGCAGACGAGCACGGCCGCCACCTTGTTGCATTCTTTTCGGGTGCTGCCTACCTGGTTGCAGCGTTTCTATCGTGCTTTTCCTTCAACAAGTGGTGCCTGCTATTTCTTCGCTGCCTGTGCTCGGCAGCCCTCGGTTTTCGGCTCCCGTCCTCGCTGGCGTTAGCCGTCGAGATCCTCCCTTGCACCTGGCGCGCGCGAGGGGCTATTCTTGTCACGGGAGTTGGCGCAACGCTAGGGTGTGTGTTAGTTCTCTTGGTGTGGGAGATGGCACGATTGCTGCAGCTCGACACCATGCCACACGGGTGGCGCATCGTCCTGGCATGCTGCTTCTTGGTGGATGGTGTGGTGTTCCAATTTTTCCGCAACAATATGGCCGAGTCGCCTTTCTTCCTCCGCCACAAGGGCCGCCTGCGCGAATGCTGCGCGCTTTTGACTGAAGTGGCTGAAATCAATGACTGCATACTCCCCGATGATGATATGCCAGTTTCCTGCCAGATTGAGCTCGAGGATCCCGCCGAAGCCTCGGCTCTTTCTGCCGCCCTCAAAACTACAGGGCAAGTTATTGCCACGTCCTTCATATTATAAATGTGTGTGTGTATGTGTGTATATAGGTACATGTGTGCATGTACATGTGTATGTGTGTTCACATATTTATGTATAAATATATATACATATCTATACATATATACATATACATGTACGCATATATACATTTCTATATGTATATATGTAGATACAAATATGCACATAGATATATGGATTTAGATTGATATGGATGACTAGATATATTTGTATGTATACATGTATATGTATATATATTTATGTGTATGCATATGTGTGTGTGTGAGTGTGTGTGTGTGTGTGTGTGTGTGCGTGTGTGCGTGTGTGTGTGTGTGTGTTTGTTTACGTTTGTGTGTGTGTGTGTGTGTGTATCTGTGTGTGTGTGTGTGTGTGTGTGTGTGTTTGTGTGTGCGTGGGTATAGATAGACATATATATGCATATAGATATATATTTAATTGTGTATATGTATCTATGTATGTGTATACATGTATGTATATTCTTATGTGCATACGAGTATGTACATTTGTATGCATGTGTGCGCGTACGTGAGTATACACGTATTCCGATGTATATGCAGATCACAACACGTGCTCACAGTATTCAAAATGCAGGCGCGCATCGATGCTTATGTGGGTGGCTTCTGCAGTTGGATCGGCGGTGGTAATTTCTGAACTAGTTGAGGATGAAGGAGTTGTTTTCAATAGAGTTGGCAGTATGGGCAGTGTGCCACATGGTTTTCAGATGGCGCTGATCTACGTCGTAGGCGCATATGGCAGTATAGCTGTGCTAGAGCTGCCACACCTCGGTTTCAGGGGGGGGCTCCTGATGGTGTTGTTGGCCTCATTGATGCTGTCCGTGACACTCGCGCTGGTGCCCCCGTCCAACGGCACCAGCGCCTTTGTGACTGCGGTGGTACTGGCGTTAGTGCAGATTATAACGCTCGACTTGTCGTTGGCCATGACTCCGCTCACAATGCCTACTGCCGTGCGCGGAAGGCGCCTCGGTGCTGCCATTGCCGCGTCGCACCTCGCGCAAGCTGCTACTATGCAGCTCGTCATTTCTCAGGTGGTGTCTTCTGTGGGGGGGGTGGCGGGGGTTTGGGGTTGTGTCTGTGTATTCTGTGAATAGAACAGATGGAATGTGTTTAGCAGAGGTTCGTGACTGCAGAAGTGAAAATGGCGTTGACGTGCATCATCACGAACCTCTGCTAAACAAATGGAATGTGTTTGCCATCTCGCCCCTTGTGTGGGTGTTGTGTATGCATGCTGCTCTTTTGTCGTGCGTGACAGACTGTTGGCTTTGTGGGTGAGAGAGAGCGCGCGCGCGCATGCGTGCGTGTGCTTGTGTAGGTGAGAGAGAGAGCGAGAGCAACACAGGATGTTGGACAAAAAGACAGAGTGTGAGAGAGGATGAAGGTGTTAGTCAGGGTGTGCATGCTTTTGTGTGTGTGTGTGTGTGCGCGCGCGCGCGCGCGCGCGCGTTGAGTGTACCTGCCAGGCATACACATACATGTACATGTGCATGTAGTGGACTCATCTATCACGAACCAACTGCTACATTGTTCACGGCTAGACGCCGCATTGTGTGCGGGTAAATGCACTCGTAATCGCATCCTCGCCTTTGGTGACATGTATGTAGTTCGTTACTCATATATTGTTGATAACTCATATGTTGTTCTGACTCATATGTTGTTCGTGACTCATATATTGTCTGGGACTGATATATTCTACAGACACCACATTATTTGCTGGTGAATGCGCTGGTAGTCGCCGTGACAGGTGCATGTTTGGGCTCCGTGCTTTGCCTCGCCAAGTCTTCCGATGGGTATCGAGAGAGAGAGTATGTGTGTGGGGGAGAGTATGTGTGAGAGAGAGAGTGTGTGCGAGAGAGCGGGATCACAGAAAGAGAATTAGCGAGAGCGAAGGCGAAAATGAGAGAAAGAATGAAAAAAAACAAGAGGGAACAAAAAAATTCCAGGCCAAGTCCCCCGACGGATATGTGCGGCGGGTGGGGTGGGGTGTGTGTGATTGGAATTTTGTGAGTTGAACTGCACCGACTTCTACATGTCAAGGGTGAGGTTGTGTATTTGTGTGTGTGAGTGAGAGAGAGTGTGTGAGGGTGTGTGTGTGAACGTGTGAGAGATTGTGCGTGGGCATGTAGATGTGTGTATCTGCTTTGCAAAATTGGTTAACACAATAGGGCTCTTTGAGAGCTGACCATTCAAGGGCCCCTCATATCGTTGCCACCCAATTCTACACAGCAAATAGTGGGCATTTTAGTTTCACACGTGCGCGTCCAATTGTGCAAGAGTGTGTTTTGTTTGCACCCCACTGCCACGACCACAATCACAGCCACAACCACAGCCACAACAACGGCCACAGCCACTGAACCTTTGGAGAGGCTACAAATGGATGCCACCTCATGCATCAACCTGTGTGCACGCCATCTTCACTCCCTTGAGGTCACTCAACCTTTTCTTTTGCTTTCCTCAGAAGCGATTCGGTCACGCTCGGGGCACTGGACACGGGCGATCACGAACTTGCTGTTATGCAGGGTGGGGCGGCTGGTGCATGGGGCTGGGATGGAGGAATGGAAGATGTGGGGAGGGAAGCAGAAAGCCTCAGTCAAGACCTCTCATCCTTTACATTGCCTCTGATGAGCTCAGACAATATTCCACATAGCTCGAGTGTTGGTACAAGTAGTGGTGGGGCTACGGGAAGTAGTGGCGGTGCTGCAGTGGGCGGTGCGCCCCGCGGTGCTAGTCCACGGAGGTTTGTGTGATGTGTTGGGAGTGCATGCATTTGCGCGCTGGTGTCGATGCAGCAGGCTTTGCTTTATTGTTTTTTATTTATTAAATCAAGATTCGTGAATGTTTAATGATGAATGGTGAGAATCGTGGCAGGCATTTCGCTCGAGAATATTATTTGTAGCATACTTTAGCAATAAAACACAGTGTTTTTGTCACTGTCAAGTCGCCGTTCGTGGTTGTCATTGTTGCTCTTGCTATCTTTGGAATGTCTGTCAAGTAGCTGTACTTCTTCAACGCATGCCCGAAAGTTACAAATCGTGCGATTATCGGGGGGAAAAAAATATGTCGCAGCAAAGACGCCTCGAGATTTCAAACGGGAAAGGACAGCCGATGTTGACCCTTGGCTCGCATGATTGGATGACGCAAGAGATTCCCGTGGTCGCAGGTCACGGCGTCGGCGCGGTGCGCATCGGCTGTGCAGCTCGACGCAGTTTTAGGCGCAAATTTGCCACTCCTACCTGCGCGCATGTTAACATCACTTCTGTGTTGCAGCTGTTGCATCCTGCTGATATCATCGAGCTGGCACCGATTTTGCAAGCAAGGACGTGATTCTGCAGCGAATGCGACCTACGCCCGAATCGAAAGCCGCACAAACACTTGTACCATTGAACTTGCGGCTAGGTCGAATCAACTATCGGAATGTAGTAGGAGTATCATATCAACCAGCACTCATGATACCAAAAAATGAATTCAACGGCAAAGCAACCTCAGATATACCAAGCAGTAATAAAACAGCATCCCCTTCGAAAAGGCACCAATTCGGTCCCTTTTCAAGGCTGGGTTTCCCGAGACTCCACTTTTACTTCCGGGCGTGGAACAATCTTGTGATCGCATCATGATGTCAGTATGATGTTGGGCCTATGTGATTGAACGTCTGGTTGAACATGAGGGTCTTTGGAGACACAGCCCGCGGCACGACAAAATGCAATTGCGCTGAGAGAGTTTGACCGTGTGACTGAACGTCGGATTGAATTTAAGACTCTTTGGAGACATAGCACGACAAAATGTAGGTGCGCTAAGAGAGTTCGTGCACGACATTTGCCGCTCATAGGTTGACAGATGTGTGTAGGCGAGAGTGAGACACTATTTCAACACAGCTATCATGTTCATATTTCAACGGCAATGTGCTAGAAAGTCGTTTCACGCGTGCATGCTTTGCCTCTCTCCACCTCTCTCTCGCTCGCTCTCCTTCTATCGTTCTCTCTCTCACACACACTTTCTCTCTCTCACTCTCTTTCTCTCTCTCACTCTCTCTCTCTATCTTTGTCTTCCTCACCCGCTCTGTCCAATTTGTCCCTCCCTCTATCTCTTTTGTGTTTCCTCTCGTTCTCGCCTTCGCTCTCACTGATCCTCTTTCCTTGATCTCACTATCTCACACACTCTCTCTCACACACACATACTCTCTCGCTCACTCTCTTTCTCTCTCTCTATTTCGCATCGGTCTCTCGTTGTATTTCTCATCTCGCTCTTTATCCAACTCTATCTTTTAGAGTCCTTCTGTTTCTCTGTCTCTCTCTCGGTCTCTCTAGGTTGCTTTGCGTATACAGAATCTCACTGTCTCCGTCTTCCCATCCGTCTCTCCAACTTTCTCTCTTCCTGTGCCTCTCTCTTCCCATGCCTCTCTCTTCCATGCTCTATCTCTCTGTCGTGTTCTCTCTCCCTCTCTCTCCCTCCCTCCCTCCCTCCCTCTATCTTTTGCTTGCTCTCGCGTGCGCGCCCAGTCTCCTACTTGCACAAGCGCACTCTGTCTCACCCGTTCTCGCTCATCTAAACGCGCTTTCGTTTGCATCAAGCAGCCAAGCAAATGCACACAATAAACAGTTTGGCACCGGGTGCATGCTCAAATAGAGAGTTCGTCAATGCTAAAATAAATAGCTCGTCAATGCTCATATAGAAAGTTCGTGCATATAGAAAGTTCGTGCAACATAGAAAGTTCGTGCAACATAGAAAGTTCGCGCATATTCAAAGAAGGAGACTTTCAATCACACCGCAGGCAGATCACATCTGGGAAGGCCCATCACCAGCAGCCATTCGGTCTCGAATCATTTCGCGGTAGCTTTCTATGCCGTCTTTGTGCTCGCGAACTGAAAGATGTGTTTCCATACGAGCAATGCGTGTGTGTTGGTGCGCGTGTGTGTGTGTGTGCGTGCGTGTGTGTGTGTGTGTGTGTTTTCCAAACATACAATGTTTGTGTGTTTGTGTGTGTGCGTGTGTGTGTGCGTGTGAGGGGGGGGG
>Ga0105054_10011206_pt1 | contig 11225 bp, 12 predicted proteins | sample BON02_FD_78091 | JGI IMG/M metagenome (GOLD analysis project Ga0105054, IMG submission 78091) | Freshwater microbial communities from Lake Bonney liftoff mats and glacier meltwater in Antarctica - BON-02 (megahit assembly) | ecosystem: Environmental > Aquatic > Freshwater > Ice > Glacier... | reverse complement strand
TTTCAGGGGATTTTTGCCTGGTTTGTTTGGATGTTTGTGCATTTGATGTCGTTGGTTGGATTTAGAAATAAAGTTGTCACCTTTGTAAACTGGGTTTGGAGTTATTTCAGCTATGATCGAGGAACTAGGTTGATCATAAGGAAATTCAGTAGGGAATCGATGACTGAGGATACTTTTTCTAAATGATTGGAGTTTCGGTTCCGGTTCCGGTTCCGGATTAAATCCGGAATGACAGGAATGACAGGAATGACAGGAATGACGGTTGATCGAAGATAAGATGCATGCTGACAATTATTAAATTACTATTTAGGAATAAATTAAGTCTTTAATGATAAAATTGATCGAATGTCCTCGTGACGCCATGCAGGGAATTCATGATTTTATTCCTACCGAAATCAAGGCCGAATATATCAATCTGCTTTTACAGGTAGGATTCGATACGATCGACTTTGGAAGTTTTGTATCTGAAAAGGCCATCCCACAACTAAAAGACACCAGCGATGTGCTGAATAAACTGGATCTCAATAAGGGAAAAACTAAGCTTTTGGCAATCGTTGCCAATCTGAGAGGAGTTGAAGAAGCCATTAAACATCCTCAAATCTCTTATTTGGGATTCCCATTTTCAGTTTCTGAAACATTCCAGCAGAGAAACACAAACTCCGATATTGAAAAATCCTTAATTACAGTTGAAGAATTACTCAATCACTGTGAAAAATCTAATAAACAAGCGGTTATCTATCTTTCTATGGGCTTTGGAAACCCTTACGGTGACCACTGGAGCAATGATATTGTAGCACATTGGGCAACTGAGCTGGCAAAAAGAGGTGTTAGAATCATATCACTTGCCGATACAACAGGAGTTTCCAGCCCTGAAAAGATTAGCTATCTGTTTCCACACCTAGTTTCCAGCTTCCCGAATATTGAATTTGGGATCCATCTTCATAGCACCCCATCAACCTGGTATGAAAAAATAGATTCAGCCTGGAATAGTGGTTGCAGACGATTTGATAGCTCGCTGAGAGGCTACGGAGGCTGCCCAATGGCTTCTGATCAACTCACCGGAAATATTGCAACAGAGAGCCTAATTTCGTTTCTAGAAACAAAAGGAGAAGATCATGGGCTTGATTTGGAGAAATGGAATCAGGCTATGGAATATTCTGACCGAATTTTCAGATAAGAGTTATCTTTTAAAGGTTATCTGTTATCTGTTAAAGACAAAGATAACCAATTATAATTCCAGTGCCATTTTAAAATGCTGTATCCCTGCTTCCTCAAACTGAATACCTGACTTTTTAAATCCGAATTTTGCATACAAAGGCATTGCATCCAGCTGAGCATGCAGATAAACATACTCAGCATCCTGTGGAAGGTCATTTAATACTGTCGCCACGAGCGCCTGACCCATTCCTATTCCTCTAAACTCTTTTAATACAGCGAATCGTTCCAGTTTATATCCCTTTGGGGTTTTACGCCAGCGGGAGGCAGCCGCAGGAATCCCATTAACTGTGCCAATAAAATGAACCGATTCGTCTTCAAACTCCCATTCCAATTCAGGTGGGCAATTCTGCTCATCAACAAACACTTTTCTTCTGATGCCAAAAACCTGTTGAAGATCTGCATCATTACTGACCCGTTCGACTTTTATTTGATCTTCCATTTTACTGAACTTTATTTAACAAAGATTAAAGGGCTTTTCTATGCAAAAAAGCCCTTTAATATATTTTAGAGTCTGTCGTTAACATTCAGACAATTAAGATCGTCAAAAGCCTGTGTCAGTCTTTTAACAAAAGTATCCTCCCCTTTGCGAAGCCAGACGCGCGGATCGTAATACTTTTTATTTGGAGAGTCCTCTCCTTCCGGATTTCCTATCTGGCTTTGGAGATAGGCCTCTTTTGACTGATAATAATCCTTTATCCCTTCCCAAAATGCCCATTGCATATCGGTGTCAATATTCATTTTGATTGCACCATAAGAGATCGCTTCCCGAATTTCCTCTTTTGAAGATCCTGAGCCGCCATGAAATACAAAATTTACAGGCTTTTCTGCAGTGATATTAAACTCAAAACGAACAAAATCCTGGGAATTCTTAAGAATTACAGGTTGCAATTTCACATTTCCCGGTTTATAAACACCATGTACATTACCAAAAGCAGCAGCAACAGTAAATTTCTCACTTATGGTGCTTAATTCTTTGAAAGCATAGGCAACTTCAGACGGCTGGGTATATAATTTTGAACTATCAACATCACTATTATCCACTCCATCTTCCTCGCCACCGGTTACTCCAAGTTCAATTTCAAGTGTCATCCCCATACCCTTCATCCGGCTTAAATACTTTTTACTAATCTCAATATTCTCTTCAATCGGTTCTTCTGAAAGATCAAGCATATGTGAAGAATAGAGTGGTTTGCCATATTGAGCAAAAAAACGTTCTCCATGATCCATTAATCCATCAATCCAGGGTAAAAGCTTCTTAGCCGCATGGTCAGTATGTAAAATTACCGCCACTCCGTAATGCTCGGCAAGTAAATGAATATGTTGTGCTGCTGAGACACCTCCAAGTATGCAGGCATTCAGATTATCGTTATTCAGAGACTTTCCGGCATAGAACTGAGCACCGCCATTTGAAAGTTGTATAATTACCGGCGAGTTAACAGACTTAGCTGTCTCCATAACAGCATTAATTGAATTTGTGCCAATTACATTAACTGCAGGCAGAGCAAACTGATGCTTTTTGGCCACTTCAAATAACTCCTGAACGGCATCACCATGCAAAACACCCTTAAATTCTTTTAAATTCATAATTATAGTTGTTTATAAGATGATCGAAATTATGAAAAATAGCCTCAAAATCAAGTAAAGAGCTTAATTATTCTATCTTTCGAAGGTTAAGATTCAGTGTATCTTTAATAGTGAGCATTGCTTTCTTAAATTTTTTGTTTCTTTGTAAGCTACACATACATCCAAAATGGCCTGGTTTAAGAGAGAAAAAAAGGGGATTATAACTTCTACAGAGGAAAAGAAAGAGACACCCGATGGGTTATGGAATAAATGTCCATCATGTAAGAAAGCACTGCATTATGCAGAACAGGTAGAAAATAAATACGTTTGCCAATACTGCGCCTACCATTTGCGAATAGGTTCTAAAGAATATTTTGAAATTCTTTTCGACGATAATGAATTCACTGAATTATTTCCCAATTTACGCTCTGCTGATCCCTTAAATTTTACCGATACTAAAAAGTATATTGAGAGATTGGAGGAAAGTTATGAGAAAACCGGATTAAACGATGCCATACGCTCTGGTTCGGGCAAATTAGCCGGTCAGAATCTTGTAATTGCCTGTATGGACTTTAATTTTATTGGTGGGTCAATGGGATCAGTTGTGGGTGAAAAAATTGCCAGATCCATTGATTACAGCATCAAACATAATACCCCATTCATGATGATCTCAAAATCGGGTGGGGCAAGAATGATGGAGGCAGCATTTTCATTGATGCAAATGGCCAAAACTTCAGCCAAATTGGCCTTATTGAGCAAAGCTAAGATTCCGTATATTTCATTACTTACCGATCCAACAACAGGTGGAGTTACCGCATCTTATGCTATGCTGGGCGATATCAATATCTCAGAGCCTGGTGCTTTAATAGGCTTCGCAGGTCCGAGAGTAATCAAAGAAACTATCAAAAAGGATCTTCCTAAAGGATTCCAAACCTCGGAATTCGTACTTGAACATGGATTTCTGGACTTTATTGTTGACAGAAGGCAAATGAAAGCGAAATTGGGATCATTCCTTAAAATGCTTAAGCCATAAATTTTTATAAGAACTACTACAATCTGAATTCCATATAAAGCTTTACTATCAAAACTTTAATTGCAATAATTCAACAAGTATTAATACTCGTTCTTATAGTTTTTGCAATATTTCTGCCGCCTTATTTTCAAACATTATCTGCCATTGGGGTGCTAAATTTGTATCCGAATCTTCCTGTGCTTCTCCTGTATTTCTTAGCTGTTCGGCAGTTGGTGCATAATAAATGTAGCCATTGGTATAAGCTACGACAAAGGTATTTTCATTAGGAGCTCTTTTTTTAATATTAAGTCCTATTTGCACTGTGAGTTCACCGGGGAAAGTAATTAAGCGCATATTTCCGATCTTCACGCCAAGAATTTCAACCTTAATTGTTTCAGCACCAGCCGATTTAACTTGATGCATTTTCACTAGGTGTAGATTTTCCCGAATTCTGGTTAAACGTTCCATCAAATAGATATTTGATTGATAGTTTTCCATGTCTCTCCTATTTATAGAATCCAATCGAATCATATCCCTTCTATCCAGCATTTTATCCTGTAAATATCTTTGTCCGTAAAAGGAAGGATATTCGTTAGAATAATTATACTTGGTAGTTAAGGCAATAAATGTTTTCAGGTTTATATTTGTTCCTCTTAAAGAATTCAAAACTCGCTTTTGTTCAGCCTCTAAGGATGTAATCCGTTCAGCAAAGTTTGCTCTGGGAAGTTCCATATACTGATTAACAACTTTTATCTCTGCATCATTTACCGTTTTAATATTTTGCAAGGCATTAAGAATGCTTAGACCAAGCATGCTACCAAGAGGTTCTGCGTCCGTAGGATTATCAACTCCCTTATAGTTGACCGGATTAATATCTCCTGCGCAGCCCTGTAAAAAGAGAGCCATAGAGCCTTTTAAGTTATCCTCAATTACTTTAGAAGCAAATCCAATGATATCCGCAGTATTCCCTCCATTTGGAACACCCTCTATGGGGTGCACTGCGAAATTATAAAGCACTGCAAGAGTTTCTCCGTTTAGTTTATTCAACCTTAATATACCTATTTCGGGATCAATGGGGCCAATTCCAGCAATCTCATGATCAGGTGGTAGCGAATATGCGCGTCGGGCATCTGCTTGAGATCCATCTTTCATATTATACCTTCGGTTTTCCATGATTCTACTCTCATGTCCGGTCCCGGTACCCACATTTACAGGAACTAAATTTTTCAGAGCTTCCTTAACTGCCAATACTGTCAGATCATCAGTATCTGCACGTACAATTCCGTGGCAATGGCTTGAATTAATTAGAATATTTGAAGCCTGAATGTTCAATTCCCTTTGAATCTGCGTTCGAACTTTAGAAAGATAACCCGCTTTAATAGGTCCGATTTCTTCAAGAGCAACTACATCCAAGGTTATAATCACCATTTTTGTCAGGCCATTATCCAGAACAAGCGCCTTCACATAAAGTGGGTCATTTACCAATCCGACGGATCGGTCAGTAATATCAATTTTAGCTACTCCTGCTTTTATTTTAGCATGTGCATCAGATGAGATAAGCAAAAAAAAACTTAAGGCAGAGATGAATAAAGTAGATCTAAGTGTAAGTTTAACGAATTTTCTGAAAATCAAGTTTAAATGAGTTTTATTCGCCATAATCTTATCAATATGAATTTAATATTTAATAATAAAGGATTTAGAAAGCAAGAATTATCAGATAGGTATTCAATAAACTGAAAAATTTGATCAAGTTAACTCTTCATAAGCCGCAGTCAAACTCCTTTGTATTCCCTGTCCCTGAAAATCTTCTGCACCGGGAATACTTTGAGCTTTTGATATCTCATCTTTCGATTTTCCGGCTTTCATTTCATTCTTTACAAACAAAAGCAGCTTCTCGAGATAATTCTGCATTGCTTTAAGCTCTTCCTTTCCTCCGGTAACTTTTGCAGGATTAGCAGCATGCCCGAAAATAAATAAGGTATCCTTTAAAAGCAAGGTTTCCGCCTGTATGATCTCCGTGGTGATGGGTATTGATCAAATAATTCAAAGGCTTTGACGAAATTTTCTTAAGCTCCACTATCAAATGAGTTGCCGGGTCAACAAATTGTGTGTCAACGACTGCCATTCCCGAATTATTAGCTAACCAGGCTATTGTACCACCTTGTTCCGTAAATATCCCGACATCATTTCTTAAAAGTGTGAATTTATAAGCCGGTTGCATTAAAATATTAGCCAAAGCCCTATTGCTTGCCAAGGCTAAGAACCCCAGGGAAAGTGTCGTACCTTATAAAAAAAATCTACGTTGCATGAAGAATCAGATTAATTGATTCTAAATATAAAAAAAATCCCGCTTTTGCTTGATTCAAAAATTACATCGTTCCGGGTTCATGATTAAATCCGGTGGAATGATGGTTGACACGCCCATGGTAATGGTGACTGAAACTGTATCCCCGAACTAAGCCTATATTAAAATGCTTTTCAAGTATTAGCATTGTCTGTTCATTTTTAGGAATACCTTTTACTGAATGTTTGGGAACATGTTTTTTAGCCATGATTTCCTCCTTTTCTATAGTGTACAATTCAAGTTACAAAAAATCGCATTGAAAATCAAAATTGATTTGATTTTAAGAATGATTAATGATAATTACACCATAACCTTACACAGTTCTTTTAACTTCAGAACCACGTAATCAATTTCATCTCTGTTATTGTATTTACTAAATGAAAACCTCACCGCCGGACGATTGGGATTGGCATGAATGCCATTCAGAACGTGTGAGCCAATATTAGTTCCAGAACTGCATGCACTTCCTCCGGACGCAGAAATACCTGATATATCCAGACTAAAAAGAAGCATTTCTGCCATCTCCATTTCTGGAAAAGAAACATTTAATACAGTATAGAGACTCTTTTCAGGATCAGTTTCGCCATTAAACTCAATTCCTGGAATATTTTTCAATAACTCAGCCATCATATAAGATTTAAGTCCCTGAATATATTCATGATGCTCTTCCATCTCTGCATAGGCAATTTCAAGCGCTTTCGCTAAACCTGCAATACCATAAACGTTCTCTGTCCCACCCCGCATATTTCGTTCCTGTGAACCACCAAAAATCATCGGATTGATTTTGATTTTGTGATTGATGTATAAGAAACCTACTCCTTTAGGGCCATGTAGTTTATGCGCTGCACATACCAAGAAGTGCACTTTAAGTTTGCCTAGATCATGGGGATAGTGCCCCATACTCTGTACTGTATCACAATGAAAGATTGCATTATATTTTTCACATAACTCCCCTATCAATTCAATATCAGTAAGTGTTCCCAATTCATTATTGGCATGCATCAGTGAAACAAAACTGCGATCATTTGAGCCTAGAAGTTCTTCAAGATGCTGGTAATCGAGCGTACCTTTTGCGTCTATATTTACATAACTCAACTTTATCAAGCCACTATTTTCAATCGCCTGAAGTGTATGCAAAACAGCATGATGCTCAATGGTACTAGTGATTGCATGTTTGATTCCATGATCAATAATACCACTACGAATAGCCATATTATCAGCTTCAGTACCGCCCGAAGTAAAGAAAAATTCGGAGGGGGAGGCGTGCAAAAGAGATGCAATACTCTTTCTTGCCTTTTCGATTAAAGTTCTTACTTCCCGCCCATGAGCGTGAATAGAGGAAGGATTGCCAAAATGACTTTCCATTACTTCATAAATCGTCTTCAGAACCTCTTGGTCTAAAGGGGTTGTAGCCGCATTATCCAGATATACACGCATTTTTTAAATATTCAACAGATTAATAGTATGCTTTAATAAAATGTTTATTCAGTTAAACGCAATATTTCTTTTATATCTGATATGATTTTCTGAGCGAGGTATTCAGCACCGGTTTCTGAACTACTTTCCGAATAAATTCTGATTATCGGTTCAGTATTCGATTTTCTGAGATGTACCCATTGTTTATCAAATTCTATTTTTAAGCCGTCAATTGTACTGTGTGGTTGGTTCTCATATCTCTTTTCAACCTCAACCAACAGAGAATCGATATTCATTTCAGGTGTCAGGGTTATTTTATTCTTTGAAATATAATAAGCCGGATAGGAGGCTCTGAGTATAGAAACAGATTGCTTGCTCGTTGCCAGATGGGTTAAAAACAAAGCAATCCCAACTAGGGCATCCCGGCCATAATGAGATTCAGGATAAATGACGCCTCCATTTCCCTCTCCCCCAATAATCGCCTGAGTCTCTTTCATCTTGTTAACCACATTAACCTCACCCACTGCTGCAGCATTATAAGTTCCGCCGGCTGATTCAGTTACATCCCTCAAAGCGCGGGTTGAGGATAAATTTGAAACGGTATTACCGGGCGTATGTTTCAATACATAATCAGAAACGGCAACTAAAGTATATTCTTCTCCAAACATCGAACCATCTTCACAGACGAAACACAATCGGTCTACATCGGGATCAACGGCTATTCCCAGATCAGCTTTTCTGGTCACTACTTCACGCGAAAGAGCGCTCAGGTTTTCAGGAAGTGGTTCAGGATTGTGAGGAAACTCACCATTAGGTTCACAGTAAAGTTCGTAAATAGTCTTTACACCAAGCGCTTTTAGCAATGCCGGGACAAATATCCCGCCTGAAGAATTTACACAGTCAATTGCTATTTTAAAATTAGCATTGCGCACAGCTTCGGCATTCACGAGTGGCAATGCAAGCACCTTATCTATATGCTTCTGTAAATAACTGTCATCATATGTAACCTTACCAAGACTATTAACCTCAGAAAATTCAAAATCGCTCTCTTCGGCCATCAACAAAACTAATTGTCCTTCCTCATCAGAAATGAACTCCCCCTTGTCATTCAGAAGCTTCAAGGCATTCCATTGCTTTGGATTATGACTTGCGGTTAGAATAATGCCACCTCCGGCATTTTCATCAGGCACTGCCACTTCTACAGTTGGTGTGGTTGAAAGGCCAAGATCGACCACATCAATTCCAATACTTTGCAGGGTGCCAACAACCAGATTCCGGACCATTTCTCCCGAAATTCTGGCATCTCTGCCTATTACAATCTTGTTTTTTCCTGTGCTTGCTATGACCCATCGACCATATGCTGAAGTAAATTTTATGATGTCAGTTGGTGTCAAACCATTTCCTGCCAGTCCGCCTATTGTTCCCCTGATTCCGGAGATTGATTTTATTAAAGCCACGATTTATAATTATTGTGCAAAAATAACAATTACATCCTATTCATAACTGTAAAACAGTAAATGTATATATTTGCCTCCACATACCCTGATCTGCATATGCCAAAAAAGTGGTTCCAAAACTGGTTTAATTCCCCTTATTATCATATACTCTATAATCAGCGTAATGACGAAGAGGCTGAATTTTTTATTGATAACCTTTGTGCCTACCTTAAACCCACAGCAGACTCTAATTTACTTGACATCGCTTGCGGACGTGGAAGGCACTCAGTATATCTAAATAAAAAAGGATATGTTGTGACTGGAATCGACCTGTCGGTATCCAATATAAAATTTGCGCAGCAATTTGAAAATGAAAAACTTCAATTTTATGTGCATGATATGCGATATCCGTTTTATATCAATTACTTTGATATTGCGTTTAACCTATTTACCAGTTTCGGCTATTTTGAAACAGAAAAAGATCATATTAATGCCTTAAAAACATTCAGGAAATCATTGAAAAAAGATGGCATTTTGGTTCTCGACTATTTTAACAGTTACAAGATCATGCATCATCTTACTAACCAGGAAGTGAAGCATGTGGATGGCATTGATTTTTACATAAGCAAAAAAATTGCTGATGGCAAGATCATAAAAAGCATTTCTTTTGAACATAAGAATAAAGATTATTCGTTTAAAGAAGAAGTAAAAGCATTTACTCTTAGTGACTTTATACGGATGTTCGAAAAAAGCGGATTTAAAATTTTAAATCATTTCGGCGATTTTTCTTTAAATCTATATAACGAAACCAAATCAGACCGTTTGATATTTATTTGCCAGAAAGCCAATGCTTGAACAGATCATTCAGTTTGACCAGAATTTATTCTTTGGCATAAACCAAGGCCTGAGTAATTCCTTCTTCGACTGGCTTATGCCGGCCTTGAGAAACCGGTTTTTCTGGACTCCCCTGTATTTATTCATAGTGATCTTCTTAGTCAGAAACTACGGTAAAAAAGGCTGGCTTATTCTGTTATTTGCGGGACTGACTTTTGGCCTGACAGATTACTTTTCATCTTCAATAATCAAACCTAGCATTGGACGTTTAAGGCCCTGTAACGATCCCGAGATCAAGACAGAAGTCAGTAATCTCATTGCCTGTGGAACTGGTTACAGTTTCCCTTCATCCCACGCTGCTAACCATTTTGGATTAGCTGTATTTCTAATTCTCATTTTCTATCACAAATGGAAGTCAATACTGCCAATAGGGTTAATCTGGGCTTTCTCTATCAGCTTTGCCCAAATCTATGTAGGTGTCCATTATCCTCTTGACATACTTGGAGGGGCTCTTTTGGGCTCTATGATAGGATATGTAATGAGTGCAATATTGATAGTGAATAAATCATTTAAAAAATGGGGATCTGGGAATTAATTTTGCTATTCGGCAGTTCTATGCTGGGTGGATTAGGGATTTTTCTTCTAAAAACTGATAATACCAACCGTCTCAAACTGGTCTTGTCGTTCAGTGGTGCATATCTGTTTGCCATTACAATTTTGCACCTGATGCCTGATGTTTATCAGTCAGGAAACCCGCAGATAGGTTTATATATTCTGGGTGGCTTTCTGCTTCAAATTGTGATGGAACAGTTTTCTGAAGGTATAGAACACGGTCATATACATAAGCACAATCATCAACATTATGTTTTCCCAATTGGGATTATGGCTAGTTTATGTTTACATGCATTTCTGGAAGGAATGCCCCTGGCGCAGAAACAACATAATGAATTGGTCTTTGGAATTGCGCTGCACCATATACCGGCCGCCTTCGCATTGGGAAGCGTTCTGATGCAAAACAATTTAAGCAAAAGCATGATTGCTGGGCTACTAATTCTCTTTGCGGCTATGAGTCCCCTAGGCTATTGGTTGAGCTATGAAATTGGAAGAGGATCGATAGGCAATATAGAAGCCTATTTCGATCGAATTATGGGAGTAGTTATAGGCATATTCCTTCATATTTCCACTACCATATTATTTGAATCAAGCGTCGATCATAAATTTAATCTGAAGAAAATTGTAGCGGTACTATTGGGGATAGGTATTGCATTGATTGGGTTTTTTATGCATTAAGAGAGTTGTACGTTGTACGTTATACGTTTTACGTTATACGTTGTACGTTGTACGTTGTACGTTGTACGTTTTACGTTGTAAGTTTCTGCTGAAGAATAAATATATCTTTTTG
>Ga0105054_10011203_pt1 | contig 11226 bp, 8 predicted proteins | sample BON02_FD_78091 | JGI IMG/M metagenome (GOLD analysis project Ga0105054, IMG submission 78091) | Freshwater microbial communities from Lake Bonney liftoff mats and glacier meltwater in Antarctica - BON-02 (megahit assembly) | ecosystem: Environmental > Aquatic > Freshwater > Ice > Glacier... | reverse complement strand
TGTGTATGTGTGTGTGTGTGTGTGTGTGTGCGTGTGTGTATGTGTGTGTGTGTGTATAATGTGTGTATGTGTGTGTGTGTGCACACACGCGTGTACAAATGTGTGTGCGTGTGAGTGAGCGTGTGTGTGTGCATGCACGAGCAATTACGCACATGTGTTCATGCGTGTGTGTACATAACTGCATAAATATGCATATAAATACATGAATAAAGATATATGCACATGGATAAGTATACATGCACAAACTCACAAAAACAAACGCACACAAATCAAAATTTGCTCGTATGTACACATCTATATAGAGCGCATAGACCCTCAATCAAGGGTACTAAACTACTTTTTATAGTAATAAAAGCAATCATCATCATGATTTGTGTGTGTGGGTAGGCAGGGGGGCTGGAGGAGAGGATGGATTTCAACTTAATTTTTTTTGAATTTCCTTTTAAGGGGGGGGGGGGAGATTCGCACGTTACGAATATGGTGCCAACTGCCGCGGTCACAACGGTCAATGGCGGATAGTGCATATTGATTTTGCGTTTCTGAGTTGCGGGTATGGGTGTGTGTGGAAGGGGGAGAGGGGGGATGGGGGGATGTCAATTGGAAAACACGCAAGAGAGATGGTGATACTCGCTCATCCAGCGCATGTACATACACAAACACACACACGCGCGGGCGCGTGCGCGCACACATACACACACTCACAAACGCACACACACACACGTACACACATACACACACACACACACACATACACACATGCGCGCAGGACATAGACAAAAACATAGATGCAGAAACAGAGACACACACAGAGACAGAAAAAGAAACAGACACAGGCACACGTGAACACACGCACACACACACAAACGAACGTATCAACACACACAAACGAACGTGTCGTATCGCACACACACACAAACGAACGTGTCAATAAGTGGCACACTGCACACGCACGCACTCATCTATGATTGTGTAAATATTCATTTGTATGCATGTACATGTTCATATATATACATACATATATATGTTTATAAAAATATATTCATTAATGAATAAATGGGCATGTATACGAATACATGTATCAACAAATCCACATATATAATACGTACACAAACAAATATGTGTAAATGTGTATTGGTGACATGACTCACTCATGCATATGCAACGCAAAGAAAGACAGACATACAGAAATGTACTCCTATGCGCTCATTCATTCGTGTGACATGACTCATCTATATGTGGCCCATGACATATGTGAATGCTCAACACGATTCATCACGAACGCGCGAAAAATCCAAAACAAAAAACGATATGCCAAAATCGACAAAAAAAATTGAGTCTTCACAAACGCGCACGCCAGCGGTAGCAGCAAATGTCTGAAACACGTTCCCCCGCAAAGAATCAAACTCGAAAAATTATGATGTACCCAAATTCACTCACAAAAATGAAACTCACCGCGAATGCGGGGGCCAGCCATAGCAACGAGTGTGTGCAACACCTCGAGATGACCCTCCTCAATTGCTGCATCAATTGCTGTGGTGTATGTATATACAAATACCAATATGTTCGTATATATAGATTCATCAAACGTCTACAAAAAACCTACAAACATGTGTACATATAGAGTTATTTCATGTCTACAAAACACCCACACAAAACACATGAGACATATCACTCTGTGTGGGTTTCTTTCAAAATCTCGCTAACTATTTGGTCCTTTTTTTTGGGAGAATCCTTATGGCTCGTGCGTAGGTCTCTTTGGAAATATGAACGGTGTTTTCACGGATTTCTTATGGAGGTCGGATTCAAGGGTATCAAGATCTCAGTCAAAAAAATATGGTGATTCCCAAATTATAGTTTGAAAATTTGATGAAGTATATTTTTTGGCATGTATTTTTGTGATTCAATGGTTTCAATGGTTTCAAATTGTCCCATTTTACATATACATTGTTCAATGGCTGTTGGGAACATAGACATACATACACGCGGGGTGTTGCACATAGACACACATACACGAGAAAGGTCCCTCTGAGCATATGAATAGATCGACGGCTGTTTGGCGCATAGACATACATACTTGGGGTTTTTGCGCATAGATATACATACACGAGAAAGGTTTCTCTTGACATATCAACGGCGCAATGGCTGTTTGGTGCATAGATATACATACACGTTTTCCTGATATCATGTAGGTCGCTATTTATCTATAGAGACCTACATGATATCAGAAAAACGTGTATGTATAATAGAGACTTACATAGAGACCTAATAGAGACCTAATAATAGAGACCTAATAGAGACCTAATACCTAAACGTTTTTCTGATATCATGTAGGTCTCTATTGACCAATAGAGACCCACATGATATCAGAAAAACGTGTATGCATACCTATGCACCAAACAGCCTTTGCGCCGTTGATATGTTCAAAGAGACCTGTATGTTTTCAGGAATGACCTATATGTTATAAAACTATATGTATTCAACAGAGACCTTTACGTTATCACACTATGTGTACTCAACAAAGACCTATACGGTATCAAACTACGTTTATGTATGTCTATGTGCACATATTCTGTGTCCTAGGTCACTTTTTGGCGTCCTAGGTCTCTTTTCGGCATGTGTAGGCCTCTTTTCGACACCGAGAAATCTGAGTGTGATAGTGGTGTCGATCTGCATGATATCAAACGACGTGTATGTCCAATGGTTCTTTTGCCATACCGTAGGTCTTTTTGAACTCATCACTTTTAGTCTTTTTGAACACATGTCAGGAATTACAAGTTCCTTCAGACACATCATCATGTATAGGTCGCTGTAGACATTTCAATGGCTCTTTTTACCGGCATTTCAATGGCTCTTTTGCTATGCCGTAGGTCTCTTTCGACGCATCATTTGTAAATTTCTTCAGACATATCATCATTGATAGGTTCTTTTAGACACATCATCATGTATAGGTCGCTGTAGACATTTCAATGGCTCTTTTTACCGGTATTTCATTTTAAAAAATCAACGGCTCTTTGGCCATACCTGAGGTCTCTTTCGACGCATCATTAGTAAGTTTCCTGGAATATATCATCATTGATACGTTCCTTCAGACATATCATCATGTATAGGTCGCTGTAAACATTTCAACGGCTCTTTTAACCAGTATTTTCATCAGGAAAAATCAACGGCTCTTTTGCCACACCGTAGGTCTAAATTGGACACATCATTTGTGGGTTTCTTCAGACATATCATCATTCACAAATCTATGTAGACATTTTAGTATGTTCATATTACCAGTATTTCCATGGAGGTCGCTTTTAAGGACATCGAGATGTCGCTCGGCGTCGGCCTCGTCGATTGCATGCAAAGTATCCATATTTGCCTGAACAAAACAAACGTCAAAAGAGAGCCATTTAATGTGAAGAGAGACCTAAATGACATCAATAGAAGACTCAAGATCGTTTCAACTGAGAAATCAAAGAGATCAAATTGACAACCAAAATTGCAAAAAGTCGGCCTTCTGAACCGCATGGAACGTGTCTATGGTTGCAAGACAAAACGGTAGCAATAGCGGTTCTAAACCCACATTCAAGGCGACCTAGATGACATCAAAAGAGGGATTGCTCACAAATACAAAGGATTGTTAGATTTATCCGAGACGATGTAAAACTAGCTCAGTTGGTCAGAGCGCGGGACTGTTAATCCCGAGGTCGTCGGTTCGATTCCGGCCAAAACTCAAAAAACCGAAAAATGAAATCTATATGGATTTGAGCTACACAGACCCTCAAGCAAGGGTACTAAACTACTGGTACAAGTAATAAAAGCAATTATCAATCAATTGATGGAGGTCGGTCCCTTTTTCCGCACTCAACGTGTCTGCGGTCGTCACAAGAGTCGTCAAAAGAGTTTGACATGACCTCAACAGAGATCGTCAAAAGATTATTACATGACCTCTGTCGCAAAATTCGTCAAAAGAGTATTACCTGACCTCAACAGAAATCTGTATAACATTCAGGAAGGATTTTAAGGCATTATGTGCTCATTATGTGCTGGCAATGTGACTTTGTTTGTCCGACAAAAATAAGACGTCAATACCTGAATGTTGTATGGATCTCTTGTATGGATTTCTTTTTTAGGACAACGTTGTGTAGATCTCTGTTTTAGGACTTCAAGAACTACACATGTACTGGCAATGTGACCTTGTTTGTGTGGGGGAAAAACCGACGTCAATAGCGACCTTTATGATTCGCAGAGTCACATGTATGATTACATACACACACATGTATATGTACATGTACATGTATATACACATAACAACATACATATGCATATGCGTAGTATACATGTAGATGAGTGTACATATGTATATGAACATAAACATACACGTGACATACATGTACACGGGCATGTAATTATACATATCGTGTACAAAGAATACATATACATCTCATATACACCCCAGACAAGGCGAGCAGCCATCATGGGTGGCATTTTTATACAGATATATGTACATGCATGTATACAATAAAATTGGAATACATGTATATACATATATATCAAAGACAGGGCGAGAGGCTATCACGAGCGGCGTCTTTATTATATATATGTACATACATGTTGTGTGTATTAAAAATAGTATATGTATATACACATGTACATCAATAACCAGGTGACAGACCATCACGAACAGCATCTGTATACAGATATATGTACAGACAGGTATACAAAGAAAAAAAATACATATATATACATATATACCAAAGATCAGACGAAAGGCCATCATGAACGGCGTCCTTAGTAACCCATTTGTGTACATACATGCAGGTACATTCAGAACACATATATACATGTACACACATATATATCAACGACCCAGGCAAGAAGCACATCATGACCGGTGTCTGTATTACATGTATACCAAAAAAATACATGTATATACAAACACATATCAAAGATCAGACAAAGGGCCATCATGAACGGCGTCCTTAGTAACCCATGTGTGTACATACATGCAGGTACATTCAGAATACATATATATATACACACATATATATCAAAGACCCAGGCAAGAGGCCACATCATGATCGGTGTCTTTATTACATGTATACGAAGAAAAAAACATGTATATACAAATTTATATCAAAGACCAGGCGAGAGGCCATCATGAGCGATGTCTTTATTACATGTATACACAAAAACAAACATGTATATACAAATACATATCAAAGACCAGGCGAGAGGCCATCATGAGCGACGTCTCTATTACATGTATACAAAAAAACAAACACTTATATACAAATACATATCAAAGACCAGGCGAGAGGCCATCATGAGCGACGTCTCTATTACATGTATCCAAAAAAAATTACACTTATATACAAATATGTATCAAAGATCAGGCGAGAGGCCATCATGAGCGACGTCTCTATTACATGTATATCAAAAAAAATTACACTTATATACAAATATGTATCAAAGACCAGGCGAGAGGCCATCATGAGCGACGTCTTTATTACATGTATCCAAAAAAAATTACACTTATATACAAATATGTATCAAAGACCAGGCGAGAGGCCATCATGAGCGAAGTCTCTATTACATGTATACAAAAAACAAATACACTTATATACAAATATGTATCAAAGACCAGGCGAGAGGCCATCATGAGCGACGTCTCTATTACATGTATATCAAAAAAAATACACTTATATACAAATACATATCAAAGACCAGGCGAGAGGCCATCATGAGCGACGTCTCTATTACATGTATACAAAAAAAAAATACACTTAAATACAAATACATATCAAAGACCAGGCGAGAGGCCATCATGAGCGACGTCTTTATTACATGTATACAAAAAAAAAAAACTTATATACAAATATATATCAAAGACCAGGCGAGAGGCCATCATGAGAGGCGTTTGTCCAGTGGAATTGGCAGTATGCAAGTCGCCCCCCAGCAAATGAACACCTGTTAAAAGCAGTACATTCCATATACATACACTCATCATCAAAACCCAAAACTATACCAAAAATGGGCAACCTTGCTTTGAGCGGGCTAAATATGCAAATTCAATGGCTTTAGCTAGCGGGACTTGTCAGTGCCTGTCAATGTCTGTATGATGTTGTATCCCTTCTAGAGTTGCAATTGAGGGGGCACGACTCCCACTGTTCTGGTATATATATATATGTATATGAATACATATATGTATATGAATACATGTATACACAAATGCATATGTACGCACACGTGTACACCTCAGCAAATATGTAGCAAATACATATATCGTAGTTCTGTATGATGTGTATACGAATTCAACGGTTCTTTCGCCACAAAAAGGGGGGAAGTGTGAAATTAATGTCGAGACCTCGAAACCAGCTGGATTTTGAGGAAATCGATCACATGCTACAGGTATTTGACTAATTCGTGAAGTGATATGGGGTGGCTACGATTAGTAGGCTCCTTAAAATCATAGGTCTCTTTTGCAAAATATAGTCTCCTTTACAGGGCTCTTTTGCAAAAGAGATCTGTAAACCCCCATAGTAGAAATCAAGACAAGTACCACAGATCTAGCGTATATGTAAGTATCAACACTCATATGTGTGTGTATATGTACCTTACCACACATCCTCTGACTTTACAATACAAATAACCCCTTTATAACACATACACTGAGAAAACGTGACAGGAGTATACATGTGTATATGTATACACACGTGTGCGTATATGCATACACATGTTTACACACAAATATGTCTGTCATATGTACATGACATTGTTAATACATAACTATAGATGTCAATGTATGCACATAGATATTAAAATCTACAGGTTGGCAAAGTATTAACTGGACGCAATACATATTTATGTATATGTATATCCATATATGTATACATATGTATATATGTGTAAATATATAAATGTAACACACAAATATATATGTGAAACATATATACATACATATTTGTATATATATGTATTTGCATGTGACACACATGTTAATATATGTATTGATACATCTAAAATCTTTGCTTATTTTTATACATGTATTCATATACGTGTGCACATGATGAAAAAAAATGTATACATGCAGATGGATATCTACATATATGCACATACATAGATACATCCATATACACGTAAGAATGCACTCACACATACACAATAAATGAAATTATTCATTTTCACAAAAAGGTATGCATGCATGCTTATATATACAGATGCATACCTGTACATGTACACTTGTATAGATTTATGTGAATATGAATGCTCTGTTTCACACACGCAAAAACCAATATATTAGAAATCATATAAATAAACAATAACATGACATAACATATGCATATATATACAACATCAATACATAGGGATGTACAATTATATACGTCAAAAAAAACCACTGTATACATAAAACACGTGATACGTAAAACAATAATCAAGTATGTATTAACTTTTGGTATAGAATACACATATCATATATATATATACAATAACAGTTTTTATATATACAATAGTAATATGTACGATGAACAACAATATATATAATGTGTACAGCAAACACTTGCGTGTAAAAGTCTTGGCGTGTCCTGCACGTGCTGCGAGCAACAGCGCTGTCATCCCGTTCCGCGTCGCAATCTATCCACATATATATGTAATATATATATGAATATACATATATATATATATTCAACAACATATTTACAAATATATTCAGTCGTCACGTACATACATATATGTATGCGTATACATATAAATAAACATATATGTATGTGTATCTAGATTTATATACATGTATGCATATCTATATGTGTATACTTGTATGTAAATATGTATTTATATACATATATATATGTGTATACATATATACCAATATGTTAGAGAGAGAGAGATATATACGTGTTTAGATGTATATAGATATATATATATATGTATAAATTTATACATTTATATACATATATATACATGTATATATACATATATACATAACATATACATATTGCCATAATGCATGTGTGTACATATGTGTACATATAAATATGTACATATTCATATATATATGCTTGTATATTTACGTAAGATCTATGCACATATATCTATCACATATTTGCATATGATATATATGTATATGTATGTACATATATGTATATGCATATCTACAATGATGTATATGTATATTTGTATATGTATTTGTATATAGTATATATGTATGAGTATATACAAATATGTATATACATATCTACAAATATACATAAATAAATTTGTATATATGTTTGTATATACATTCACATTTGTACACATATATATACATATATGTACATTTATATATACATATATGTATGTTCATATGTATATGTATACATGTAGATTAGTCGCACATTTGTTTCTGGATTTCAATACAACATATCCTCGATCACAAAGATTGCTCTGCAAAATGTCTAGACATTTGGCATTTGTGGGAGTGCAAATGTGAGTTCCGATGTGTCTCTGTGTGAGCGTGTTTTCGTGTCTGTGTTTTCATGAATGGTGAAACAATTCAAGCTTGTCACGAATGACAGCAGAATGTGACTTTTCTTTCATGTGATTACAGTATCATAATAAATGATGTGTGCTATGACAGATTACAACATGATTGATACATAATTGCAGAATCGAATCCAAGATAGCCGGATCTGCTGTCGTTCATCGTAGCAGAATCAGATGGCACCACACGCTTGCATTCCAGTATGATTCATCATAGCTCAGTGCGATTCGCATTCCACTATGATTCATGATAGCTCAGTGCGTCATAATGAATGATGGCAGAATACGATTCAGCCTTCATCATAAATGATTGCAGAATGCGTGCATGTTGGCAGAATGTGAATCACCTGTCATCGTGCGTGATATTAGAATTCGACTTGCCATGTCCCGTACATGTTCGAGTCGTATTCTCAAATCTCAAATCTAAAAAAAATTCGAGCACACAGAGCTTCCAGCAAAGCTATTAGACTGATTTTTGCGAAGTAATACAAGCAATATCTATTTGAAACTTCTCAGACATGTCGCACATGTGTATGAGTCATGTCTCCCATGTTGACGGATCATGTCACGTATATCTATATCTATGCAGCAGGCCACACGTATATATGAGGCAGGCCATACGTATGTATGAGGTATGTCACTCGTGCATACGAGTCATGCCACACATGTCTATGAGTCATGTCTCACGTATGTATGAGGCATGCCACTTGTATCGTTGAGGCATGTCACGCATATCTACACGTCATGCCACACATATTTACAACTAATAGTTCCAAACGAGCCATGTCACAAATATGTTTGAGTCGTGTCTGTCCAACTGCATGTACATTCACGCAGCCTCCTTTCCTGATTGCAGCGTTAATACAAGTGTGGTATGGTACAGCAAAAAAGAACAAATCATATCCCGTATATCTAGCAGTCATCTTCTCTGTTTCGTCTCGCACGTGACTCATAAATATGAGGCGTGTCACACACATCTATGCGTCATGTCACACATATCTATAAGTCATGTCCGAACGAGTCATGTCGCGCACACATCCACAAGTCAAATCCGATATCACGTGCTTACATTTCACGCAACCCCCAAGCGATCAGGAAGAAATGTGCGGGAATATAATGGAACATGTCACGCACGTAAAAATAAAACAAAAAAGGTCACACACAGGAGGGAAAATGCGGGAATATGTCACACACGTTTCTAAGTCATAGTGTAAAGAGGCTTGTCACGCATATGTATGAATCATGCTGCGCATATTCCACTCACATTTATGCAGCCTGCTATGAATCAGGAAAAAATGAGTTGTGCCCCAACTGTCGATACGTCATACAATAAAGAGGCATGTTATGGGGTGGCTACGATTAGTAGGCTCCTTAAAATTGAAGGTTTCTTTTGCAAAAGAGCCCTATAAAAGAGACGATAATCTGCAAAAGGGACCTCAAATTCTGAGGAGCCTACTAATCGTAGCCACCCCGTACCAATACATGTGCGTCATGTCCTGTATATCATATTTGAGCAGCCTCTCTTCGCAAATGTTTGATGAGACTCAGTCACATGTCACATGACTCACTTATATGTGAAACGACTTAATCATATATGGCATGACTCATCCATATGTGACATGACCCATTCGTATGTGACATGACCCATTTATACACGATGTTCCATACTCACATTTACGCAGCCCCCCATCGCAGAAATTTCGCCGATACCTGCTCGTACGTGAGTTGTGTCAAAACGAATGAGACACGTCATGCAATATTTGAGAGATGGTGGGTCGTGTCAAAATAAATAATTTATGTCACGCGCGACGTAAGAGCATCCACTGATGAATGAGTCATGTTGATAATGCAAATGGGTCGTTGTATGCGGTAGAATAAAGGTGTTGAGAACACTTGAGGCAACAAACGTATACACAACCATATACGTATATGCATGTACAAATATATATATATATAAATATACATATAAATATATGTGTATAGATTTACTGGTACACATGCAGCAATGTACGTACACATATATATATATTTACATATACATGTGTATATGTACACATATATACACAAAGGTATACATTTATCAATGGATCTATATATACATACATATATATGGAAATGTGAATTGATTCTGTATCTTACATACTTTACTTACAATGAAACGTCAAAGATGCATCTCGCACTGAGTCAGGCATATGCATTGATGTGGATATGCATTGATGTGGATGCATTTGTATCTGAAATATACACTACAACCAAAATGTCTTGTGTACATCTCACGTGGAGCAATACAAACATGTATGTTTATACCAATATATGTTTACTCATATACATCACTATAAAGAAGAAGAAAACACATCTGGTGTTCAGTAATATGTGGGCATATCTTTATTTGCATTTGTACATAAAATACATTTCATGTATTATCTCTCACCAAGCAAATTGGTTTTAAACATGCATTTGTATACGAAATACATGAAATATACCAAATCTTATTGAGCACCATATACGTATATGATTGAATGCTTGTATGTATTGAATAAATCCAATATAAATTACAGTGGAGATGACGAGGATACATCTCACGTGAGCCTGCCTCCGCAGCATACCTGTGTATCATTTATATACGTATAAGAACATGTGAACGTGGATGTATATACGTACACAACGTACAGAATATGTGAACGTGTGTGTATATACGTACATAATATGTAAATAATTAAATAT
>Ga0105054_10011198_pt1 | contig 11229 bp, 11 predicted proteins | sample BON02_FD_78091 | JGI IMG/M metagenome (GOLD analysis project Ga0105054, IMG submission 78091) | Freshwater microbial communities from Lake Bonney liftoff mats and glacier meltwater in Antarctica - BON-02 (megahit assembly) | ecosystem: Environmental > Aquatic > Freshwater > Ice > Glacier... | reverse complement strand
TCCTTGCTACCACTTCAAACAAATTATTACTTGATGTTTTTGCAAATCGCTAAACTCATCTTGGACGCTCGTTTCCAATGGCACCGATGCGAGACTACTTTTGGAAATCATTATTACATAAGTTCCTCGCGTGTAAAATTGCTCTATCTATTAATTAAATAAAACGCGGTCTTTCCCTGATAAATCCTCCCAGCAAGATTGGTCCTGGAGCTTCGAATTAAGAAACACACTGTCAGCGAAGAAGAGATTGACCGAGGCAACTGCAATTCATTCCATCATCAAAAACAATCCCATCTCCTATTCTGTCGAGTATTTTCAAACATTTCTCTGGTCGAAAGAACATACCAAGGTACCTGAATTCGAAAATGATTTTGAATTAGATGTTCGATTCATTGAGGGGGCTTTCCGTATTGTGACGAATCTACTCCTTACAATTCGGAATAATGAACAAGGTGGCCAACGTGTTGGTGGACACCTTGAAACCTGGAATCCGTTTTCCTTTGAGTACCGGACGAGGATTTCTCCCTGAAGGTTCTCTCCATATTAAGTATGCCAGAATAGGCGACCCTAAGCTCCCTGCTGTATTACTATGCCCTTCAATGTCTAATTCCTGCTTCGCCATCGACAGTGGTGATGAAAAAGGATGGTGGAATGGAGTAGTAGGTCATGGCCCACAGTTTGGAATTGACTTGGATAAATTCCATGTTATATGTGGAGCTCCTATGGGTTCACCTTTCGGATCTACTTCTCCATTAACCAACAAAGCAGATGGGACGAAATGGCGATGTGAGTTCCCGCAAATAACGCCTCAAGATATGGCTCATCATCAAAAAATACTTCTTGATGAATTGGGTATTGATAAGGTATTTGCTGTGGTAGGGGGTAGTATGGGTGGAATGCAATCAATTCAATTTGCTGCTCTTTATCCAGAGATGTATGATAGATTTGTTTCGGTTGCTTCTACGGCCCATACTTCACCAGGAACGGTAGCTTTACGGTCCGTCCAACGTAATGCTGTCCGTTGCGATCCAGATTTTAATGGTGGTAACTATGAAGTGAATCCTACTATGGGGATGGGTATAGCCCGTATGTTTGGAACCATATGCTATCGGTCACCAACAGAGTTTGATCAAAGATTTGATTGGTATCCTAGCATGGCTGAAGTGAGCGGCGATGTTTCATTTGAAGTAGAACGTTATTTGCAACATCAAGCGAGAAAATTTACGAAAGGCACCAACTATGATGCCAATTGCTACTTGCTGCTCTCACAAGCTATGGACATGATGGATATCGGCCAAGGAGTTGGTACTTTTGAGGATGGGTGTGCCAGAATTCCCACGTCAAAGGAAGCATTACTGCTTTCTTACAGTACTGATAAGCTTACTCCAGCCCATGACCTGGAGAGATTGGCGTCTGTGTTGGGTAGTAACGGACTTCCTGTCCACTTTGAAATCCTGGATTCCAGGTATGGTCACGATGCGTTTTTGATTGAAGGGCAAAGTCAACCTTTGTGTATTCGTTTAAATGCCTTTCTTGGTGACGGTGTTCATGGCGTTCGTCAACTTGTCAAGGACATATTTTATCACTAGAGTTATTAAGTATATTAATAAGCAGCTTGATTGCTTTCTTGCGTTGGTCTTCCAGGTATTAACAATCGCCATTTGTCTGTTAGTAAATCCTAATGTACATATTTTATCACTAGAGTTATTAAGTACATTAATCAGCAGCTTGATCGTTTTCTAGCGTTGGTCTTCCAAATATTAACAGCCGCAATTTGTCCGTTAGTAAATCCTAATGTACATATTTTGGGGAGATAAATCTGAACGACGAATTGAAGCACATCCATTGAACATCGCCGGAAATAAGCTGGTTTCGCGCCTTTCAAAGGACCTGACTGCAGACCATGTTGAAGTAAAGAAAACCAGGAATCTCGAACAACAGCCAGCCTTTTGGGATTTAATGAAGAATTGGATTCGAGCCAAATAGTCCACTTAATTCCGTGCTTGAGTATCTTGTTCAAAATACGTTTCCACTTATCAACAGTTTGGCAGTTCTTCAATTCTTCATCCAGTAAATTGGATCGTGTCAAGAACACTCGGATCCAGTTCACTTTATTAGGAGGTGATTTATAAGATACAAGATGCAAACATACTCGTGTGGCACATTCAACACGCATGATTTCAACTCATAAAAAAAGTACTCGATGGAATCAATGATGCTGTGGCTTGCACTGGTGGTGTTTGTTGGGCTGACTCGCAATATCATGATGCTTTTAATCAGATTTATTATATGCTATGCAAGTATTTCATTTGAGCGAAAAGTTCTTTGTAGGCTAGGTTTTCAATTGCGATTTCCAAGAGACCGGGAAGAGGTTTTAAGCAATCCGCTTCATTTGTTCAACATCCTAAGAAGCCATGGGGCAGTTCCCTTTGATTCTGTTTTAGATAGCATACATCCACTGAGTTCTATTGAAAGCGAGCCTGATAAGAATTCAACAAGTGGGTCTGTCACTCTGAGTTACAACAATGAAACGAGCATCAAGTTGTTCCTCAAGTTTCAAACTGGGAAAGGAATGGCAATGTGGATGCAAGCGTTGAGAGCTGCTGCGGAACCTGGAATCGTTCGCGAAGTAGATTTCTACACAAAATTGGCTGAACACGTCCCTCTACGAACACCTAAATGCTACGCTGCTGAAAAACTTCCATACTATAATGTCGTTTTTGTGGCTCTTGAACATATTGATTTGAAATTTGATTCTTTAGAGCATCGTGTAAAAGATGTAGATTCTTACCGGGTAACTCCTGACCATGTATTTGACTCCATAGATGATATGCGGCTCATTCTCACCAAATTGGCCACAATGCATTCCACTTTCCTTGGCACAGTGCAAACTAATCCTCACAGCAGTTGGATTCCTGCGAAACGCGGTTTGAAATATTGTGATTTTGTTGCTTCTCTTGGGGGGTTTAACAAACCTCCTTTCTACTTGAATGTATTTCGAAGTTTAGAAAAGTACTTTTTGGATAAACCCCTTACGCTAGTGCACGGAGATTGCAGACCAGGTAATATGATATACGTGGGATTTCCAGCCAAAGAAATAATATTTGCTGATTGGGAAGCCACGAATGCTGCACCTCTCGCATGGGACTTCACGTACGCCACCACGATTGGACTGCCAGAGGAACTGAGAAAGGAGCATCAGCTAAACCTACTGCGGGATTACCACGCTAGTCTTGAACAAGATGAATATTCTCTGGAGGAATTACAGGATGATGTTTTGTTACTTGTTATTGTTTTGTTCTATGTCTCTTATACGGTCACTGCGGGAGGCTTCTGGTCTAACCAGGGAAATACAACAGCAGATCAATTTGCATGGCTACATCGTGTTATGACTGCTCTTTTGGAAATTGATGTTTTGAAAGTATCGGAACTTTTGGAAATTAGTTGTCAAGATATTCAAGAATTGAAGAATTTTGCATCGACTTGGCAGCAAAGTATTTTTTCTGAATCACATAAAAAATGAATTCGTTCCTTTTTGGTTATGGGTCGTTGGTGTGGAAAGCTGATTTTGAATACGTGAATAGTTACACTGGGTATATAAATGGATACGGCAGGAGGTTTTGGCAAGGATCACCTGACCATAGAGGCACCGAAGAATGTCCTGGGCGAGTGGCTACTCTGTTGACCCTCGAAGAACTCGGTGATGATGGTACAGACGATAAGGTGTGGGGCGTAGTGTATGAAATAGAAAAAGCGGTGGAAGTGAAAGTACTTGCGCATTTAGATCACAGAGAAAAAGCTGGATATGAAAAGAATATGGTTGATGTACATTGTCAAGATAAGGTCACTCGTAACGCCATCGTGTTTAGGGCCACGCCGGACAATGACCATTATTTAGGACCTGATGACAATGGGATAGTTCACCATATTGCTAGTAGCCATGGGCCCAGTGGTCCTAATCGTGAATACTTTGACAACCTTGTGCTCGCGCTGAATGCCATGTCCGATCAAGTAGGGGAGAACTGTGTTGATGACCACTTAGTACAGATCAATCAAGGTTTGTTGAGATTTTCTACGCATTCTCCCAGTAATTGCGCTTCGTCTGGATTGACAAGTACGTAATGAAACGTAGTTGGTGGAGTATCCAGTGTAATTGCCGGACAAAAACCTTGGGGTAATATCATACCATAGTTTGAACTAAATTCACTTCGTCGTTGTTTTTCTATTTCCATTATTTTGTCCAGTTCTTCTTGTTGTTTCTTTGCAAGTTCTTCTACTCGAGTTAAAAAATTCCATCGATGAAAGACTTCCTCTTTTGCCAAGATTTGTGACCCTAAAAACTCTTTATACACTTGATCTAGTTTTTCAAATTCTTGGAAATATTTGAAGATTTCCAGTTTTGTAGAGTTGATTTCGCTCAAGATATTAGGTGAAACACTTTCTTGTATCTCTTTCAAAAGAATTTTTAACGGTTCTATCACCTGAGTTTGCAATTGCGTTTGCATTTTTTCGAGAGCAAGTTTTGCTTTGAGATCATTGTAGGATTTGAAAACAGCTTTCAGACCAATTTTAAAACAAATTTCTACGCGATCTAAAAGTTGATCCAAGCAAGAGTCTTGATTTGGTTGTTCAAACAGTGGATTTGAAGCAAACTCTTGTAATTTGTTTTGCAATGTTTCGAGGTTTTGGTTCTCAGCTAGCAAGCTATCGGGACCATTCAATATCAATTGATAAATAGCTGCTAAATTGAAAGATCCATTAGAAAGTGTTTTCAAAAACGAATCTTGTCGTTTCAGTTCGTCGTCCAATACTTGAAGCTGATCAGGTAAGACTTCTGTCACGGCGACTCTTGCTTGTACACATACTGTTATACGTTGTTCGAACGAGTCTATACAAGTCTGAAGCGATGTTGCTACATCAGCAATATCACGTTTTTGGGTCTCAATTTCCTGATGTGTTTCAGAAATGCCTTGTTCGTCAACAAATGACACCAAGGAATTCCCTTGAGGATACTCACGAGACACCATCCAGGGTTCAATCGATGTATTCTCCATGCGATCTAGTGTTTCCCTCAGCTTTAAATACCGTTCATCATCGTCCAGTTCAGATACCACCTCGCTTATGCTCCTCAAGTACACAGCTACACCCAACATGGCTTTTTGGGCATCGTGAACCAACTGAGATATGAGCACCTTCTGTTTCTCTATAGCCTCCCTTGTATCAATTGCTTTTGAAACGCGGTATAGTTCTAAAGCATTGTCTACCACCTTGACGCTAAAATCAAACTTACTTTTCACGTTCTGATCCATTAATACCGTAACAAATTTCTTGATGTTGTTTTCCTCGATAGCTGTTCTGTTCACTAGCTTTCCGGAGGGGTCCTTCTGCCCGGGTTCCTCTGCTTGGATTCACGCGAAGTCAGTTGTGTCAGTGGAGTTGAATGCTCCCTGTGTAGATGTTCTAGAAGAAATGGTCGCACGAGTGGCTGGTGAAGGTGGCTGGTATGATCCTCATAATCGAGGAAGCTATTCTATCGCCGAGAAAAATTCCAGCATTGTCGAGCTGTCGAGAGTAACTGGTGGCAGTGGGATGTTTGTAGACAAGATTGTTTTTTCTCTCGAGCAACAACTGCAAGGTAATTGTAACATAATCGCATGCAGTGAGAGTCAGGTCACTAGTGTAGCAGATATGAGCACCAATTATTGCAACATTCATAATCTGTATTGTGGATCTCATTGGGGACCTGCTTGCAAATTTGTAAAGCATGATTTTGCCCCTGCGAAAGAATCTACCACAGAATCTATTGGAGCAACAAATAAACCCTCTGACTGTATCGTAGTATAATCAAATAGTTCATTTCAAGAACCTAGTAGGGTAACATGATGGATCCGAATACATTTATTTTCAAGTTATTTTAAATTTCTATCTACTCCTATCTGCTTTGAGGTGACTGTGGACAGCCCGATATATTCGGTATTTAGACTTTGTTTTCTATTAGGCCCTTGAATTTCTCTATCAAGTCTGTTTATTTCTTCCAAATAAGAATTTTTCTCCGCATTTTTCCTTTCCAGCTTTTCATTTGCTACCTGAAGTGCAGAGTGTAGATCTTCACAAAACATGTCCATGAGTTCCGCCTTGCTTCTATCAGGCATATTGGCCAATGGTAATTTTGGAACAGGTGGCGGGGGCAAGATAAAAGGAACTACTTCATCATTTCGGATTAAAAATCTTTGCTCATGGTCCTCCAAAAACCTAAACCCTTTGCTTTTTCTTCTAATGTTGATGATTTTTCGGAACCCACTTGCTACTACGTTTTTGTAGGTTTTGTACTCTCCTGTATTTGTTTTTGGAGGGTAGTGTAGTTGTGCTATGTTAGGAGGCCAATCAATTGGGGAGAGATTGTCAAATGAGTCAGCAGCATCCAATCTAAGTTGTTGAGACATGGTTTGTGGAGTAACGATCTCGTCATCGTCCGCTGAAGATTGTCTAAATTTCCTACCTGATTCGTTTTGAAGAACGTGTCTTTGAATTGCTATATTGAATACAGGTTTTTTGCTTTTCACCGGCTCGAACACAATTCCATAGTTAAGCCCCAAATATAATTTGTTCAAATCACGCACGTCTAGGTTTTGAGACACAGAAAGTTGCGATGGTTCTACATTCCCAGTCACTTGTACATATCTTGCGCGTTGATACGAGTACGACTCAAGTTCATTGTATCCTAAATCCATTTCCTCATCTTCATCCTCCGATGAGGAATCGGTCTCATGTTTAAGTTCCATCGATTTTTCAAATGATGATGGCAATGATTTTTTTATTTTTGGGTGACTGCTAACTTTCACATTGCCGAAATACATTCCTATGTCGTCAAGGACGTTCATGAGAAATTCAGGATCGTCCAGTTGTTGCTGCACTTTAACATCTCTTCTTTCCTGTTGACGTTGCTTCCGCTGCTCTCTGTTGGCGCTTCTACTTCCCTTTTTCAAGTGGTTCACATCATCGATTGAACTTACCGCCTTCTGAAGATTGATAGATAACGACGCCATCGATTCTTTAAAAACAGGTGTGCATTTATACGGATAGTCCCCATTTAATTAGGAAGGCTCAATTCGAAACTATTCCTCACAATATACTCGCAATGATTGCGTGCCTGGATCTTTTGTGCTCCCAACTTCATCATCTTTTCTTTCGTATCTTGTAGGCACTGATCAAAGTCACCCTCCATCTTTGGCTCTATGGCCTCGATACAGTTTATGTACACAACAGAACTCACGATAACCTTGTCAGGTGCGACATGCGCACTAGAACATCCGAACTCATCCAAAATACACTTGATGGTGTATTTTCAAAATTATGCAAAAGTTCGTATTATATTATTTTGTGTGCAAGTTTGTGAGGAAATTGCAATGATTCAAAGGCTAGATTGATATTATCTCGGGTCTCCTGATCGTAGTCCTGAATGTTTTGCAGAATAGCGGCGTGAAATAAAGGTATCACAGTAGGTTTGTAATCATCTACCTTGCTGAAAGCCCAGAGAACTGCCAAGATGTTTGCCGGGCTTAGTTTCTCAGCAGAACCACCAAGTGCGGATTCATAAGAGTGCAATAAGTCATTATTTGGACGAAAACCCAAGGAGACAAAACTCCAAAACGAACTGCACAAGTCAGATTTCGCAAATTCCGAAAAGTTATCCATGATTTCTTTTTCAACTTGAAGCAGCAAATCCGGTGAAGGAATGTATCCCAACTTGGTGAGTGCCCACAATAAATTGGACAACTCAAGGTGGTTGCATTGAGCTACATCGAGTTGCTCCATAATTCTAGCTACAGATTTTTGCGCAGGGACGATATGGAGTTGTCCAAAAGCGCAGATAATAGAACACAATTCAGCGGCCTTAAACGCGTGTACATTGTGCACTATATGTCCTTCCGTGAGGGAGGCTAGGTTTTTAGAAATTTGATGGTCCATTTGTCCGAAAGCCCACAGAGTGTTAACAACCTCCTGTGGTTTGAAGTTGGCTAATTCGAAACGCAAGTTCTCGTTAACTTGGTCCATGCATTTGTCGGAAGGCGTGTAGTGCAATTTCGCAAAGCCCCATAGTACGGTGGAAAGTCCTTGTGGATTGAATGCATTACCTTGCTCGATCAATTTCTTGTCGAATACATTCATCACTTTGCCAGACCAGTGCATCTTGAGCTTGGCAGCAGCCCATACGCAGTTAGAAACTGCTTGTGGATTGTATCTCTCACTTTGTTTGATGATTTGTCGCTCTAAATACTTTTGAAACTCACTGCTTGGTTGATGATCAAATTTTGCAAAAGCCCACAAAACATTAGAAGCATGTTGAGGCCGCAACTGCTGGTCCTGCATTATTCTCGTTTCAAGTTCAGTGAGAAGTCTTTCGGAAGGGCGATAGGAAAGCTTAGCGAACCCCCACAAAGTGTTGGATATTTCTTGAACTTTGGACGCTTTCGACATGGTTTCTTTTTCTATTTCATTTAATACTGCGTTAGATGGTCTGTGCTCCAATGTCGCAAATGCCCAAACAGTATTCGACAAATCTTGGGAGTTGTACAGCGGACCTTTAGCCAGCACGTGCTTGTCTACCGCGTCCAGCAACTCGGAGGAAACCTTGCTCTGCATTTTAGCCAGAGCGTAGATAGACATAGAAATGCCTATAGGAGTGTATCCATGGGCCCTTCTTGTGATGCAGTCCTGCAGGTCCAACATCAAATCAACAGGAGGCCGAATCTGTATTTTCGAATAACACCACAACGAATTCGACATTTCATATCCAGTCATGGTGTCTAAAAACAACGGCATTGAGTTTGAAATTTTCATGATCTCAGACATCTTGATGGCCTTAATGGCGTTCCGATTCACTGCCAACTTGCTGTATGATCTCAGATACCCTAGAGCTTCACGTCTGTCGACAATGGGAGCTGTTAATAGTTCCATTTTTTTATTCAATGCAACAACATCCTCGATATCTGAAACCGCAGCAGCAACACGTGTGGAAAAGAACACTCGACGCAACATCACCTAAAACAAATTTTGGGTGGTCCTACTTTTTTTATTATTATTGGAATTTGAAAACGATGTCATAAATTGCTGCAAGAACCATGTGCAACGATGCTACATAAGGTAGATAAACAACATAGTCATGTGTCTGTCCGATCATACTAAACAGTAGAATTGCAATCGCATATGTTACTACCGATATTCCTAAACCAGGTCCCAATTTCTTATCAGGCAACTTGGCGGCATGATACAAACACATACCACCATTAACATGCAGACCAAAAGCCATTGACAAGCAATAGAAAGCGAAAGGACTGAGCCAAGGAATGCAGTTTATCGATCGTGGAACACTATTTTTGTGGACATTTAGCCATAGTGGTTCATTTGAATTTTGTAACAGATAGGCCGCTACCAGTGAAAACTGAACTGTAAAATACCCCACAAGGTGCTTTTTTTCTTCCCCCATTCGCTGCATTAAAAACCAGCAATTGTAAATACAACCCCAAAAACCACTTGCTTGAACTGCAAAGGCCAAAACATGCATCTCGTTCCCCGTTCTTGACATTCCTGCATGCTCCATTCCAGCACACAGTATCATGAATCCTATTACAGATAATTGAGCACTCGCGCCTCCCACTGGTGGATGAACCCAAACATGTTTCGGGTTTTTACTCCACAAAACAAGTTGACACCCGAAAACTGCACTAGATAACATGCCAAGGAGATCTCCAACTACACCTCCGTTCACAGCTAACTGCAACAGGATAGTTGTACATGGTACTGCAAAAGCATCAACCCAGTGATCATAGACCATTCCGAATGTCGAACATTGTGAAGTAGCTCGCGCATGCATCCCATCAAAATAATCAAGCGTCATACAAACAAAAGCGAGAAGACCTGAAAGTATGAGTGACATTACTGCTCTTTCTGAATTCGTAGCACTTTCTGGACCCATCTCAAAAAATAGAACTGCACTGCAACACAATCCAAAACTACAAAGTTTACATATCAAATTAAAGAAAGTGATGGTGTTCGGAGAGAGCTTTCTAGGAATGACGACCAAGAATGGCTGACAAACGCTTTTTTCAAACCATACATCTATATGGTCAACGTATTCGGTTACATAACTGTCCTCTTCGTCCATTGTACGAAAAACAGTTCAAATTTTTAAAAACACATTCCCTTGTACTCTATTCAAAATGAAACGTTTCGTTGCTGCAAATAGAGTGAGACATTCAAATATCGTAGTGCAACGTATTCCTAGCAGACCTACTAGATGGAAGCAATGGCTATTGTTTAGAGAGCCTCCTAATAACCTCATGCATGTGCTTGGTTTTGTCAGCAATGTCCTTGGATTCGGAGCATTTGTCTGGACCTTTTATGCCCATTTTCAAGAACAGAAACGAGATCATTTAAAGCAGCAAACTCGTCAATTACAGAATGATGTCAAAGCTGCGGAACTTACAGTCAGAGAAACAGATCCCAGAAAAATTTGCACGAAAATTAAACAATGGCTCGCTACTGGAAACGAAGGTAGAGAAACCCTCTTTTCAATGATTTTCAAAAGGCGAAATCAAATTGATAAACTTGCCGATCATTGGATTCAAGAACTTGAAAACCGGGAAGAGTGGGCTGTTCGTGTCGATGTAAATCGTTCAACTTTGAAAAATATGTGGTTTGTGACTATGAGAACGTACGAAAACCTGGTGGAGACTAATAACGAAGAAATGATCAAGCCACTTTTGATGGAGAATTATCCTCTAGGTAAGCACGTAGCCCTCACTACCATTATGATGATCGAGCCACTTGACAAAGCTGCCTATCGTGCTAGACTTTTAGAGAGCGAGGAAGAATTCGATTGGGAAGCTCACTGTCCTCCTATTTACAAATTTATTCGTCAAGTATATGATATTGATGATGCATGGCCGTATAACGAAGACGAAGATGTCAAGGCGGTTCTTGTTCAAAGACCCAGCGGTAGACTATCTCACAAAGAAGAAGACGATCAACCATCCTAAGTTTCTCATGTACTCGAATTAAAATTGCTTATATATTATTAGTTACCTCCACGAAGTCTAAGAACCAAATGAAGAGTGCTCTCTTTTTGAATATTGTAGTCACTCAGAGTTCGTCCATCTTCCAACTGCTTTCCAGCAAAGATAAGCCTCTGCTGATCAGGAGGGATCCCTTCCTTGTCTTGAATCTTAC
>Ga0105054_10011189_pt1 | contig 11234 bp, 7 predicted proteins | sample BON02_FD_78091 | JGI IMG/M metagenome (GOLD analysis project Ga0105054, IMG submission 78091) | Freshwater microbial communities from Lake Bonney liftoff mats and glacier meltwater in Antarctica - BON-02 (megahit assembly) | ecosystem: Environmental > Aquatic > Freshwater > Ice > Glacier... | reverse complement strand
GTACAAGGCCAACTACAGAGGGATCGAGGGAGAACACTGGGCACAATGTGCACGTGTGAGGAGATAGAGAGAGGAACACACGCTTGTAAAGCGTCAAAGCTGGGGCCCATCGAACAATGGTGGACTCAGGATGGTAAACTAGGGATCACAATCCAAGACCCCCCCCCAGAGTCTGGAAGACGGACACATTTATTGTATTTAACTTATTCGTATTGCATTCTGTCACGTGTCTGAAAAACTTGCCACTTTGCTGCTTGTTTTACGATACTATGAATATCTATTTCTGTTTTCTATTTTAAAACTGCACGCGACGTCGTCACAGTTTTGCTTATATTTGCTAAATATTTATCACTTTACCTACACATTTTCACGTGCACATACAGAGGCACTCACACACAAGCACACATGTACTATCAGCACACAATAGGAATGGTGACAACCAAGCACAGGAGCCTGGTTGAGAGGGGCGGAAGAAAGGCTTTGTTAGAGACCTTGCACACACAAAAAAAAAATGTCAAAAAAAACCGATATTCACGAATCTAAAGAAAAGTTTAGCACATAGAGCTTCCAGCAAAGCTACTAGACTATTTCTGACGAAGTAATAAAAGCAACATCAATCAAACTCCTTGATCACAATGACGCAATTTTTACAAAACAGCAATGAAGAAATCGTCGAATAACCAACCTGTTGTCACATCGAACTGCGTGAGATACAAATCGCAAAACACGAATTCAATTTTAAAACAGCTCATAAGAAATAAACACCAAACGTTGACACAGATTAGAAGACAATGACTCGTGACTAGACTTGTTTCGACAGACGTCAGAGCGTGCGACTTGACGCTGTGACGACTCCAGCTGACAAGGAGCGAGTCTTTTATTGTGTACTAAAGCACCTCGTTTGGAGGGAGTTCAGCAACAAAAAAAATCACCAAAACCCACAGGAAAAATGTCTCCAACGCGCTACTAACATGACACTCTCAAAAATTTGCTGCTGATGCCGCAGGTAACAACCACGCTTTGCGCGGTCTAATTTTCAAATTAATTCAGGGCCAGATGTTCTCAGAAGTTGTTGGCTTCACTGGTATTGCCCAGCTCTGTTGGTTCTATGCTCAACCTCGAGCTCAGACACACACAGACTCATACTTTCTGTCTTTGGGGTAGAAAACCTGACTTCGTCATTATGTTATTGAGACACATGACTTGAAATATACACATGTGGTCTAAGGACATCCACAGCATTCATATGTCATTCAATTCCAATCATGATATTTATATGTTCTTAAACATTACATGATGTTCAAAGTATGCATGCATACCTTGACTGCACTGCAGAAATGGAATGCGTGATCCGGAAATTGTGGGACTGGTTGTCTGGCGTTCAACAGAAGGCCCTGGCGTGAGACTGGAAAACCGTTAAAACCTCGAGCCGTATCTCAAAACAAGTTCTATGGACTGGATGAATTGTTATGTAGGTTTGTAGAGATGGACTCTAATACATTCAAATCCACCAGTAACACCATGAACTATTTTAATTTTATTGGCTTTTATTACTGGAAACAGTAGTTTAGAACCCTTGCTTGAGGGTCTATTGGCTCAAATTCACATTGATTTGAGTCGACGAGTTTTCGGCCAGAATCGAACCGGGGACCTGCGGATAACCCAAATTTGTTAAGTACCGCGCTCTTCTCCACTGAGCTATCGTGACGGATGCATCACCAAAGATTCCTTCAGGACCCTCTCTTATTATTATTGGGGAAGTGAGCGGAGTCTGGAGAAATTTGCATTCAGGAAATTGATAAGGGTGCGCTGGATACAGAATTTCATTTGACACCTGGTTGATGCGTGTGGCAGGACCAAGTGATCTTCTTCAACATGACCCACGCAGCTCTGAAGTTCAATCCTGAGACGGGCGAAGGATTCAGCATCTCCTTTGGGCCGGATGACAATGGGCGCAAATGCAACCAGTGGAACATGCTGTGCACGACGAAATTGAAGGATGTGGTTGCCTTGGCGTGGACTGCTTTCAAGAGGCAATCGACGAAAGAGGGAGAACTTCTAAAAGACAGCCCCTTCAAAGAATGACTGGCTTCAAGGCCTCCTACACTAAGGTCAATTTACTGGGAAATCAGTGGTGATGCCTACACCTGCTTCAACATGGAGTATGAGCTTGAGGTAGGCAAACAGATATTTGGAGTGCGCCGTTACGTGGAACAGTCAGATGATTAGTTCGCTAGAGGTGAAAGGGGCGAGCTTTGGTGAAAACACTACTGCACTCCCGGGTTTTACAATCTGCAAACAGTCCGCAGAGGGTAGTGAATCTAATGAGACTCTCAGAAAGTGTCTAGATATGCCAAATGACTCAAGAAGAGAAAAGGGGTAGCCACTCTGTACAACCAGAAGAGTAGACACATACGAAAACATTCATACATGCATACATATCAACCAGGGCGCACCACCTCCTCATGGTTCGCAACAGCGCTAGGTTCCAACAATATTGGTCACACAAGAAAAGGGGGTAACCTCTAGCTCCTCTCCCCAGGGTAGAGTTGTTTGGGAGCCATGACACAGTTGATACGATACAATAAATGGACAAAACCAATTGATTCTTGTTTGGTCATATGTATGTTCTTCACGGCGTCAAGTGTATTTATATGGTGCATAAAATTATACAGCATATATATGTCGCATACACCTTATATGTCATGTTTGTGTCCTTCAAACATATTTGTCCTTTAACCATAATATGTTATATACTATCGTAAGTTGTGTAACATGTATGTCTTTGTAATATATATGTTGTTTAAGGTTGCATATGTTGTTTAACATAATATGTTGTTCAAAATTATATCTATCTAGTAAATGTGCTGTTTAACATTACATGTCTCTTAATAATAAGCAACCCATATATGTCGAACACGTTTTTAAAGAACATTATCTGAGTCGATAAAAATTTATGGACATTTATATGTCGATTAAGGATATTGTGACATATATACAGGATCTTAAGCGACATACGTCTACCAGCGTAATTTCTAGATGAAGTCGGTCGAAGCGCTGCAACACGACCCAACATCGCCGACAATCAGTCACAGTTCCACAGTAATTTTCTTGTTTTAGATTAGGTCTTTAAATTGGGTTCTTTTTAAATTGGGTCTGTCCTTAAATTGGGTCTTCTTTAAATTGATTTTCGGTTCCCTCATTCCCAGTAGTAATCTTCATGACGGACACAGAGGTCTTGCAAGGTATACGTGTAGTTTCTTTCTTTTTGTGGTGTGATTACAACATTATTAACCTACTAGTATAAATTCGAACATTTTTTCTTGCTTTCTCAGGTGTTGAAAACGACGTCTGAAAAACTCTGACTTGAAATCTTTCTTTCTTTCTTTCTTTCTTTGGTGGCAAGTACCCAACTTTAAATCACTGGTCTAAGCAGTGTGTTTGTGTTGCTTTGTTTTATTAAACCGATATTGGGGAATCGTTATGTATGGTCCCGGGGCTTCATCGTGAGCGAGCAAGGGAGACGCACCCACGATCCAAGATCGCCGACGTCCCAACCTCACCCTGTCTTAGATAACCTGGGGTGTCCGGATCCTCAGTCACGGTTCTAACCTGCTTAGGACACAAGAGAACGTGACTGAACGAGTCCCGGACCGTTGCCTGCCTAGTTTATGGCCTACCCGCAATGGGTACACCCGCCACGGTATATCATGATTTCCGACTCTCTAATACAGGATGAGATAATAAGATCGTAATGAAAGGATAACATCTTCCAGGCCGGAGTAGTTCCGGTATATGAACGTGCAATGATAAATTGAAAAAAAATGAGTTTTTGTTCCCAAAAAAACAATTCTGTTGAGGGGTGGGAGGAGACTAAAAAGAACTAAAAAACCCCCGGCCCGGGCCGGATGGCCGAGACGCCTCGCGCTGGTACGGGCGTATTCACGTGCAGAAAATGACGTGTTCGGTGTTCAACGATGTTAAATCGTCTTGGCAATCTTTCCATCATAAGCATTTTATTGTTGATCAGCTCGCTCCCTCCCCCTGATAATCGTGGATAAATGCCCCCACATGCACAATACAGGCTTCTTTCCAGATTGTTACCTTCTTTCAGTAACCGATGGGTGCATTTGGATACCGTATCTCGCCAGATATTTGGAGATTCAAGAAACCCAATTTTCAGGAAGTAACATGCAAGCCCACGATCATCTGAAAAATGCTTTCCCAGGCGGAATTGTAAACCGAAGGATCAGGTTTACAATCTTTGGTTTGCCTCCCACCCCTCATTCTGTTGGGAAATATCAATCATGATTTCCGCATCAGCTTACAGCGATGTAAGCTTTATCCTATGCTTGAACAAGCGGATATCATGTATCCAAGGGTCACTAGTACACATACAACCACGCCAACAGGCTCGCCGGTCGAGTGTGAGTCCACCGTGCAAAATATCACTTTGACTGTCAGTGATGGGCAGTCGAACATGTAAGCATAGTAGAATAGCTTACAGCATGAAACAAATGCGCTCGAGGTCAACTGGACTTAGTCAGAACAAGATGAGGCTGGATATGAAACAGCTTCTAGTGTGTTGTCCTGTTTGTGCTGCCAACTGATTTGTTGTATATTTGGGCAGAAGTCAGCTTGGGTTTGGGATACGCGACTTGTATCGAGTTTCTCAAAACGTAACACAAAGAGCCCCGAAGTGTGGATCAGAAGAGAGGCTCTCCACAAACATCCAAAGTCGTTATTGCGCATCGTGTCATCGTGTGCCCGTAGGGGGTACAGAGAATGTACAAGCAGCCTTGATAGAGTGGAAAAAACACTAGCGCTGTGTTGGAAAAATGCAGACTCGGAAACAGCCTCGAATTGGCTTGCCTTTTATACAGCAAAAAATGAAAATGACGGGAGCTCAGTCAAGAACGGAACAGTATCTGCGTTTTTACAAGGTGTATTTCGAATTTGCTTTGTTGTCAATGCCACGGGATGTGCACGGTGCTAGCGAGCTCATGCAGCTGAAGCTTTTGCTGAATAAGCCCTGTGGGCGTTTATTGCTCAAGAACGATGTGTGGGATGCGCCTGAACGCGCAGCGATCGTACCTTGTCCCGATTTTCAAGTAGACGGAACAAGAGGAAATCCTGTTGTTATGCATTCGTCCTCTAACTTGGGCGACATGATAAATAACGACGAGAGTGTGTGTATCGAGCATAGTACAGATAATACTCTAGACTCGGAGCGTATCGAGACCAGCATCACCATCCGCTCTACTCCTAAAGGAGGTGATGACGGTGGCGGTGGAGGTGGCAGTGGCCGTTCTGCGAGTACACGAGACACTGGACATTTTGAAATTTTGTACAAGACAATCAGGTCTCTTGCGTCAGTCCCGGCAGAAGACAATCAAACTATCATAGTAGAGGAAAACACACGAAAAGAAAACCATGAGTTGCTCTGTACAACAATGTGTGAACTCGATGAATACATAACAAAACTTTCAAAGAATACCACCAACGCCGTATGGCCCGACATAGAAGCAAATCTTGAACATAAGGACAAAACACCCGAACGTCAGGGAAATCTCGCAATACAGGACAAAAACGACCGAGAAGAATGGACACAGATTCTTCTCAAAATCCGCTCTACGCTCAAGGACACTCGCGAGGACAGTGCGAACAGACTGACTGAACAGAGGTGGCTCCTGAAAGAAAGTGTAGCGAATGAATTGCGACAGCGAGCACAGTCAAGTGTGTACTCGGAATTGCAAATGAACAAGGAAGACGAAGCATCTTTACAGTACAGCAAATTTGTCAAGTTGTTTTTCGATCTCACGTCTCTTATGCTCCGGAATGGAAGTTGCGGGTCAATTGAGATTGCAAAAGTGCAAGGAATTATAGAATTGGACATCGGAAAGCTTTTGCTGAAGTACGACGTCTGGTACACGGAGGGGGTCATTCGCAGAACTCTTGCCGCAGCAGTACTAGACTTGAAGGTATGCCCGATGCAAGTGCAGATGAAAGAAGATCCTGCGTCTCTCGTGCAAATTCCTGACGGAGGGATACGCACTTCCCCCAGAAAACTGTCGATTTTCGCCTCTTTATTGCAAACTATCAACAAAGTTGTGTCTTCGCAGACCGATGAAATGGTACTCTCAGTATCGTATGAAAAAATGTGGATAGACATACAAGAACTGATCGATTTCATCGACTTTATTACACTCGAACAGTTACCTGCAGATGTTTTCGAGCTGTCTGCACAGGACACCGTTGAGACAACCGTAGACACATTTGCCGAATACCGTGTCAATAAATCTCTCGTGGCCAGCAAGGGCACCACAGCTTATTATGTACCAACAGACAACATCAAAGCCGCCCTTGCTGTGATCCGAGCTGAATTTGATGACATCTGCAGAAATCCAAGTAATTTGCGGAGTATTGCAGGCCGCCTCAAACATGGAACGTTTGGCCAGCATCGTATGTCAAGAATATGGCACCGCTAGAGTTCACGGTGCATGTAAAAAAAAGGACCAGATACAGGGTGGGGTACTACTAGACACAAAGGATGACTTGACTTTGTTGGTCATCAAACCAAGAAACACAGCTCAAAAGACAAGCGCGCCAGCAAATGCTATATTTTCACGCTTAGAGGCGTCCGAGTTTAGACTTGGGGAGGTGGGAGGGGGGGGTTGGGGCGGAGAGCCTTCTTTTTGGACAAAGGCCCGCAGCCTCCTAGGTTGAAAATCAGAACTTTTAATGATTTGTGATAGTGTGCCGGCACAAGTGTTGAAAAATAATGATGTTTGCTTAATGTTGCTTTTATTACTTCTTGAGAAATAGTCTAGCAGCTTTGCTGGAAGCTCTATGTGCTCACATCATCATCCTTCAAGAAATAATATCACAGTAATCGCGTTTGGAACTCCTTCACTTTTGCTTGCTTGGCTTCACATAGTCACGGTGAGTGTGCGTTGCTTTATAATATTTAACCGATATTGGGGATTCGTTATGTTCCCATGGTTTCCTCAAAGGCGGGCCAAGTCATGAGTAAACTCTAACAAAATATGGCGGTGATGGCAAGCGACGGCCTTTACCCCCTTCCCCCTCCCCTGTGCCTTGGTTAAGCCAACCGCCAGCTCAGCAGTGTCGAAACGTCATCATGCCCATTCTTAGCTGGACCCCTCCACACCTCCCTGCCACAAAATCAATCTGTTCAAACGTCAAGTCCGGCTCAGCCACTGTACTTTGACCCTGCTGAGCGCCTCGATGATGCTTTTGTATTGCTCATTAGCCTGATCTTCCTTTCCCGCAGAAAATCCTGATTTCGGTCTGACAACTATTTTAACTCTACGATACATAGTTTTCAATGATTCTTGTTTAACACTATGTTAGATGATCTGGCCTTTGATTCCACAAACGATACGTATTTAATTTTCGAAATCATGGTCGAAATCATGGCCCACTCTTTCGCGCTCTTTTCGAGTCACCAAGATCGTTATCTCAATTTCTCAGAGTCTGCTGCCCTTTCAGTCAGTGGTTCTCTACTGTATATTTGCTCAAACTCTTTCTCTTGCCAAAACGTGTGCATACTACTCTCTTTATCAGGTGTGACAAACCTGAGCTTACTCGTTGGTGTTTGTGCAGCTTGCATGCTGGCATGTAGATGTCTCCACATAAAAATGGTGTGCAGTTTTCACCTTAGAAAGTTGCTGTAAGCAATACCTAACCCTACCTTAATTATCGTCTTTGCCCTCCGGTTCCGAGGCTAAGATCTTGGCTGGTTCGACAATTTTTCTCCAATGTTCATTAATGACATTGTTTAGCAGTTGATACACGCGGCTTAACAAGACTATTGGTTGTTGGTTCGATGTTGTTCTCGTTCCTCCACGTCGCGAAGGAACCAATATACCTTTGTGTAGCTGCGCAATTATACTGTTAATCAGTCGACTTCAATGTCGTATCTTCTGTCAAATTTTCATTTACCACATTTTCACAATCTGGCACTCCTCCGACGGCGTTCGTCCTTATTTTCCGTGGGTTCATGTGGGCATCTGTCAGGACCTGTGCTTTTACCTGGTTTGCAACACACATTGCGACATATGTTTGGATCTCCCGGCTGTTGAGTTCAAAGTTTCCTGACTGGCAAAGGGTCTGGTCACAGTTGATGCTCTACTGTCCTTTAGTATATGTATCAATCAGTACACTGACCCTCAGAATACGCTTATTTCGGTTGGTAAGATCCGGAGTTTTAGCTTGTTGATGAGAGCGGTTTTATCGCCTGCCAGTGAGCGCATGATCGACACCAGTCTTTTCAGTGATTGCGGCCTACATCTCAACGGTGATTGTCACGGTCTACATACCGTCATTGTCATCTGGTTCCCCTTCTATATCCGTAAGTGATCACGTATTTCCTATGAAGAAAGCCACATTCAAGCCCACTATCTGATTTACCGATTTCGACATTTTCCCTTTAGTTTAAACTTTAAAGCAAGTATAGCATGTAACTTGTCATTCTGATCTGTGTAGCCAACTGTGAATGATAACAGTTGGATGGTCGGTTACAGGGTGGCGAAAATGCACAGGATACCTTCTGTATAAGTCATTTTCCGTAAAAGAGCTCTTTTGCGGAGAGAGACGTGCCACTTAAGGTATCCTATGCATCTTCGCCACCCCGTACCGACGCGCATGCATACATGTACACAAAGAACCAGATACCCTTCATGTAGATGTCAACGCCAACTGTGTGTGTGAGTGTGTGCATGTGTGTGTGTGTGTTTGCGTGTGAGTGTCTTCTGAACCACCAATTTCACAGCACACTACAGGAACAACAGTTGAGCCGCAATAGATACGTGAACTGGGGAGCGCGGGAACAGAACTGGTAAGGTCCGAATGGTCACGAGGAGACGAATGTTGGTGTGAGGTAGAGGGCGAGGCGGAGAGAGACATGTTTACACGGATAGAGCGATAGTAACATAATGATGTTATTTATGGGAACCCACTTTCACATTTCAAGCATCCATGATACAGAAGTCATTTTGAAGGAGAAAATAAAACCATTTATCCTCCCCCCCCCCTCTTCTTCCCCACCTACACGAATGCACACTGCATTTGTTTATCATCTGGTCCGAGAAATTTTAATTACTCTTTTCTGGGATATGTGAGTTGAGAAATTCTCTCGACATTCAGGGGGAAACCTCAAGTTTTTGAGCGAAGGGCACATTTCTGAAAAAAAAGGTAAGGAACGGATTAGAAAATTACTAGAATATTAAACGTAAGATTCTCGGCTGTAAGTAATACTGCACAAAATACACGCATGGCGTTGTCAATCGAGGGCGCCTCCCTCTGAAGGCCCCCCCCCCCCACCCCCCCTCCTTCTGTCCCCCTGACGTGCACAAAAAGCAAGAGCTCCTTGCTTACACACACACATACCATGGCAAAAATGTATGCCAGCATGCAAGCTTTGCGGCTGACTCATTCATATGTGTGACTTGACTGATTCATGCGTGCGTGATTTGAATCATTCGCCGACTCATTCAAATGCGTGACTTGAGACATACTGGGCTACGGCGGGACACGGAGCACTTTGTCGATGACTCGTTCGTATGTGTGACATGACTCTTTCCATATGTGCGACATGACTCATGCGTATGTGTGACCTGAATCGTTTTTGCTGCTGACTCATTCATATGCGTGACTTGACGTTTTCACACGTGTGACCTGACTCATTCATATGTGAGACGTGACTCGTCTCTGCCGCTGACTCATTCATATGTGTGACTTGACTTATTTCTGTTTGATGCTGGGGTTTCTTCCCGGGGTACCCGGGCGCGACGACTGCATGCCGCCCATTGCATACTTGCCTTTCTTTTCTCCCGGTTTCAAGATCTGCGCAATTTGCATAGTCCAATACATCGGTGTGTGAATGTGCGCATGGTGTGTGTGTGTGCGTCTGTCAGAGAGAGGGAAAGAGAGAGGGAAAACACGAGAGAGAGAGAGCGCGCGCGAGAAAGCAAGACAGCGATGCATAGTCCAATATATTGGCGTGTGGATGTGCGCGTGGCATGTGTGTGTGTGTAAGTATGTGCGTCTGTGAGAGAGAGAGCGAGAGAGAGAGAGAGAACGAAAGCGAGACAGGGGGGAAGAGAGAGAGAGAGCGCGTGCACACGAGGTGGAGATTAAGGTGGAAGTCGCGAGAGAGGGTGGGGATGGAGGATAGAGAACGAAAGAGAGAGAGGAGAGAGGGGAGGAAGGGAGGAAGCAGGGGGCGCAAGAGAAGAAAGAGAGCTATGTATACACATCACATCAGGGTATCATAACCGACAGCATGGCGTTATGTACCCGCATGCACATGTACCCGCATGTTATGTACCCGCATGCACATCAACACACACACACACACACACTCTCTCTTTCTCTCACGCACATGCACACACACACACACACCAACGCATACATACATGTATAGCATAGATAAACATATTAGAGCTCGAAAGAGCACACGGAGAGATCATTCCCCGACAGCATGGCTCTATATATACACATCTACGTCAAGACACACAAACACACACACTCTCTCTCTCCCTGACACACACACGCACATACACACACACGCACAAGCACATAGATAAATGTATAACATAGATACAAAAAAAAGAAAGACCTCGAAAGGGCATATGAGGGGAGCATCCACCAGCATCACGGTGCTATATACACACGCACGTCAAATGTATACACGCGACGCGATACACACACACACACACACACACACACACACACATAGACACGAAAACATACACATATGTAGACCTGGAAAGAGCACATGAGGGTATCGTCCACCGACATCATGGCACCCGCATTGTCGAATTCGCCGCAGTAGTTGGGCGCGGAAAAGAGCGTGACCAGCTGCCGCTTTGCGAAAAATTCATACCCGTCTTCCACCACTTGATGTGCGCGGCACACCTAATATATACAAGAAATGGGATTAAATGAGATTAAATGACATCAATACATATACATGTGAATACATATAAATATATATATGATATCCGTCTTCCACCACTTGAGGTGCACGGCACACCTAATATATACAAGAAATGGGATTAAATGAGATTAAATGACATCAATACATATACCTGTAAATACATATGAATATATTTATCATATCCGTCTTCCACCACTTGATGTGCGCGGCACACCTAATATATACAAGAAATGGGATTAAATGAGATTAAATGACATCAATACATATACAT
>Ga0105054_10011182_pt1 | contig 11239 bp, 10 predicted proteins | sample BON02_FD_78091 | JGI IMG/M metagenome (GOLD analysis project Ga0105054, IMG submission 78091) | Freshwater microbial communities from Lake Bonney liftoff mats and glacier meltwater in Antarctica - BON-02 (megahit assembly) | ecosystem: Environmental > Aquatic > Freshwater > Ice > Glacier... | reverse complement strand
TATAATGACCCCCAAGAACTAGACCAGAAGAGAAGGTGGATGTAGAGTAAGGATCCACATTCAAACTGGAGGTCAACATGACAGAAAAGAAACGCAAGCAACACAGTGCGGAGTACAAATTCAAGGTAGCATTGGAGGCGGCAAAAGAGAATAAAACGCTGAACCAGTTAGCGAGTGAACAGGAGGTGCATCCGAACCAAATCAGTCAATGGAAGCGCCAACTCATGGAAGAAGGAGCGAGTTTGTTTAAGCGCAATGGGAAAGGCGAGAAAGGGTTGCCAGCGGAAGGACAAGCAGAATTATATGAACAAATTGGGCGACTCAAGATGGAACTGGAGTGGCTGAAAAAAAAAGTTGCCCGCAACAGTTGAAGCAAAACGAGGATTGATTGAAGAAAATGAGGAAGCAATCAGTATCCGCCGACAATGCGAACTCGTGGGGCTCAATCGAGCAACGTATTATTACGAACCAGCCAGTGAAACGGCAGAGAATCTAAACTTGATGCGTCTGCTGGATGAGCAATACATGAAGACACCGTTTTACGGCTATCGACGGATGACCGTTTGTCTGAGAAGGGCCGGTTATCTCGTCAATCCGAAACGGATAGCGCGCTTGATGGGTGTCATGGGGATTGAGGCATTGTATCCAAAACCGCATACGACGGTCATGAATCCAGCCCATAAAATCTATCCCTATCTGCTACGGGGAGTGAAAATTACCCGTCCCAATCAGGTCTGGAGCACAGACATCACCTATATCCCGCTGGCAAACGGCTTTATGTATCTGACCGCAGTCATCGACTGGTTCAGTCGCTACGTGCTGACCTGGCGACTTTCCAATACCCTGGACTCACTTTTTTGTGTGGAGGCATTATCGCAGGCCTTGACCCTGGGCAAGCCGGAGATTTTCAACAGTGATCAGGGGGTGCAATTTACCGCACTTTGCTTTACTTCTGTGCTGGAACAAGCAGAAATTCAAATCAGTATGGATGGTCGAGGCCGAGCATTGGATAATATCTTTATTGAGCGTTTCTGGCGTTCGCTCAAATACGAAGATATTTATCTTTACCTCTATGACACAGTACCGGCACTCCTCCAAGGACTTACTCGCTATTTTCAGCTATACAATTACGAGCGTCCGCATCAGAGTCTTGGCAACCAAACCCCTGCTGTCATCTATTCAAGGAGTATTCGTTCGTTTTGAGTTTAACGCTTTTTAGCCAAATGGGAGAGGATCGACATAACTGCCGCGTGGGTTTAATAAAAAAAGTCAGAGCAGTACCGCTGCTCTGACCTCCCACTCGGCACTTGGATGGCGCTCAAGTTGCTCTCCAGCAGTGCTCTATCCTCCATCCAAGTACTATAGATTCTATCATATTTTCCCTTCCACCTTATTTTTGTCACTTTGTGGTCTTGACATTGGGGGGCAGTATACTATGCTGGCAAGGAACGTGAAGAGGAGATTATTGCTAATACGATAGCAGTGCCATTGCAACCGGTTCGTACTTTTGGTCGAGTGAATGACGATAGTGAGGATTGGCAGAACATGCTTGTCTTCGGTGATAACTTACAAACTATGAAAACTCTGCTTGAAATGAAACAGGCAGGGAGATTACTAAATTCGGATGGAACTTCTGGTGTACGTGTTATCTATATTGATCCGCCTTTTGCTACCAAACAAGAGTTTAGAGGAAGCCAAGATCAAAAGGCATACCAAGATAAAGTTGCAGGGGCAGAATTCATAGAATTTATGCGTCGCAGATTAATTTTTATCCGTGAGTTGTTGTCTACGGATGGTAGTCTTTATATACATCTTGACACAAAAAAATCACATTATATCAAAGCTATATTGGATGAGGTATTAGGTGAATCGAATTTTCGTAATGAAATTATTTGGAAACGCCAAAGTGCTCATAACGATTCATCTCAATGTGGTTCAATTCACGATACGATCCTTTTTTATACTCGGTCAATGGAGTGGACGTGGAATAGACTTCTGACTGATCCAAGCTCAGAATATATCGAACAATTTTTCGACCAAGTTGAACTTGAAACTAATCGACGATATGCTAGGGGTGATTTGACGGCTGGGGGACTCTCTGGTGGTGGTTATGAATACGAATTTCGCGGCATCAAACGAATATGGCGTGCCCCTCAAAGTACCTTAGAAAGATATGAGGCAGAGGGTAGATTACATTGGCCTAAAGTAGGTGTGCCACGATTAAAACGATATCTGGACGAATTTGAAGGTGTTCCCCTTCAGGATCTTTGGATAGACATAAAGGTTATTCATAACCGTTCGGAAGAGAGAATTGACTACCCCACGCAGAAGCCAGAGACACTGGCAGAACGTATAATTCGTTCCAGTTCTAACCCTGGCGACATCGTCCTCGACGCCTTCGCCGGCTCCGGCACCACCTGCGCCGTGGCTGAGAAGTTGGGTCGCCGATGGATCGGCATCGACTGCGGTAAGTTGGCGATCTACACCATCCAAAAGCGCATGTTATCGCTCAAGGAAGGCATTGGACAAAAGGGCAAACCGCTGCCACCCAAACCCTTCACCCTCTATAACGCCGGTCTCTATGATTTTTCCACGCTGCGCCAGTTGCCCTGGAAGGATTGGCGCTTTTTTGCATTGCAACTCTTTGGCTGCAAGGATGAACCGCATCGACTCGGCGGGCTAGAATTGGATGGCAAACGCCAGGGCGCCAGCGTGCTGGTCTTTAACCATCTGGCGCATCCAGGACGACGCATCGATGAAGAGACCGTGCAGAGCATTCACGCGTCGGTAGGTGATAAGGTGGGCAGCCGTTTTTTTATCATTGCCCCACGCGGCGTCTTTGACTTCCAACAAGATTATATCGATTTGGAACATGTGCGTTATTTTGCGCTGCGCATCCCTTATTCTTTTATCAGCGAACTGCATCACCGCGAATTTACGGCCCTCAAACAGCCGTCAGATGAAACCGCTGTCAACACCATTGTCGATGCTGTCGGCTTCGATTTTATTCGTCCGCCCCAGGTAACCTGGGCCATCGAGAAGGCAAATGATGGCGCATCAACACACGTTTCCTTGCACATTCAAGGCTTTGAAAGCCGTGCCTATATTCGGGGACAGGATACGCGCGGCGGCATGGAGACGCTCTCGTTGGTGCTGATCGACTTTGCCTATGCGGGTGATTTGTTCGTAGCAGACCAGGTACTCTTTGCCAACGCCCTTAAAGCCGCCGAGTGGCGTGTGCGTATCCCATTGGCGCAGGTAGGGGAACAGAACATGCTGGTCTTTATCGACATCTACGGCAACGAGGCGCGTGAATTGGTCCGCCGTGAACAATTGCGTGTCGTTGCCCTGGCACAAGCAACGACAGAAGGAACGTAACCGTGGCAAACGACCCCAATCTGCAACGCTTCCGCAACGAAGAACTGCTACTCCAGATTAGCCCGGCGGTCAACCGCACCCACTGGGACGAAAGCCGCTATGAACAATTTATCGATGAATTGTGCGGCGGGCGTGAATACCAGAAGGAGGCCATCCGCATCACCTTGCGCTATCTGTTGGGTGGTGAATACAGCAATGCGCGCGACCTTGCCAAACAAAATTTTAACCAAAATCCAACGTTAGCGGCGCGCTATGGTTCTTGGGCACACTTTGAACGTTCACTGCAATTCCCGGATCAATTGGCGGCGACGTTGGATTTAGCGACGGGAGCCGGCAAAAGTTATGTGCTCTATGGCATTGCCGCCATTCTGCTGGCAGAAGGCACTGTAGATCGAGTTCTCGTGCTTTGCCCTTCGACCACCATCGAACTGGGGCTGACCGAAAAGTTTCGCCTGCTTGCCAGCAATGGCGATCTGCGTGATCTTTTGCCTGACGATGTCCGCTTCACTACGCCGCGCATTATCCAAGCCAACCAAACCATCACCGAAGGTAGCATTTGCATTGAGAATTATCATGCTATACTCAAACATGTTGGCTCCTCGATCCGCGATAGTTTGATGGGCAAAGGGGCGCGCACATTGGTGCTCAACGATGAAACACATCATGTTGTCAACGAATCCAAAACCCAGAGCAAACGCTGGAAAGAGTTTCTCCAAAACCCCGACTTTGGTTTCAAATACATTATTGGCGTCTCTGGCACCTGTTATGTAGGGGATGAATATTTTAATGATGTGATCTTTCGCTATTCTTTGCGCACATCTATGGAAGAGCGCTACGCCAAAAAAGTTCACTATGTAGCCGAGATGCCCAAGACCGACCAGCGCGAAGAGAAGTGGCAACTGATCTACAATCGTCACCAAGAAACCAAGCGTAAATTACGCAGCCATACTCTTTTGCCGCTCACCATCATCGTCACCCAGACTATCGAAGGTTGTAAGGATGTGGCGGAAGAATTAAAGGGCTTTCTCATTCAGCACGAAGGGCTGAACCCTGATGAGGTCAAAGCGCAGGTCTTGGTGGTCTATAACGATGCGCCAGATGTAAAACGCTTGCCTTACGTGGATAGCCCGACGAACCGAGTCGAGTGGATCGTTTCGGTCTCGATGCTCAACGAAGGCTGGGATGTCAAGCGCGTCTTTCAGATTGTACCCCACGAAGAGCGCGCCTTTAACAGCAAGTTGTTGATTGCCCAGGTATTAGGCCGTGGTCTGCGCATACCCACTGGCTGGATTGGCGAACAACCAGAAGTCACTGTCTTCAACCACGATCGCTGGGCGCCACGTATCCGCCACTTGATCAACGAAGTGCTGGAGATCGAAAGGCGCATCGCGTGTCATGTGCTTGAAGAGTCACCCTATCACTTTGAGTTGCACAACATTGAATATCGGCAAGATCCGCAGTCGGTCAAAAAACCAATGACCGGGCAGTATACTTTTTTTGCCAAGGGCTATATTGATCTCTTCACTGAATCTGCTGCTGAAGATGTTGCCATCGAATTTGAAGATGCTTCGACCGGTCAGGCGCGTAATTGGCGGACTACGATTCGGCGCAAGACCTACACGCCACACGAGATCGCCGAGTTGATGTATGATCGTTTATTGCAAGAAGATGAAAATGCACAAGAACGTGGGGAACTTGATGCGCGTGGGCGCTACACCGATACTTGGAGTGTTGAACAACTGGAAGAAGTTGTCAAACGTTCGCTGACAGAGATTAAGGTTCAGGCCGCAACTGATAGCATGAAACAGAAATTTTTACAATCGTTGGGTACACTGCGCCGTGGTGAATCGGAGAACATGCGCTATACGCTAATTCCTAAAGAGTATCAGATTATCTCAACACGCAGTCGCCAATCAGATAGCGTCAGTGCGGCAGAACTTAGTTTAGGAGGCAGCAAAACCTTTTTTTTCACTGATCGGACGCGCGACACCCTCGAAGATGAACAGATTGAATTTTTTGAGAAGGCAACGGAGGAAGGCAGTGGATATAAGGTTATTCCGATACGCAATCGGCACGACTTTAAGGCACCTCTTAGCGCAGTTATTGCCGATTCAGAAAACGAAAGAAGCTTCATTCGAGATCTGTTGAGAACCGAAAACTTATCTCGGTATGATGCTTGGATTAAATCTACTTCAACGCGTTTTTACGAAATCGACTATTCTTGGAAAAAGCGGAACGCTGCAAAGCAAGGTAAATTCAATCCTGACTTTTTTATCAAAATCGCTGACTTGATTCAGGTGATTGAAGTAAAAGGAGACGAAGAAGTAAGGGAGCCTTCTGAAGAAAATATCAAGAAGTATAAATATGCCAGTGAACACTTTAAGCGACTCAATGAGCATCTCCAACAAGAAGGCAACTCGATACGTTATGGTTTCACTTTTCTGTCACCAAGCAGTTTTGGTAAATTTTTCCAGGCACTGCGTGATGGTCGGTTAGAGGGCTTTACTTCGGAATTGGATCTAAAATTGAAACAAGACGAGGAGACGAGTTGAGTAACGAACTACAACCGCGCTTCCTCATCGCGTCGGGCTTCAGCAAAGAGCATGAGCGGGCGCTCACCTTCTATTTACAAGATGACCGCAAGCTATCCACCGAGCAATGGCGATTACTGTATGAAGGAATCAACTATCTTGACCAATCTGAAGTAGAAATTACAGGAGAGCGCTTTGCCTTTCGCCAATTGTATAATCGCCATATCGATCAAGCTTTTGCGGATGAATATCTCGAACAATTGATCGGGCTAATCGAGCCGGACGCACATGGCACAACCCTAACCGCCCAATATGCTAGAAAAATTGCGCCGACATTGGAACAGCAACAACTGCTGCTCCGTAACAACCCACAGAGCTATCTGCTCTTTGCCTATTGTGTTTATTGGTGGCAAAGTTTTGCGCGTGGCTATGCCTTTGAAGTTGAGCTCAAGCGCGATCTGGAAGCAAGCAAGATTATCTTTGCCATGCATGATGTGCGCAGTCGTGCCGAACGCTATTCACAAGCTGACTTGATTGTGCTAGACTTGTTGGGTGATATCAAAACATCCCCTTATTTCTTGCAAGAATCATCAAATAGTCCGTTGGCCAACGATTTCTATATTACGCGTTTGTATGAAAAAGGGTATACCAGAACCCTCGTCGTCTTTCAGAAACCAAGTGCGTGGCAGAAGATTGGCGGACGTGCTACCGTAGCAGGCAAGCTAGAAAATGTGTTGGCTCTACTCCCACAACCGGTAAAATTGGAACAAGCCGAGAATGTTTTGATCGTGGTAGAATATGTCACCTGGAAGAGTTTGGTGCAAAGAGTGCAGCACAAAAGAGGAGGCCCCAATGCCTGAAAAATTGTTAACCGAAATGAACTATGATGAAATGAGCAGCTTGATCGACAACTTCATCGACCGCTCTGCTCAACAAAGCGGTGAAATGCCGGCGAATAGCTTCTTTGCCTTGCTCTTTGCCAACCTGGCGCAACGGATTAAGCAGACCTTTGAAGTTGAAGGGCGCGTCGTCAATGGTCAACTTGTCTTGGTGCAGCCTAGCGGACTGCCTGCTGATTTCTATGTCCAGAACAATCAAATTGTGATTGGTGAACAACGAATCGTCGTCAAGTTACGTGCATGAGGTTGGCATTGCTGGGTTAGTGAAACCCGTTGCCTGATATCCTGATGGTCTGTCGTCTCCTCAATTGCATCACCCAGGCGCTATAGGGTTAGTGCAGCGCTGTGCCCATCCGCACTGCCGTTACCACCTGGTTGATCGCGTCGATCACTACATCAGGGCGCTCGAAGGGAATCGCGTGACCACTCTGCTCTGCCACGACGAGCTTGCTGTTTTTCGACCGTTGTAGCAACTCTTCCATGTTCGCCCGCGCCAGTGGTTCCAACGCGACCGGCTCCGCGGGAATGCCATGCCAAACGATCGAGGATCGAAGTTTGCAGCAGAAAATCCAGGGTGTCTTCTGGGCACCGATCAAGCACCTCTTCGACTAGATAACTGAGCACATGGCGGTGGCTGCCCGAAAACGCTTGGATAAAACCAGCTATATCGGCGCGCCCCTGCATCGAGATCGCCGCCAGTTGTAAGCCAGCAATCTACCCCTGGGTGCGCGTTTCCAGTGTGGCGATCTCGCTGTCGGTTAGTCGCAAGCCCATTACGTCAATCGAAAGAATCCACTAGCTCACCTGACAGGTCTCCCCTTCTATTTATTGAGAAGATACTTGGGAACCATCCAAAGGTGAAACCGGTGGTTGATTTAGCTAGGGGGAGCGGTTGACTGCGCATGGAATCTTCCCCGCTAACTGCGGGAAAGATTCCTCTACCCTTCTGCTCATCTTCTCGGTTATAGTAGCGTATCAATAGATAAGCTATCAACAGGAGAGAAGCGAATGGAACTCAAAACACTTCAAAAACAGATCCGCACGCTGGTTACGCTGGAGGAAACGAGCGCGCCAGTGATCAGTTGTTATCTAACCCTTAGCGAAGAGCCGCTTGCCTGGCGCACGGCTTTTGAGCAGCGATTATACCTATTACGTCGCTCGCTACGCGGCGATTCACGCTGGGATTTTGAGGATGCATTAGGTCCCCTCGAAGCATTTCTCAATACAGAGTTAGCGCCAGAGTCCAGAGGGGTGGCGATCTTCGCGCGCGGTGGGGACAAACCTTTTTTTCTTCCGCTCCAGTTTCAGGTGGCATTGCCCACATGGATTGTGGTCAATTCTGTCCCAAACATTTACCATTTAGTTGAGATCAAAGACACCTATCATCGTTTTGTCGTAATGTTGACTACGGCCGAGAGCGCCCGCATCCTGGAAGTAAATCTGGGTGCTGTCACTGAAGAGATCTGGCGTGAACGCCCGGCGTTGCGCAAACGAATCGGGCGCGAGTGGACCAAGGAACATTATCAGAGCCATCGTCGCGAGCAGACCGATAAGTTTCTAAAGGAAAAAATCAGTGTGCTCGATGGTCTTATGCGTGCGGGGGGACACACCCATCTGATTTTGGCGGGCAACCCGCGGGAAACGGCACGCCTGCATGAGTCCTTACCCAAACGCCTCACTGCCAAGCTCATCGACATCCTCCCTGCATCAGGTAACGAGCAGGTTTCTGATGTGGTGGCGGCCACGCTTGCGCGCTTTATTGATGCCGAAGAGATCGAATCCCAGACAGTTGCCGAGACGCTAGAGCAGGAAATCCTGAGTGATGGTTTGGCCGTTGTGGGCACAGGGCCAACCATTGACGCGCTGCGCAGTAGCCAGGTCGATGTGCTTGTGATGGCCAAAGCCTACCGGCCAGAGCCAGGCTGGCATTGTCTGGCCTGCTCGGCGTTGACGATGGGGCGAACGGCCCCACAGCGCTGCACAACCTGTAGCACAACCACATTCCGCCAGGTGGATCTGCGCGAGGAATTGGTTCGGCTGGCCGAACAACAGGGCGCAAGCGTGGAAATTGTGCAGCAAAGTGATCGGTTGATGCAACTGGGCGGGGTTGGCGCGTTGCTGCGCTACAGGGTACCCCAAGCGGCCAGTTATCAAGTCACTAATAGCTGATTACTAATAGCTACGGATAACTGGCAAACTTTTGCTTACCCCATACTTTCCGCAGCCGGAATGAGACCATGGTGTACCGCGATCAATGCGGCTTGGGTGCGGTTGGTTACGTTGAGTTTTTGAAAAATCTCACTGAGCCGATTACCAACCGTCTTCTCGGAAAGATAAAGCTGTGCCGCAATGGCCCGATTATCGTGACCGCCAGCCAACAGCCGCAGGATCGCGCGTTCACGTTCGGTAAGCGCTTCAATGATGTCCGGTAGTGGCGGCGGACGGCGAACGGCGGCGAAGACCTGAGCCGTCAGGGCTGGATCCAGGGCGGATTCACCCTGCGCCACCCGCTGGATCACAGCCAGCAACTCTTCGGCGTCGGCATCTTTGAGCAGGTAGCCTTTGACCCCGGCCTTAATCGCATCGAGCAAGTGTTGATCCTGGCGATGCATGGTCAGCATGATGACCCTGATCGTTGGATGACTATCTGCCAACTGGCGCGCCACGGCAATGCCATCCAGATCCGGCATCTGGATGTCGAGCAGGACAATATCTGGCTGCAGCGTATCAATTTGCTCCAGTACCTCGCGCCCTGTGCGCGCCTCCCCGACAACCTCAAATGCGGTCTTGCGCTCGATCAACTCGCGCAAGCCCTGGCGGAACATACGATGATCGTCGGCCAGCAACAATCGCACTCGGTTCATGATCGCTCCTTTGGCATCTGCCGCTTCGCCGGCTTTACGTCAATTGGCAGCCATATCCGCAATTCGGTGCCCGCGCCGGGTTGGGTGAGCACGGTGAGCCGACCCTGGAACGTCGCCAGCCGCTCACGCATCTGACGCAACCCCAGGTGGTTGCTTGCGTTATCAACCGCGCCCAGATCAAAACCGCGTCCATTGTCGCGGATGAAAAGCTGTAGCCCACCGTCCACCTGGGTGCTTTGCACCGTTACTGCACTAGCAGTGGCATGTTTGGCCGCGTTGGTCAAGCCTTCCTGAACAACACGAAAGCTTATCGCCTCGATTTGTGGCGATAAGCAGGCGGCAATGCCATTGAGATCGACATTCATTGTCCATCCTTGTTGCTGGCCAAATTCGATAATATAGCGGTGCAGCCCCCCTACAAAGCCCAGTTCATCGAACTGGATAGGGCGCAAGGCAAAGATCGCGCGGCGCAATTCGGCAATCTGCTCGCGTAGCAGCGGCTTGAACGCGATCAACTCGGTGCGTAGCCGTTCGGGCTCCTGGTCCAACCAATCTAGCCAGAGATCGATCCGCATACGGCGAAAGGCCAACGTCTGGGCCAAGCCATCGTGGATGTCGCGGGCAATGCGGGCGCGCTCTTCGGCAATGGCCTGCTCCAACGCATACGTGGCCCGCTCCTCGCGCACCCGGCGCCGTGCCCCGCTAATTACCTCGCCAATCTCGCCAGCAATCGTATGCAACAACGACCAGTCGTCATCCTGGAGGGCAATTTTACCTGTCGTATACAACTCGATCCAACCCACACTGACCGCCCCATCATCAATCGATAGGCGCAAACAGACGCCGGCCAGGCCGTCGGGATCGGCAGGTGCCGTGACAATTTGACTCACTTTCTGGTCATTGAAGCGATCCGCAAAAGGCGCGCGCAGTGTGCGCAATTCTTCGGTCGCGACACCAGTAGTGCGCGCTAAGATCACTTCAGTTGCGTCATGCAGCCACAGGGCCGCCGCCTTACTTGGCACCAAACGCTGCGGAAAGAGCAGGGCCACAGCGAGAATCTCGTCCAATGAAATTGACGCAGCCAGGGAACGGTTGACTTCACTGAGGAGGGCAAGTTGTGCATTGCTGCGTTGCAGTTGCTGGTTGAGTTCCCGTTGCTGTTCGAGGATCTGTTCTACCTCTGCCTGGTGGCGACGTTCTTGGCGACCAGCAAAAGTCAAGCTCCACCAGACGGCCAGCCCTCCTACCCCCCCCCACAACACAACATCGAACAGCACACTTGGGTTGGCGTTGAATTCTTGACGCAGAAAGGCTTCGGAAAATTGCCCCAGGGCAATGGACAATCCACTGGCACCGCCGAGCCACCAACGCCAACGGAGCAACAACTGCCAAAGCGCTGCTGGCATTGGGGTTGTGACGGGTTTATGCTCTTTCTCTCTCATTTACCCCTAATTTTGAACCGGAATTTAAGACAGGTGTCCATGCGTATATGTGCGACTGGCAAAGCTGAAATAGTAACCTTTGGTGCGAGTTTGAAAGCGTCATGAGAATCGAATAAGCTTTTGTC
>Ga0105054_10011179_pt1 | contig 11241 bp, 9 predicted proteins | sample BON02_FD_78091 | JGI IMG/M metagenome (GOLD analysis project Ga0105054, IMG submission 78091) | Freshwater microbial communities from Lake Bonney liftoff mats and glacier meltwater in Antarctica - BON-02 (megahit assembly) | ecosystem: Environmental > Aquatic > Freshwater > Ice > Glacier... | reverse complement strand
CCTTGGACAGACAGACAAACCCCATGGCCAACTGGCCCTTCAACTGGTCCGCCACACCGATCACGGCACATTCGGCCACATCGGGGTGGTTGGCCAGCACCTCTTCCATGGCCCCCGTCGACAACCGGTGCCCGGCGACGTTGATCACATCGTCGGTGCGCGCCATGATATAGATGTATCCGTCGTCGTCGATCATCCCGGCGTCGCCCGTCTCATAGTATCCGGGGAAATGCGCCAGATAGGATTTGTGGAACCGCTCTTCGGCGTTCCACAATGTGGGCAATGTGCCCGGCGGCAGCGGCAGCTTGATCGCGATGGCGCCCAGCGTGCCGGTGGGGGCGGGGTGCCCCGCCTCGTCCAGCACCTGCACGTCGTACCCGGGCATCGCCACGGTGGGCGACCCTGATTTCAGCGGCAGCATCTCGATGCCCACGGGGTTGCCGACGATGGTGTATCCGGTTTCGGTCTGCCACCAGTGGTCGATCACCGGGACGTTCAGCTGTCTGGCGGCCCAGTTCACGGTGTCGGGGTCGGCGCGTTCGCCCGCCAGATACAGGGTGCGCAGGCAGGACAGATTGTATTTCTTGACGTATTCGCCCTGCGGATCCTCGCGCTTGATCGCGCGGAATGCGGTGGGCGCGGTGAAGAAACTGCGCACGTTATGCTCGGAAATCACCCGCCAGAACGTGCCCGCATCCGGCGTGCCGATCGGCTTGCCCTCGAACACCACGGTGGTGTTGCCCGCCAGCAGCGGTGCATAGCAGATATAGCTGTGCCCGACCACCCAGCCCACGTCGGACGCGGCCCAGAACACATCGCCCGGGTCGACGTTGTAAATGTTTTTCATCGTCCAGTGCAGCGCCACCATATGCCCGGCGGTGGGGCGCACCACGCCCTTGGGCTGTCCGGTGGTGCCGGATGTATACAGGATATAGGCCGGATGATTGCCCTCGACCGGCACACAATCGGCAGGCGTGACGCCGTCCTGGGCTTCGTGCCAGTCGATGTCGCGCCCCGGGGTCATCTCGGCGCGGCACTGTTCGCGCTGCAGCACGATGCACACCTCGGGCTTGTGTGTCGCTTCGGCAAGGGCGCCGTCCAGCAGGGGTTTGTAGGGCACGATGCGCCCCGGCTCGAACCCGCAGGACGCGGCGATCACCGCCTTGGGGGTGGCATCGTCGATGCGGGCGGCCAGTTCGTGGGCGGCGAATCCGCCGAACACCACGGAATGCACGGCGCCGATCCGGGTGCAGGCCAGCATCGCCACCAGCGCCTCGGGCACCATCGGCATATAGATGATCACCCGGTCGCCCTTGGTCACGCCCCGCGCAGCCATCGCCCCGGCCAGCATCGCGCACTGGTCCTGCAACTGGGCAAAGGTTGTGGTGGACTTGGCGCCGGTGATCGGGCTGTCATGGATGATGGCAACGCGGTCGCCGTGCCCGGCCTTCACATGCCGGTCAACCGCGTTGTAACAGGTGTTGCCCATGGCCTCGGTGAACCATTCATAGAACGGTGCGCGGTCGTCGTTCAGGGCGCGGGTCGGGGGCACATCCCAGTCGATGGCTCGGGCCTGCTCCAGCCAGAACGCCTCGGGGTCGGCTTGCCAACGTTGATAAACTTCCTTGTAGGCCACGCGATATCCCCCCTCGGTGTCGTTTTCTTGATAAGGAAGGCGTTGCGTGGTCGGGGTCAAGCTTCAACACAAGTTGCAAGTTCGCCCGACACCTTATAGTAAATCACCATATTGGTTGGAAGTGGCCACCTCACACCCAAGAAAGGTTGGAGATGAAGTATTCCGATTTCGAGGACAGCCCCGCTGGAAGGCTGGTTCCTACGGTATACGATGCCCGCGCCTTCGTGCCCAATCCCTTGCCCCCGACACTGGATATTAACGAATTTGCCTTTGAATGGGTTGCCGCCGGCACGGCCATGGGCGAATTGCGCGGCGCCTGCCGCAAGCTGCAGAACCCCTACATGCTGATCCGGCCGCTGCAACGGCTTGAGGCGCAGACGACATCGGCGATGGAGGGCACGTTCACCACCGCCGATGCCCTTGCGCGAACCGAGGCCGGGCTTGAACCGAATCCTTCCTCCGATGACATCGAGGCAGCAAATTTCACCAAGGCCTTGTCCTTCGCGACCGAGGCGCTTGCGACCCTGCCGATCTCTGGGCGGCTTTTGAAACAGGCGCATCTGAAGCTGCTGGAGGGGGTCAACCAGATCAGGGGCCGCGATGCCCATCCCGGCGAATACGCCCGCGACCAGAACATGATCGGCGGGTATCGCATTGAAAGCACTCGATTCGTGCCGCCGCCGCCGCGAGATTCGATTGACGCGATGGCCGATCTTGAGCGGTTCATCAATCGCGAGGATGCGCCACCGGCGCAGGCGCTGCTTGATATCGCACTCGTCCATTATCAATTCGAGACGATTCACCCTTTTGCCGATGGCAACGGTCGGCTGGGTCGGATGCTGATTACCCTGATGGCCATGACACGCGGCCAACTCGATCTGCCGGTGCTGTACATGAGCCCGGAACTGGAAAGCCGGAAGGACGAATATATCGACCTGATGTACAACGTGTCGGCGAAAGGGGCGTGGGGCGATTGGATGCGGTTCTTCCTGTCGGTGATGGGTGAAAGCTGTGCGCGCACGACACGGACAATTGATGCCATCATCGCCTTGCAGGCGGATCATCACGGGCGCCTGCGCGCGAAATCGCGCAGCATGAATGCGGCGATCGTGCTGGATGCTCTGTTCGATTCGCCGTTTGTCGACGCCTCGCAAGTCAGCCGGATCGCCAGTGTCACGGATGCGGGGGCGCGCAACATCCTGCGCCAACTCGTCGATATCGGGATACTCGTTGCTCTCGACCACTATCCAAGGCTTTGGTATGCGCCCGAAATCCTGCGGGTCTCCGATCCGCGCAGCATGACCGCGTGATCGAAGAAAATCGGGTGGCATGTCGATTTTTGACAAGTCAGTCGAAAACGGATGCGACGGCGGCGGAGCAGGGGGGCAGGCTGGGGGTCTCGGGTGTGCGCTGGGCAGGCCCTGAACCAGAGGTCATGTTGCCATGGGCGACAAGAATCCGAAGAAGAAGTTGAAACAGCCATCGCCCCCCGGGGCCAAGGCTGCACCCGTCGCGGCCGTGGCCCCTGTCGCCGCCGCAAGGAAGCAACCGCCCAGGAAATAGGAGGCACCCCGGGCAACGTCGCGTGCCGCCCCCGGGATGCCGCGGGCGGCGTCAACCGTAATGCGCCACGGGGGTGCCAGCCAGCGCGCTCATGTTCAGCAAACCGCGCGCGGTGATCGACGGGGTGACGATGTGGGCGCGGTTGCCCATGCCCATCAGGATTGGCCCCACCTCAAGCCCGCCGCCCTTCATTTTCAATATGTTGCGCACGCCCGAGGCGGCATCGGTGTTGGCGAAGATCAGCACATTGGCAGGCCCGGCGAAACGGCTGTTGGGATAGATCCGCTCGCGCAGATCGGCGTCCAGCGCGGCATCGGCGTGCATTTCGCCCTCGTACAGGAAATTGCGTGGGGTCGAATCAAGAATCTCCAGCGCGCTGCGCATCCGCACGCCGGTGTCACAGTCGAGATTGCCGAACTGCGAGTGCGAACACAGCGCGATCTTCGGCACGATCCCGAAGCGGCGCACATGGCGTGCGGCGCCAATCACCGTATCGGCGATCTGTTCGGGGGTCGGGGTCGGGTGCACCTGGGTGTCGGCGATGAACAGCGGGCCATCTTCGAGAATCATCAGCGACAGGGCACCCACCGGGCGCAGCGCCTTGGTGCCCAGCACCTGGGTGATATAGTTCAGATGCCACAGGAACTGGCCAAAGGTGCCACAGATCATCGAATCTGCCTGATCCAGGTGCACCATCACCGCGCCGATGGCGGTGGTGTTGGTGCGCATGATCGCCTTGGCCAGATCGGGGGTCACGCCCTTTCTCTGCATGATTTCGTGATAGGTGCCCCAATACTCGCGATAGCGCGGATCGTCCTCGGGGTTGACGATCTGAAAATCGCGCCCTGGGCGGATGGCAAGGCCCGCCCGTTCGGCCCGCCGCTCGATCACGTCGGGGCGGCCGATCAGGATGGGTTTGTCGGTGGTTTCCTCCAGCATGGCGGACGCGGCGCGCAAGACGCGCTCATCCTCGCCCTCGGCAAACACGATGCGCCGCGACGCTGTATTGGCCGCCTCGAACACCGGGCGCATGATCAGCGCAGATTTGAACACCGAACCGTCGAGTTTCGCCTTGTAGGCTGCCATGTCCTCGATTGGCCGGGTCGCGACACCGGTTTCCATGGCGGCGCGCGCCACCGCGCAGGCCACCACGCCCATCAGGCGCGGATCGAACGGTTTCGGGATCAGGTAATCGGCGCCGAACGTCATCGGCTCGCCCTGATAGGCGGCGGCGGCCTCGGCGCTGGTCGTCGCGCGGGCCAAAGCGGCGATGCCTTCGATGCAGGCAATCTTCATCTCGTCGTTGATCTCGGTCGCACCCACATCTAGCGCGCCGCGAAAGATGAACGGAAAGCATAGCACGTTGTTCACCTGATTGGGATAATCGCTGCGCCCAGTGGCGATCAGGGCGTTCGGCGCCACCTCGCGCGCCTCGTCGGGGTCGATTTCCGGTGAGGGGTTGGCGAGGGCAAAGATCACCGGCGTCGGGGCCATTTTCGCCACCATCGCGCGTGTCAGAACACCGGGGCCGGACAGGCCCAGAAACAGATCGGCCCCGTCGATCACATCGGCCAGGGTGCGCGGCCCACCCGGCTGGGCATACTCCGCCTTCTGATCGGTCATGTCTTCGGTGCGCCCCTGATGAACCAACCCGGCCAGATCGCACAGCCAGACATTTTCGCGCCGCACCCCCAGTTTCAGCAGCATGTTCAGACAGGCGATGCCCGCCGCCCCACCGCCTGTCGAAACCACCTTGATGTCCTCGAACCGTTTGCCCGCCACGCGCAGCGCATTGGTGGCGGCCGCGCCCACCACAATGGCCGTGCCATGCTGGTCATCATGAAACACCGGAATGTTCATCCGCTCGCGGCACAACTTTTCGACGATGAAACAATCGGGTGCCTTGATATCCTCAAGGTTGATCGCACCGAACGTGGGCTCCAGCGCGCAGACGATTTCGGCCAGCCTGACCGGGTCGGATTCGTTAAGTTCAATGTCAAAACAGTCGATATTGGCGAATTTCTTGAACAGAACCGCCTTGCCCTCCATCACCGGCTTGCTGGCCAGCGCGCCGATGTTGCCAAGGCCCAGCACGGCGGTGCCGTTCGTCACCACCGCCACCAGATTGCCGCGCGCGGTGTAATCGCGCGCCGTGTCGGGATCGCGCTTGATCTCAAGACAGGCCTCGGCGACGCCGGGGGAATAGGCGCGCGACAGATCGCGCCCGTTGGCCAGCGGTTTCGTCGCGCGGATTTCCAGCTTGCCGGGCTTGGGATAGCGGTGATAGTCCAGCGCCGCCTGTCGCAGACTTTCCCTTTTGGCGTCGTCCATGGCGTGCCCCCTCCCGGTGCATTCGGTGTGCCGGTATCCCGCGCTTGGGGCGGGCTTGTCAAACGGTCATGGCCCTTGCACAAAGGGGCGATGCTGATCGAAGGGGCCGTGGAATGAGCGACATCAGGGCTGAAGTCCGCCTGCCCACGGCAGAGGTGCGCGACGACATCGTGTTCTTCACCAATGTGCTGGGGATGCGGCTGGACATGGTCTGGCCCGCCGACGATCCGCGCGTGGCGGTGTTTTCGGGCCATGGTCTGCGGTTGCGGGTCGAGAAGGGCGCGCCCGAGGCGCCGGGCACGATTCGCATCCTGTGCGACGATCCGGGTAATTTCGCCGGTGGCGCGCGGGTGCTGGTGGCACCCAATGGCACGCGGATCGAGATCGACGCGCTGAACCCGCCGCTGATCCTGCCCGAAACCATTCACAGCTTCGTCGTGCGCCGACTGGCCGATCAGGCGCCCTGGGTGATCGGTCGGGCGGGGATGCACTACCGCGATCTGATTCCCGACCGGCTGGGTGGGTCGATCATCGCGTCGCACATTCGCATTCCGGATGGCGGGCCGGTGCCCGACATGGTGCATTATCATACCGTGGGGTTTCAGTTGATCTTCTGTTACCGAGGCTGGGTCGATCTGGTGTACGAGGATCAGGGTCCGCCGTTCCGCCTGCATGCGGGCAACTGCGTGATCCAGCCGCCCGAAATCCGCCACCGGGTGCTGTTCGCGTCCGACAATATCGAAGTGATCGAGATCGGCGTGCCAGCCGAGCATGTCACCACCATCGACCATGACATGGTTCTGCCCAACGCCACGGTGAACCCCGAGCGCCTGTTTCAGGGCCAGCGGTTCGTGCACCACCAAGCCGAGGATGCGGCGTGGCAACCGTTCCGCACCCCCGGCTTTGACGCCCGCGACACGACCATCGCCGCCAATACGGGAAATGTCGCCGGAGTGCAGATTGTGCGAAGAGGACAAGGGACGCCCGAGTTTCATCGGCACGACGCTGACGTATTGTTCGGTTTTGTCATGGAGGGTCGGATGACCCTGCGGGGCGAGGGGCGTGATCCGCAAGCACTTGAATCCGGCGATGCCTTCGTGATCCCGCCAGGGTTTGCGGTGTGTTACGCGGAACCTGACAGCGACTTCCAACTTCTCGAAGTGTCGCTGCCGGGGGTGTTTCAGGTGCGCCCAATCTGATCGCTCAGGATGTCGATGCGCTGTCGCGCCTGGCGCCGTGTCAGGTTGGTGTCGAACGGTTCCCCTGCCGTAAAACACAGGTGGCGCAGCAGGGCGGACTGCTTTTCGGTCATCGGCTCGCCGCCGTTGGTATCGACGGTGGGCACCGCCCCGATGGCGCTGGCGGGCGTGATCATTGTGTCGTCGTGATGGGCCATGCTGTTCTCCTTTCCGCGCTTCAACGTGGCGGCTGGTGCGCGGGTTCCCCTTGCGCCCGTCACATCCTGGCGGCACGATGCCGCAAAGCAACACCCTGAGGAACCGGAATGACCCTGAAAACCGCCGCGCGGCAGGTGCGCGAACATGCCTATGTACCCTATTCCGGCTTCAAGGTGGGTGCGGCGATCCGCACCCCGTCGGGCGCGATCTATGTCGGGTGCAACGTGGAAAACGCCGCCTATCCCGAGGGCACCTGCGCCGAGGCCGGGGCCATCGCCGCGATGATCGCGGCGGGCGAGCGGGTGATCGCCGAGGCCTATGTGATCGCCGACTGTGCTCGCCCCGTGCCGCCGTGCGGCGGATGCCGCCAGAAACTGGCGGAATTCGCCGCACCCGACGTGCCGGTCACGCTGGCCACCACCAGCGGCCTGACCGAGACGGTGACGGTGGGCGACCTGCTGCCCGGCGCCTTCACCCCGGCGCATCTGCACGACACCTGACCCGTGGGCACCCGCGATCTCATCGCCGATCTGCGTGCGGGGCGGGTGCCTGACGCGGGGGCGCTGCGCAGTTTTGCCGCCGGGCTGGCCGACGGGCGGGTATCCGATGCCCAGGCGGGGGCCTTCGCCATGGCCGTCTGTCTGAACGGTCTGGGGCCGGGGGGGGCCGTGGCGCTGACCGAAGGGATGCGCGACAGCGGCAAGGTGCTGGACTGGGATCTGCCCGGCCCCGTGGTCGACAAGCATTCGACCGGCGGCGTCGGCGATCCGGTGTCGCTGGTGCTGGCGCCCGCGCTGGCGGCGCTGGGGTGCTATGTGCCGATGATTTCGGGGCGCGGGCTGGGCCATTCGGGCGGCACGCTGGACAAGTTGCAGTCGATCCCGGGTTTTGCGGTCGATCTCGAACTGCGCGCCTTTCGCGATGTGGTCGCCGGCGTCGGCTGTGCCATCGTCGCGGCCAGCGCCGACATCGCGCCCGCCGACCGGCGGCTTTATGCAGTGCGCGATGTCACGGCGACGGTGGACAGTATCGAGCTGATCACCGCCTCGATCCTGTCCAAGAAGCTGGCCGGGGGCATTGCCGGTCTGGTGCTGGACGTAAAGGTGGGATCGGGCGCGTTCATGGGCACGCTGGCGCTGGCGCGGGCGTTGGCGCAAAGCCTTGTCGGGGTCGCCAACGGGGCCGGATGCCCCGCCATGGCACTGATCACCGACATGCACCAGCCGCTGGCTCCCGCCCTGGGCAATGCGCTGGAGGTGGCCGAGGTGATGCGGGTGCTGGATGGGGCCATCGACACGCCGCTGGCCGAGGTGACGCTGCGCCTCGGGGCGGCGCTGCTGGTGCTGGCGGGGCAGGCGCGGGACGAAACCGCCGCACGCGCCGCATTGCGCGGCGTGTTGGCGGGCGGTCAGGCGCGCGACCGGTTCGGCGCCATGGTGGCTGCGCAGGGCGGGCCGGTGGATTTCGTGCGATGCTGGGCGGACCACCTGCCGACGGCCCCGATGATATGCGATGTGCCCGCGCCCATGGCGGGTCATGTGGCGGCGATCGACGGCGTGGCGCTGGGCCTTGCGGTGGTGCGGATGGGCGGCGGGCGACAGGTGGAAACTGACCGGATCGACCCTGCCGTCGGTCTGTCCCATGTGATCCGTCTGGGCGCGGCCGTGCAGGCGGGCGCGCCCTTGGCTCGGGTGCACGCCACTAGCGCCGAAAGCGCCGCCGGCGCGGTGGCGCAGGTGCAGGCCGCCATCGTTGTCGGCGCAGCCCCCAAGCTGCCGCCGCTGATCCACGAGGTGGTCCGCTGATGCCCCGTGCCATCCTGATCGTGCTGGACTCGGTGGGGTGCGGCGGCGCCCCGGATGCCGCCGCCTTCGGTGACGCGGGGGCCAATACCCTTGCCCATATCGCCCAGGCCCTGCCTGGTGGTCTGCACCTGCCCAACCTTGACGCGCTGGGCCTGGGTGCGGCGATCCGCCTTGCCTCGGGCGATGCCACCCCGGGGCTGGATGCCACACCAAAGGGTCGCTGGGGTGCGGCAACCGAAGTGTCGCGCGGCAAGGACACGCCATCGGGCCACTGGGAACTGGCGGGCGTGCCGGTGCCGTGGGACTGGACGGTGTTCCCCGACACGACCCCCGCCTTTCCGCCCGATCTGTCCTCGCGGGCCGCCGCCCTGGCTGGAACCGACGGCATCCTCGGCAACTGCCATGCCTCGGGGACCGCGATCATCGAACGGCTGGGCGCCGAGCATCTGCGCGCCGGCTGGCCGATCTGCTATACCTCGGCGGACAGCGTGTTCCAGATTGCGGCGCATGAAGAACACTTCGGTCTCGACCGCCTTTTGACGCTGTGCGCTGCCCTTGCCCCAACGCTGCACGCGATGAAGGTGGGCCGGGTCATCGCCCGGCCTTTCGTCGGCACGCCGGGCACGTTCCGGCGCACCGCCAACCGGCACGACTATGCCATCGCCCTGCCGGAACCCACGCTGTGCGATTGGGTGCAGCGGGCCGGGGGCAGGGTGCATGGGGTGGGCAAGATCGGCGACATCTTCTCGATGCAGGGGATCGACACGGTGGACAAGGGAACCGATGCCGATCTGCTGACCGCCCTTTTGCACCGGATCGACACGGCGCAGGACAACGCCCTGATCTTCGCCAATTTCGTCGAGTTCGATTCGCTGTACGGCCACCGCCGCGACGTGCCGGGCTATGCCGCACACCTGCAATGGTTCGACGCCGCCCTGCCCGGCCTTCTGGCCCGACTGCGTGCAGACGACGTGCTGCTGATCACCGCCGACCATGGCAACGACCCGACCTGGCGCGGTACCGAACACACCCGCGAACGGGTGCCGGTGCTGGTGACGGGGGGCGGGGTCGAAACGGGCGGGGTCGAAACGGGCGGGGTCGAAATCGGCCATTGCGCCTTTGTCGACATCGCGGCATCCCTTGCGGCCCACCTGGGCCTGCCCGCCGCGCCCCGAGGAAGGAGCTTTCTGTGAGCCTGTCGCACCGCCCCAAGATCGAATTGCACCTGCACCTTGAGGGCGCCGCCCCCCCGGCCTTCATCCGTGGGCTGGCGAAGGAAAAGAGCATCGACATCGGCAGGATCTTCGATGAACGGGGCAATTACAGCTTCACCGATTTCTGGCATTTCCTGAAGGTCTACGAGGCCGCCACCAGCGTGCTGAAAACCCCCGACGACTATGCCCGCCTGACCCGCGCCGTGCTGGCCGAAAGTGCCGCCAGCGGCGTGATCTATTGCGAGACGTTCCTGTCGCCCGATTTCTGCGGCGCGCGGGACTTGGTCGCCTGGAAGGAATATCTGCAAGCGATGCAGGAAGCCGCCGCCGGACAGGACGACATCACCCTGCGCGTCATAGTCACCTGCATCCGCCATTTCGACCCCGCCAACGCGCGCGAGACGGCGCTGTGCGCAGCCGAGACCGTGGGCGATTTCATCGTGGGTTTCGGCATGGCGGGGGATGAGACGGCGGGCAAACCTGCGGATTTCGCCTGGAGCTTCGATCTGGCGCGCGAGGCCGGTCTGCGCCTGACGGCCCATGCGGGGGAATGGGGCGGGCCAGAGTCGGTGCGCGACGCCCTCGACCATCTCAAGGTCGAGCGGATCGGCCACGGCGTGCGCGCCATCGAGGACCTGGCCCTGGTGGACCGGCTGGCCGAGGATGGCATCGTGCTGGAGGTCTGCCCGGGCAGCAATGTGGCGCTGGGGCTGTACAAGTGGCGCGACCACCCGATCCATGCCTTGCGCGAACGCGGCGTCAGGGTGACAGTCTCGACCGACGACCCGCCGTTCTTCCACACCACCATGGCGCGCGAATACGACCGGCTGGCCGAGGCGTTCGAGTGGGACGACGGCGTGTTCGAGGAGATCGAACGCACCAGCCTGAACGCCGCATTCTGTGATGCGGCAACCCGCGACCAACTGTCCAAGAAACTGGAAACGACATGACCGACCATCTGACCATCGTCCGCCACCCCCTTGTGCAGCACAAGCTGACGCTGATGCGCGACAAGGACACATCCACCGCCGTGTTTCGACAGCTGTTGCGCGAGATCAGCCAGCTGCTGGCCTATGAGATCACGACCAACCTGCCGATGACCACAAGGCGGATCGAGACACCGCTGTGCGCAATGGACAGCCCGGTTCTGGCCGGGCGCAAGCTGGCGCTGGTGTCGATCCTGCGGGCGGGCAACGGTCTGCTGGATGGCATTCTGGAACTGGTGCCTTCGGCGCGGGTGGGATTCGTGGGCTTGTACCGCGACGAAAAAACGCTGCAACCGGTGCAGTATTACT
>Ga0105054_10011178_pt1 | contig 11242 bp, 7 predicted proteins | sample BON02_FD_78091 | JGI IMG/M metagenome (GOLD analysis project Ga0105054, IMG submission 78091) | Freshwater microbial communities from Lake Bonney liftoff mats and glacier meltwater in Antarctica - BON-02 (megahit assembly) | ecosystem: Environmental > Aquatic > Freshwater > Ice > Glacier... | reverse complement strand
GCTCCTCCCCCAACTATAATTAAATCATAGTCAGTCTGGGCCGAAACAAACTGGCATCGCGCCATCAAAACCCAGAACAAGAACCAGGTAAGTCGATTAAATTTCATAACTAATTATGTTGAAAGGAAAGGTAAGCAAGCACCTATTAATGCAGATTTCTCACCAAGTTCGGAAACTTTAAATGGTACAGAATAGCCAATCGTTTTTAGATAATCTTGAGTGGAAGGAAGGTAATGTGCAGAAGCCAAACTGATTTTACCTCCGAGAACTACACCTTCAGAATGCAATCTGACGAGATACGGAAATAAGAATTCACCCAATGCTCTGCCAAAAATCTCGAAAATCTTTTTAGAAATATCTGAGTTAAAATCTTGATCAAGTAGCTCTTTAACTCCTGAAATCTCAGCTCCAAATTGATCTGAAGCGTACTTTATAAACCAAGCTGTTCCTAAATAATCTTCAGCTATTCCATCTCGAAATGGTGCAGTCCAAAGCTTCCCATCCTTAACTACATCAAAAACTTTGATCGCAGAACCCAGTCCGGTCCCTAAGGTAATTCCAATAGAGTTCTGGAATTCTTTCCCAGCTCCAGCAAAGCTTTCACCTGAAAGAAAAGCTTCAGCATCATTGGTAAAAACGATTTGAGAAGGTGCAATTTCAAGACTTTCAGCAAGTAAGTTTTTTACAGAAAGCTGATAAAGAGAAGCCATTTTACTCTGATCTTTGATGAAAGAAACTCCATTCTCATAATCATATGGCCCTGGCATTGCAACACCCAATTTGTAGTTTGCAGCTTCTCCAGCCACCTTCTTTACGACCTCAGCCCACGCTGAAATGATAGTTTCTTTATCTCCGAAGGTATCTATATCAGCTTCGTGAAAATGTTTAAATGATGCAGCTCGATCTCCAAGATCCACTCTTGCCGCGGAGATATGTGAACCTCCAATATCTACTCCGATTAGTTTCATTCTGGGATAAAGCTAGTGACTATGTTCATAAAACTAATTTAAAAAAACAGAGGCTTTGAAATTAATCAAAGCCTCTGTCAGAAATCAAATAATCTATGATGGATAAGGAATTAATTATCTACATCCCACCATACGTTGTTAATCCAAGTATCTCCACCCATACTAGAAATACCATTAGCCAATCCTACTGGATTCGTAGTGCTTTCAGAAGCAGGGTATAGCTGTCTTCTTGGAATTTGACCAGAAGAGAAGTTTCCTGAATAATTAACTGGAGTCAACTCAGGATAACCTGATCTTTTCCAGTTGTTCCAAGCTTCAACAAAATTCGCAAAGATTCCGGTGGTAGCCCAGATCTGAGTATTGATCATTTTCAGCGATGCAGTTGCGTTGCTAGTATCCAACGGATTTGCAGAAGCATAAGCAGAAGCTTCTGAAGCCGATATTGTTCCTCCGCCAAATTTCGCAATAGAAGTCATCGCACCTTCCAAACCAGCAGCATAATAGGCTGAAGCGGAGCTCGGCACAGCATAACCTCTGGCAGCAGCATCAGCCAGCAAGAACTGAATTTCCGCATAGGTCAAAATGAAAACTGGTGCATCTCGATCTCTGTATATAGCAGTAGGCCTAGAATACTTCCCGATTGGAGAGACATCACCACTGGTACCTGTTGATCCTGGATAATTAGGAGCTTTGGTGATATCTGTCGCACCACCTCTTAGGTCATATCCATTTGGCAGACCTATCTGCGCACTTGGACTATTATTGCCCACAGCAGTTCCTTTATTTGCTGCCAAACCTGCTAAAGGAATTTCAGCAATAATTGACAAACGAGGATCATTATTTGATTTTAGGTAATCAATCAACTTATTTGACCAACGTACTTCATACACATCGTCAGTTACGTTTAGCGCATTTGCACTTGAATTGGAATATCCGTTTGCCTGATCAGATACCAAAACTGCTTCGTCTGCAGGAGATGCAAAAACACCACCGGCAATAGCTTTTTGAACATAAGACTTAGCAGTAGTTGGGTCCACATCTACTAATCGCATTGCCATTCGCAACATAATTGAATAGCCAAGTTTTTTCCATTTAGTCAAATCACCTCTAAAAAGGACGTCATTTTTGATTTGATCTCCTGAAGCGTTGATAGAAGTAAGAGCACCCTCAAGATCAGAAAGCATCGCCATGTATAACTCAGATTGTGAATCATACTTTGGCTGAGTGATTCCTGATTCAGCCTGCAATGCTTCAGAGTATGGAATATCTCCATAAACATCAGAAACAAAAGAGAGTGTTAGCACTTTCCAGATTTCACCTACTGCAACTAAGTTGGATAATCCTTTTTGCTCAGCAAGAGCCTGCATTTGATATACTCTGGATGCTGCTGAGAAGCCGTCATTCCAAACACTTTGGATATAACTGTTTGTACTACCAGATGCTAAATACTTGTCAGCATTTGAGTAATAATTGGCTCCTCCAGTAGAAGTGGAAGCCATTAATTGCACCCACATACTCTGAAAAAGAATTGCTCCACTATATCCAGTCATCATGTTGCCATAGTTAAAGGAGACAGTAGGAAGAATAAGATTTGGATCGAATACATTTCCACCCGCACGGTTCGGGTCAGTATTTATTTTCTCAAAATCGCTATCACAACTAGATACGGCAAGTAAAATACCCGTAAGAATTATGGTTATATATTTTTTCATATTAATTCAATTTGAAATTAAGGTTAAACCCAAAAGATCTAGTGCTAGGAAGATTTTGACCTTCAATACCTGTATAGTTTATATTAGAACCAAAACTAGCCTCAGGGTCAATGTTTTTAGCTTTGCGCATCAAGAACCCTATGTTTCTACCTACTAGGGAAACACTCAAACCTTTCATGATCGGAGTATTGCCAAACCATTTTGAAGGGAAGCTATAGCCTAACGTTAACTGTCTCAACTTGATGAAATCGCCATCTACTACACTGGTACTCGTTATATTTTGAGCCAAAGCCTGGTAGTATCTTTCTGCAGGCGCAGTCACACCTCCATTAATCACACCAGATTCTCTGCCCTCAAGTGTAACTTGATTGAGACCTCTGAAAGTAGAATAGAATTCAGTGGCAGAAAGCACTTTGTTACCGTAGTTGTAGTCAATCAAGAATGAGAACATAATTCCTTTGTAGTTGAATTCGTTATTCCATCCACCATAAAGTGTCGGTAATACAGTTCCCATGTTAATCAATTCGCCACGAACAGGAAGTCCTGCCTCACTCACTTTGATGCTTCCATCAGTATTGTAAGCATAATCGTATGCTCTTATCTGAGGACCAGCCTCACCTACTACATATGCTGTCACTGCATTTCCTAAAGTAGCTCTGTTCTGTCCCAAATTGACAGGATTATTATTTGGATCAGTACTTAGAATTTCATTCTTAACATTCGACAAGTTGAATGAAGTCTTCCACATGAAGTTTACAGTTTGAACTGGCGTACCAGACACCAATACCTCAATCCCCTTATTGCTAGTTGATCCTGTTGCTACCACAGCACTATTGAAACCTGAAGTTATGCTGTAACCTGCTCTCATAATTTCATTATGAGTTTCCTTCTGATAGTAAGCCACATCAAAAGTCAATCTGTTTTTTAAGAAACTAAGATCAAATCCCAATTCTACTTCACTGGTGGTAAACGGCTTAAGATTCAGATTCGGAAGAGAGGTAGGAGACGATCCTGCAGGCACTCCATTATAAGAGTTTGCTGAGTTGTAGTAGAACGTACTTTGATAGGCATCAAACGGCTCACCACTTGTCACTGCATAAGATGCTCTAAATTTACCGAAATCAAGTAATGAACTATTCATCAATTCACTGAATACAAAAGCAGCTGCAACGGAAGGTGAGAAAATGCTGTTATTATCAGTGGGCAACGTACTATACACATCGTATCTACCTGTAGTAGTCAAAGTCAATATATTATTGTAACCAATCCCAACAGAGTAATATGCAGATTGAACTTCACGCTCATTGAAACCATACGATCTAGAGAAGTTTTCAACATTAAAAGGAGAATACAAGTATGGGATTACGAAGCGGTTTCCACCAACTCCTACAGATTCAAACTTGTTATTTCTCATATTTGCACCAGCAAGTAGATCCAAATTTATCTTATCAGTTAAATCAAATTTACCTCCCAAGATACCATCTATGTTTAATTCAGTTCTCTGAGATTGTCCTCGTGCATTTAGATTTCCTTGCAGATTGGCGGTATATGCCAAACCATATGGATCAATACTGAAGAAATCATCCGTGGAAGCATCATTACCCAATCTAATCATAGCAAAAATATCCTTCGTAAAGCTGTATTTTGTAGAAATAGCAGAAATAGTTCGCTTTCTCCCTACATCATTGATCCCTTGATTTACAATAAAGTAAGGATTAGTAACATAGATATCATCACTAAACACTGCCTCAGCTCCAGTATCGGTATTATAACCGGGAGCAAATATGCTTTGACTGATATTTGGAGCAAGAAGCAAGAAGTTGTTTGGGTTTTTTGGACCGTCACTTAGGTTTGGCACATTGGTAGATTTCTGATCAATGTAATTCACCATAGCAGTCACACTCAATTTATCCGTAATGTTTTGATCCACATTCAAATTGATTGACAATCTATCCATACCGCTATTCGGTACGATTGATCTAGAATCCAGATTGGATACAGACATTCTGAAAGATCCATCAGCACCTAATCCTTTAGATACCGAAACTGTATTTGTGAAATTCGATCCTGTCCTGTAAAAATCAATGTATCTATCGTTAGTAGGTGAATAAGGGTATTGATTACCATCATATCCAATTACTGAACTGCCATCCAACCTTGGACCCCGAGCCAATCTACCAGTGGATTGCGCATCTGCCGCAGTTACAGGCTTAATACCTCCAGTACCCTGACCATATTCTTGCTGAAAATCCGTGAAATCAACTGCATTATCTGCTATGTAGTTCATGGTATAGTTCAAAGACCAATCCCCTCCTTTTGCTCCTTTTTTAGTAGTGATCAAAATCACGCCATTCGAAGCTCTGGAACCATAAAGTGCAGAGGCTGCCTGACCTTTCAATACGGTCATCGTTTCTATATCATCAGGGCTAAGGTTACCGATACCATCACCACTATCAGCGCCACCCCACTGTCCGGCTGAACCTCTTTGGGTATTATCCATTGGAATACCGTTGATCACGTATAAAGGTGATCCTGTACCACTGATACTTGGCAAACCTCTCAAAGTAATCTTGGAAGTTCCGCCTGGGCCACTGTTGGTTCCTTTTACTACCAAACCAGCAACACGACCCGCTAATGAGTTAGCAATATTGTTCTCACGAGCAGCACTTAGGGATTCACCTCCTACTTCTGTCACTGAATATCCTAAGGTTTCTTTGTCTTTAGTGATACCTAAGGCAGTAACCACAACTTCGGAAAGCTCACTAGCGTCTTCCTCTAACAATACATTTAATTCGCTGCGATTTCCGACTGTAATTTCCTGTGACGCAAAGCCGATAAACGAAAAAACCAAAACTGAGTTTGGGCTAACTGACAGCGAATACTCACCATCCACATTTGTGGTAGTACCTGTCTTACTACTCTTGTCAAGGATAGTGACGCCCGGCATAGGCAATCCATCTGTTGCTGCCGTCACTACTCCTTTCAAGACCCTGTCCTGACCTATAGCTATATGCACGGCACATAGCATAAATCCCAGAGCAAAAGCAATTGATAAAATTTTTTTCATAACTGATAATTTGAGGTTAACAATAATAAAATCTTAGCATCATGTACCATCTTCCGATTTTCATGATGAATTACTGGTTGGGGTTGTTCCATACGAGTTTAGTGAGGGTTTATGATAAAATTTTCATCAAAATCACTCGGGAGGTTTATAAATACCACAGCCCAAGATGTTTAAGATCTCATAAATCTAGAAAAAACAAGTTTATATCAAACCATATAAACATATATTTTTTGTAAAACAGATGATATTAATGTATTTTTTTTGTTAAGTAATCTCAATAAATCCTCATTTTTACCTATTCAGGCCATTTTTTGAATAGATTTTTACTATGTATGATATAAGTAGATTAAATTTTTCAGAACATGACTCAAAGGGTCATATTTTTTTAATAACATAATTAGGTCGTTTGCACTAAAAAATACGATTGTTTCTAACAACTAAGACAGTGCTTATTATGACTATTCAGCCACTTTATTACTTACAAGACATAAAAAAGCCGTCCCTTACGGAACGGCTGTCACTATCAGATATAGAAAACCTATCTAAGAAATAGCATTTCTCTATACTTCACTAGTGGCCAAGATTCATCATCAACCAAAAGCTCTAGTTTATCTACTGCATATCGGATTTTATCAAAGTAAGCTTCTTTGACATCCGTTTGATAGCCTTTTGCCATTTTCACGATATCTTCCTCTTTGTTAAGTTTCTTACGCGCCTCCACCATTGCGGTGATATTAGCTTTTAAAGATTCTATATGCTTAGAAACTTCTTTGATCGTCTCTACGGCCGCTGTGTGATCCAAACCTAGACCTTTCAAACCATTGGCATTTTGAATGATTTTGTTTTGATAAAGAATAGCAGTTGGAATAATATGATTCAATGCCAAATCTCCCATCACACGACCTTCAATCTGAATCTTCTTCATGAAGCTCTCTAGCATAATTTCATGACGAGCATGAACTTCAACACTATTCATTACATTATGTCTTTCGAAAAGCTCTTTTGTAGCCTTAGAACTGTACACATCCAGTGCCACCGGAGTTGACTTCAAGTTAGACAAGCCTCTTTTCTCAGCTTCTGCTGCCCACTCATCAGAGTAGCCATCTCCCTCGAATCGCACTTTCTTGCTATCCTTGATGTATTTTCTCAATACGTTTACAATTGCAATTTTCTTCTCTTTGCCAGCACTCATTTCTTTCTCGATGTCTTTGGCCATATCAGTCAACACATCAGCAACGATTACATTCAGTACCGTCATTGGTCCAGCTACGTTAGCCTGAGAACCTACCGCACGGAATTCAAATTTGTTTCCCGTGAAGGCGAAAGGAGAAGTTCTGTTTCGATCAGTATTATCTAGGATGATTTCAGGAATCTTGGAGATACCTAATTTCATGTACATATTATCACCCTTTTCTATCTTGATATTTCCGTTTTTCTCAAGCTCATTCAATACTTCGGTAAGTGTGGCGCCTAAGAATACAGAGATAATCGCCGGTGGAGCTTCGTTAGCACCTAGACGGTGATCATTCCCTGCAGAAGCAATGCTTGCTCTCAACAGATCTGAATAATCATAGACAGCTTTCACAGTTGCTACCAAGAAGGTCAAGAACTGAAGGTTTTCTCTAGCAGAATTGCTTGGTTGGAATAAGTTGATTCCAGTATCTGTAATCAAAGACCAGTTGTTGTGCTTTCCACTACCGTTTACACCTGCAAATGGTTTCTCATGAAGAAGTACTTTCAAGTCATGTCTTTCAGCCACTTTCTCCATCACATCCATCAATAATTGGTTGTGATCTGTTGCTCTATTAATTTCTTCAAACAATGGTGCTACCTCAAATTGACCTGGAGCAACCTCATTATGTCTTGTCATCACAGGAATACCCAATTGAAGCGCTTCATTCTCAAACTCAACCATGAAGTCCTTTACTCTAGTAGGGATAGATCCAAAATAGTGATCATCCAATTGCTGACCTCTCGCAGGGCTATGACCAAAAACAGTTCTTCCGCCCATTACCAAATCAGGTCTTGCGGTGAAAAGAGCTTTGTCGATCACAAAATATTCTTGCTCTATACCTAATGAAGGAGTGATTTTTCTAACGTTTCTATCAAATAATTGGCATATAGCTACAGCCGCTTCGTTGATTGCTTCAACTGACTTCAATAAAGGCGTCTTATAATCCAATGCTTCACCTGTGTAAGACACAAATATTGTAGGAATACAAAGCGTGTTTTCAAATATAAAAATCGGAGAAGTAGGATCCCAAGCAGTGTATCCTCTAGCCTCAAAAGTAGAGCGGATACCACCATTAGGGAAAGAAGATGCATCTGGCTCTTGCTGAACAAGTGCGCTTCCTCTGAATTTCTCTAAACCACTAAAGGCATCGAAAAATGAATCATGCTTCTCTGCAGTAGATCCAGTAAGCGGCTGAAACCAGTGCGTATAATGTGTAACTCCTTTGGATAATGCCCAAGTTTTTACCGCGGAAGCTACTTCTTCTGCAGTCGAACTATCAATCTTGGTTCCTTTATCAATCGCCTCCATCACTTTTTTGAAGGCTGAAGGAGCCAAAGAAACCTTCATTTGAGCATTTCCGAAAGTATTTACACCAAAAAAGTCTGAGATTTTGGTTGATGGGGATTTTACAGTTACTCGCTGTCTAGTTTGCACCAGCGCAAGAGCTTGTTGTCTAAGTGTTGCCATTTCTACAATATGTGGTTTAAAATTATACTCACAAAAATAGAAAAATATGTATTGGAAAATACTTTTGACTCATTTTTGACCTCATTTTTCAAAAAAATTACACATTTTTTAATAAAGCATCTTAAAAGCGTACCAATTTCGGGCAAACGACGTGATTCCCGTAAGAAAATTGGAGAATTGAAAACAAGAGAAGATTAATTACCTTTGCAATCTCATTGTCAGAAGCGTAATTGTGAAAAAAGTAGCCTTTTATACACTAGGATGTAAGCTAAATTTCTCCGAAACCTCCACTATCAGTCGCCAATTTGAAGAAAAGGGCTATCTGAAAGTTGATTTTCAGGATAATCCCGATATATTCATTATTAACACCTGCTCGGTCACCGAGAATGCTGACAAGAAGTGTAAGAAGATCGTAAAGGAGGCTAAAAAGATTTCCCCCAACTCATACGTCACCATAATCGGTTGCTACGCCCAGCTGAAACCGAAAGAAATATCCGAGATTGAAGGGGTAGATGCAGTACTTGGTGCTGCCGAAAAATTCCGCTTGATTGAGCTTTTGGATGATTTTGCTAAAGCACACGAAACAAAAGTTTTGGCTTCAGAGATTCACGAGGCTACCGTATTTAATAACGCCTACTCTATTAATGACCGAACACGTACTTTTCTGAAAGTTCAGGATGGATGTAATTACGGTTGTGCATTCTGTACTATTCCTCTAGCCAGAGGCAAAAGCCGAAGTAATACAATAGAGAGCGTCGTACAATCTGCACATGAAATCGCCGCAACTGGTGTCAAGGAAATTGTTTTGACAGGGGTGAATATTGGGGACTTCGGAATTGTAGATGGTAAGCGAAATGAGCGGTTTGCAGATCTAGTCTATGCGCTCGATGAAGTAGAAGGAATTAATCGATTGAGAATTTCTTCTATCGAACCGAACTTGCTTACCAACGAGATCATCAGCTTTGCGGCCCAATCAAAGAGATTTGTCCCTCATTTCCACGTACCACTTCAATCGGGTTCTAATACCATTTTGAGAAAAATGGGAAGAAGATATCTTCGCGAGCTTTATGTAGATCGCGTGACCAAGATCAAAACCCTCATGCCTCATGCTTGTATAGGTGTGGATGTGATCGTAGGTTTTCCTGGCGAGACGGACGAGCTTTTCCTTGAAACCTATACTTTCTTGAATGAGCTTGATATTTCATACTTACACGTATTTACTTATTCCGAGCGTGCCAATACCAGAGCGGCGGAGATGGATGAGATAGTTCCAATGAAAAAGAGAAATGAACGTTCTAAAATGCTTCGCATTCTCTCGGAGAAAAAAAGAAGAAAATTCTATACCGAAAATCTAGGCAAAACTTTCACGGTGCTCTTCGAAGAAGATATAGATGATGGAAAAATTCACGGATTTACCGAGAATTATATCCGGATAGCTGCCAAGTACGATCCTATGTTGATCAATGAATTGAAACTTGTGACTCTTGACCAGATCAATGAAAAAGGAAATGTAGAAGTACTTGAGCCGGAGCTGGTTTACGAAAAACATTAAAACAACTTTTTCTCTATAACGTTGCTTAAGTATGAACTCTATATTTAAACCAGAAGGAAGAATCACCAGAAGAATGTATTTGGTATTATTTATAATTTTTTATTTTATAAATCTCCTATGTCTGCTCTTGATTTGGGACACTTTCCAATCTCAATCTTGGGCGATTTTTTACGGTGCAGGAGTAGTACTTATTGCGTCAATCAGCGTTTTGCTTATTCAGGCGATCAAAAGACTTCACGACATCGGACTTAATTGGAAATACGCGTTTTACTTGCTGATCCCACCACCAGTCAATTTCATTGGATTCATCTGGCTAGCCCTAAAGAAAGGGCAAATTGGAGATAACGAACACGGTCCAGATCCAAGGGTAAGTGATATTATTTAAATGTCCAATTTGAAGAAGTTTCCTAACCATTATTTACCTCACTGAAAGAGATATTTCGGTAATTTCCCATTTCGAAGAACAAAAGAAATGGATTACCTATGTCATAGCCTTGTGATTTCCACTCACATTTTTTCTAAATTCAAGTCAGCTAAAAAAACAATACGTGGAAGATTCGAATAAAATCACCTTAGTCAAAGAAGAGCAGTGGCTTGCCAAATATGAACCTCAGATTCAGCGAAGATTTGACCGTTTTCAGAAAGCTATAAAAGAAATAAATGATTTCAGTGGAAACATTCTCGAATTCGCATCTGTACATAATTTCTACGGCATACATTTCGAATCTTGGAGAAAAGGATGGGTTTATAGAGAATGGGCTCCGGCTGCCAAGCAACTTTATTTTTTTGGTGATTTCAATGATTGGAATCGTTCCTCACACCCGTTGAAAAAAAGCGGTCGTGGAGACTGGGAGATTTTCTTGCCCTATGATCAATACAAAGATCAATTCACGCATGGCAGCAAAGTAAAAGTCCATGTCCTCGCTGAAAACAGCGCTTTGGACAGAATCCCTGCCTATATAAGAAGAGTAATTCAAAATGAAGAGACACATGATGTCGCTGGCCAACTTTGGTTTGCTGAGGATTTCAACTGGTCTGATAAATCTTTTACCACGAAGAATAGCCTGAAGCAACCGCTAATCTATGAGTGCCACGTAGGAATGTCTCAAGAGAAACTTGGAGTTGGAACCTATCAAGAATTCGAAGAGCTCACACTTCCCCGAATCAAAGCTGCCGGATATAATACCATCCAATTAATGGCAGTAATGGAGCATCCTTATTATGGCTCATTCGGTTACCATG
>Ga0105054_10011157_pt1 | contig 11261 bp, 8 predicted proteins | sample BON02_FD_78091 | JGI IMG/M metagenome (GOLD analysis project Ga0105054, IMG submission 78091) | Freshwater microbial communities from Lake Bonney liftoff mats and glacier meltwater in Antarctica - BON-02 (megahit assembly) | ecosystem: Environmental > Aquatic > Freshwater > Ice > Glacier... | reverse complement strand
TGGAGCGCATTGACCGCCCCGGCGACGCCAAGCCGCTCACGCGTCATGTCCTTGTCCTTGTTGAGACCGGCGGCCCCGATACCGCGGAACGCCACCACTTCGGTCGCGCGGCCGCCGGAGCCGGTGGACACGCGCTTGCCCTTGAGATCCGAGAGCTTGTTGACGCCGGTGCCTTCGATGCTCACCACATGCATTTGGTTCGGATAGAGAACCATCAGCGTCCGTACCGGAATCTTGGCGCCGCTAAATTTGCCGGTGCCGTTGACGGCATCGAGCGCGGCATCGACCATCGAGAAGCCGAGTTCGCTGCGACCGGCGCCGAGCAACTTCAGATTGTCGACCGAGCCGCCGGTCACCTCGGCGGTCGCCTGCACGCCGGGAAGCGCTTTGGTCAGCACATTGGCGAGGCCGCCGCCCATCGGGTAATAGACGCCGCCGGTGCCGCCGGTCCCGATCGAAATCGCTTTTTCCTGCGCCTGCGCCACGCCCAACAGCAACGCGACGGCCGCGGCCGCGCCTACTGCAATCGATACTCCACGTTTCATCATACGCTCCTCCATGTTTTGATCTTATCGGCCAGTTGCTTGAAGTCCGGCTGGCACCGGGCCTTTCCATTGCCATAACAGCAATGCGATCCCCAAGATTAGCCCGAACGGGGCCGGATAGGGAATGTCCAATCGGGTCATGGTCTCCAGAAGTGCCTCGAGCAGGCTCGGGAACACCAAAAGGAGCCCGGCCAGACCAAATAATAACCGTTCCACCGTCGGGGTCCGGCGAATGGCCCAGCCCTGCGCCGCCGCCGCCAGCGCGGCCAGTCCGGCCGCGGTGACGGCGGTGATCCAGACGATGTCGTAGATCGAGCCGCCCTGCGGAATCTTCATCAGCAGGCCGAGGCCCCGCGGATCCAGCACGAAAACGAACGGCACCAGGAAGGCTGGCAAGGTGTATTTCCAAGCATGCATTGTCGTCTTGTAGGGGTCGCCGCCGGTGATGGCGGCGGCGGCGAAGGGCGACAGCGCGGTCGGCGGCGACACTTCGGATAGCACCGCATAATAGAAAATGAACATGTGCGCCGCGAAATCAGGAACGCCGAGCTTCGTCAGCGCCGGCGCCGCGATCACCGCGCAAATGATGTAGGACGCCGTCACCGGCACCGCGAGCCCGATCACCCAGACGATCAGGCCGGTATAGATCGCGGTCAGCAACAAGCTGCCTCCGGCATAATCGATGACGATGGATGAGAACTTCAGACCAAGCCCGGTGAGCGTCACGACGCCGACGATGAGCCCCGCCGCTGCGCAGGTGGTGGCAGCGCCAAGCACGCTGATTGAGCCATCGGCCATCGCGGCCGTGAGTTTTTTCGACGACGGAACGGCCTGCTGGCCCGCCGGAGTCAAACCGACCACGGCCAATACGGCGATCGATATCAGTACCAGCAGCGGAAAGTAAGAATTGAACAACGACGATAATACCGACGTTTCCACGCCCGGGATCATCGATCCGGTCGCGGCAATAGCGCCGATCACCAGCAGCGGCACCAGCAGCTTTCGCGGTCCCAATGCGGTCTCGGGAGCGAGCGCACTCATGACGAAGGCCAACATGGTCGAATAGAAAACCGAGAGCATCGGCGAATAACCGACAACCATGAAAACGATAACGGCGACCAGCGACAAGAAATGGAAGCCGTAGCGCTTCACCATCTGCGCAAGCGGCATGTCCTGTTTGAACACCACTTCGCGCGCGCCGAAACGGAATGCGTCGAGCTCCACCATGAACAACAGCGACATATAATAAAGGCATGTCGGGATGACGGCCATCCAGATCACGTCGAGATAGCTGATCTTGAGAAATTCGGCGATCAGGAACGCCGCCGCGCCCAGCACCGGCGGCGAGATGATGGCGCCAAGCCCGCCGGCCGCCAGCAACCCGCCTGCGGCGTTAGCTTCGAAACCCGCCTTTTTCAGCATCGGCCACGACACCGTGCCGATCATCACCGTGGTCGCCACGCCGGAGCCAGACGGACCGCCGAGCAGGAACGACGACGCCACCACCGCGCGACCAGCGCTCGAGGGCTTGTTGCCCATAACGGCAAGCGAGAAGTCGATGAAGAATTTTCCGGCGCCAGAATGCTGAAGTATCGCGCCGTAGATCGTAAACATGATGATCAGCGTCGCCGACACATCGAGCGCGACGCCGAATATGCCTTCCAGCGTGATGAACATGTGTCCGATCAGACGCGCAACATCGTAGCTGCGATGCGTCCATGGCGGCGGCAGGTACTCGCCGAACAGCGCATAAAGGATGAACAGAATGGCGACGATCGGCATGATCGGGCCAGTGGTGCGGCGTGAAGCCTCGAGCACGAGCACGATCAGCGCGCTTCCGAGAATGACGTCCCACTGGTTTGGCACCGCGGCGCGATCGGTGAAATCGTCGCCCCCCATAATAGCGTAGACCATAATGCCCACGGCGAGCATGCCCGCGATGACGTCGAACCACTCGATCCGGTTGCGAAAGCCGGCGGCCAACGGAAACAGCAGGAAACTCAGCACCAGCACGAAAGCAAGATGGGTGTAGCGCAGCGCTTGCGTGGGTACGATGTCGTAGGCGGCGTAAAGATGAAACAATGTCATCGCCACCGCGATCCCGGTTGCGACAATTGCCGACCACCCGGATAGCCGGTTGGCGGCGCCCTCTTCCTGCTGAACGTATTCTTCCGCTTTGCGGAGCGCCTCCGCAGAAATAGCGGAATCGGAAACTGGTGTAACGTCGCTGGACATCATTCCCCCCGGTAGCGTCAACGCTACCTCAACAGACGGCCTTTTTTGGCCCGCGGCGCGATCAGACCTTCAATCTCGCAGCCGATGGACGGCAACTCCGTGCCTTATTTTAACAGGTTTGTCGATTGTGCAATGCGGAGCGCCGGTGGAACCGGCCAAGGCGTGACGCGATGGGCACCGCCGTGATAGGCAGGGTCATGACCGATCCCCGCAAAGGCGCGATCTGCATCGGCGAAGCGACCGTCGAACTGGCGCGCGGCGGCGACGGCCGTTTCGCACTCGCCAGTGCCGGCGACACCTTCAACACCGCGATCTATCTCGCCCGCGCCGGCCTGCCGACAGCCTTTGCCAGCGCGCTCGGCGACGACCCCTATTCCGACGCCATCGTTTCGCTCGCCGCCGCCGAGGGCATCGCGACCGACCTGATCGCGCGCGTGCCCGGACGTTTGCCGGCGCTCGCGCTGGCCGACGCGAATTCAAAAGGCGAACGCCGCACGCATGTCTGGCGCGAGGCGGCGCCGGCGCGCGACCTGTTCGAACTGCCGACCTGGAGCCGCACGGCAGAAGCGCTCACTAAAGCGCGGCTGATTTATTTTTCCGGCATCACGCTGTCGCTTTATTCCAATATCGGGCTCGGACGCTTTCTAGCGGCGATCGAACTCGCGCGCGGGCAAGGCGTCAAAATCGCGTTCGACGGCAATTTTCGTCCGCATGGCTGGAAGGGCGATCTGACGCGCACCCGCACGGTCTTTGCCGAGGCGCTCAAGCGCGTCGACATCGCGCTGCCGGCCTATGACGACGAGGCGGTGCTGTGGGGCGATCCGTCGCCGGAAGCCACCGTCGAACGGCATCAGGCTTTTGGCGTCGGCGAAGTCGTGGTGAAGAACGGGCCCAACGGCGCGCTGGTGGCAAGCGCCGGGTCGCGCGACATGGTGCCGGTGCCGGAAGTGGTAGCTCCGGTCGACGCGAACGCGGCCGGGGACGGATTCAATGCGGGATATCTGGCGGCGCGGCTCACCGGCGCGAGCGCGTTACAGGCGGCCACGGCCGCGCATCAACTGGCCGGACGAGTGATACGGCATCGGGGCGCGATCCTGCCGCGCGCCGGCGCCGCCATGCATTGATGGGTTAAGCGAGGACTTCGTAGTCGATGCCGCTCGGCTGCGCCACGACCTGCTCGGGCACCAGTTGAAGCGCATCCGAATCGACGAAAGGCGTCGCGCCCGGTTTCGACATCGCTGCGACCGCGTCGATGCTCGGCGCATTGACCGGCTTTTCAAGCCGGCGCGCCATACCCTCGAACAGCGCATTCTCCCCGATGGCCAGCGAATTATTATAGACATCGCCTTCGACCGTGGCGGCGCCTTGCAGCTTGACGCTGCCGCCATACAGCGTGCCGTTGAAGGCGCCGCGAATAGTAACGTCCTGCGCCTTGATCTCGCCCTCGACCCGCCCGCCTTCGGCAATCACCAGCTGCGCGGCATGGATGTCGCCGACCACGCGGCCTTGAACGGTGACCGCGCCGGCGCAAACGATACTGCCGACAATCAGCATGCCGCTGCCGATGGTGGAGCCGGCGTCGGATCGCTGCGGCGTCAGCGCCGGTTCGGCGCGGGCCGCGGAATTGCTCTGAAGAAATGCCACCGTCTTACTCCTCTTGCTGATTGAGCGCGCGGCGGATCGGCTGCCGGCGGTGCAACAAGGCGCCTGGCGCCAATTGCCTTCACGAATTTGGTCCGGCGGAAAATTGACACCGATCCGATTGACCGACCAGCGCTAGATCGGATTATCGCTAATGGCGAGCGGCATTAACCAACCCCGTGCGGATCGTTCATCCATGGTGGCCGTTTGGCGGCAATTTAGCGATTTACTTATGCCGGCAATCGACTAAACCTTGCGCCCACTGGGGTGAATCGAGGCGACGACAACGCCGGCCGGGGCAGCAAGAACGACATGAAGGGCAAGGTCAAAGCGGTCTCGCTGGCGCGCAAATTTGTGATCGACTTGATGCACGCGTCGGTGCCATTGGTTGTCGTCAAGCGCACCTTGAAGATCGAGCGCCTGGTGAACGCACGCGCCAAGCTGGCCGCGCGCCCCGGCTGGTCACCGATCATCGCCAAGGCATTCTGCATCGTCGCGCGCGAAGAACCGTGGTTGCGCACGTTCTACCTCAAATGGCCCTGGCCGCATTTTTACGAACTGCCGCGCAGCGTCACCATGGCCGGAATCATCCGCGACAGTTTCGACACCGACGTCCCGCTGGTGTTGAAGCTTGGCGCCGCCGACGAGCACTCGCTGGCCGAGCTTGACCAGGTTCTCCTCAGCGGCAAGAGCGCGCCGCTCGCCGAGGTGCCCTCGATCAACCGCATCCTGCGCATTACGCGATTGCCGTGGCTGCTGCGGCGGTTGATCTGGGCTTTCACGTTGAATATCGGACGCCAGCGCGCCAATCATTTCGGCACGTTTGCGATTACGTCGGTGGCGACACTCGGTTCCGAAACCGTGGTAGCCAATTCACCGGGCCCGAGCGTGATGACGTATGGCATGTTGCGCCCGGATCATACCATGGAAGTGCTTTTCCATTGGGACCACCGCATCTTCGACGGCGTGCTGGCCGCGCGCGCCATGCAGCGGCTGGAAGACGTCATGAACGGTGAAATCGCCGACGAGTTACTGGCGAGTGCAACGACACGACTGTCCGCCTGACCGGAGCGCGCTAAGGCTTCGCCAGCAGCATCGCCAACGCCGCTGCGATGAACGGCAATGGCAGCGACACCAAGGCCCGCAGCCAGACGATACGCGCCGGCATCATCGGAACTTCGAAGATTACCAGCCGATGCACCGCATAGAGTGCCCAGGCGGTGGTATAGGCGATCACCTGCGGCGCCCCGGCCCCGCCCTTGAGCGCAGCGGCGCCGATGGAAAAGCCGACCACCGGCCCGCCCGGCGTCAGCGCGCCGCCAAGCGTCGCGATCAACAAGCCGGTCAAACCCGATTCCGGGCCGAGCCAGGACACGACCATCTCCGCCGGCAGCACCGCCGCAATAAAGCCGGAACCGGTCACGCCGATCGCGATGCGCGGCAGCAGATGAATGAATTCGGAAGCGCCTTGGCGCAGACCGTCGTGCAGCAATATGCGACCGCGCAAGGCGGCCAGCAGCGCCAGCACGCCGACAACCAGCCACATCAGAATATCGATCACGAGCGTCATGATTTGTCGGGCTCGCTTTTGCGCCGGGCCTCGTGCGGAAATCCCGCCTTGACCGCGATGCGCGCCAGCACACCGGCCAGCAACGGCAGCGGCAGCGCTTCGACAATGCGCCACATCACGAACTCGGAGCCGAAGAACGGCAACTCCCAGACCAGCGCACGCGCGAAACCGATTGTGGTCCAGCTGACGATGAAGGCCACCACCGCGCCGGCGTCGGCGCCCATCAGCAGAACCGCGGCAGCCACCGGATAGATGGTGAAGGGACCGCCCGGCAGAATGACGCCGAAGGCGGTCGCGATCAGAAGCCCGGTAAAACCCGATTCACGGCCGAGCCAGCGCCCGACCAGTTCGCGCGGGATCAGCAGCGTCGTGAACGCGCCGATCAAGCACCCGGCCGCCACCTTGGGCAGCATGTCGGCGAACAGCACGACATCGCTGTCGAGAATGGCGAAGAAGGCCGCCGAGCCGTCGCGCCAATAGACAAGCAAAGCGGCGGCTCCCGCGATCGCGATGATGGCGGCGGTCGACCAATCGAAAGCACGCCGACGCCGACGTTGCGGAGGTGGATTGTTCAATTTGACCCGGTAGAAATTGAAATGGCTGAAGGATTCGTCCGGGCACTATAGCGGGTTCACGCGCGATTGCGTTCATTCGCGCATAAAAATGACCACCGGCCCTTTTGAGGTGACGGTGGCCAAGTTTACAGTTGGGCGGGTCTTCGAAAAGCGCTCAGATTATTCCGCCGGCACCGCCTTGGCGGGCATCTCGGCATATGCCGGCTGCTTCGACAGGGCGAACAGAAACCCGGCCATGATCAGATAAGCCAGCGCCACCGATGGCGTGACGCCGAAACCGCCGCCGATGCCGATCGCCTCGCCATGCATGAAGCCGAAGTAAGTCAGCACCGCACCGGCAAGCGAGAAGGCTGACGCGTTGATGAATTTGCGCTCAATCACGAACACCGCGATCGCGCCCAGCACCAGGCCGGTCAGGATCGAACCGCCGCCCATCACTTCGAGGCCGTGAAACAGCACGCCGTTCTGCGCCATCTTGCCGACGAACTCCGGCGCGTGCGTGGCGCCGAAATTCATGCCGGCCGCGCCAAGCGCACCGCTGAGCAACACCGTGGCCCAGGCCGCAAGATGCGGCGTCAGCGACAAGGCAATCGCCGGTGCATGTTCCCGCGGCGTTGTCTGGAACGCCTGCGAGCAGATCAGCATGCCGATATAGAGCAGGATCGGCGAGATCGCGACCACGGGAATAATGGCGAGCATCAAGGAGATGACGCCGAACCAGGACAACACGATCACCATCACGCCGGTCGCCGCCGAATATCCGATGCGGCCGCCCATCGCCTTCCAGCCCGGATGACCGATATAGACCGCGTTGATGAATGGGTTCCCCATCAGACAGCCAATCAGGCTGACCACGCCATCGGCGGTCAAAACGCGGGTGGTCGGGTATTCGTCGCCGGCCGCCTCGGCCGACTCGACGTTGTCCATGGCCTCGACCAGATCGTAGATGCCGTAAGGAATGGCGGTAATCAGGATGATGCCGAGAAACTGGAAGCCAGAAAATACGTGGTCGAAGGCCGGCAGCGGCACCAAGAAGCCGAAATTGGAGAACGCCGCCGTGACGCCAGCGAGGCTCAGGCCACCGAGACCGAGACCGAAAATGTTGGAGCCCCAGGCGATGATGGTGCCGACCGCGATCGCGACCAAGCCCGCCGGAATGCCCTTGGGATATTTATAGCCGCCGAACCAACTCACCATGATGATGGCGAAGCATGTTAGCCCGATCACCGGAGTCATGAACATTTCCAGCGCCGGGCGCATGGCAATGAAGGTAATCGACACGCCGGCCAGCGTCCCGAGCAGCGCCGCGCGCGGCGTCACCTTTCGGATAAAGGGTGCGATGAAGCCGCCGACCATCAGGATGAAACTCTGAAAGAATACCCAAACCAATCCGGCTTCCCAGCCCTTGATCGGATCGCCGGTAGAAATGGAAATCGGCAGCATGATCACGAAAGTAACGATGAACATGTGCGGCACGCTGATGCCGGACGGCAGTGCGCAGACATCGGAGCGGCCGGTCTTTTTCGCCAACTGATAGGCGAGATAGGCATAGTAGAACGTGCTCAGGCACATCATCAGGCCGAGCGCCGGCAGGATGCGGCCAAACACAATCGAATCCGGCATCTTCAGGACAAACCGCAACAGGCCGGTCAGCACCAGCATGTTGACCAGAATGTTGGTGCCGAAACCGAAAAAGGCGTTCCAGTCGCCGGGCGTCCATAAAGCCGGCTTCGCTGTCGTGCTCATGTCCTCAACTCCCCCAAAAAATCAGAAAAGTGCCGCCGCTGTACGCTCGAACGTTACGCCGCCAGATCCGCCGCCATGGCGTCCAGCACCTGCCGCGATCCGGTGACCCAGCCGAAAATGCCGCCCTGCGCCTTGATCATGGCGAGGCCCATTTTGTGAAACTCAGGGAAATACGAGGCGCAGCAGTCGGACAGCACGATGCAGCGGAAACCGCGATCGTTGGCTTCGCGCACGGTGGTGTTGACGCAGACTTCGGTGGTGACGCCGCAGACCAGAAGATTCTCAATCCCGCGATTGGCCAGGATCAATCCGAGATTGGTGGCGTAGAACGCGCCCTTCCCCGGCTTGTCGATCACCGGCTCGCCCGCGATCGGATAGAGTTCGGCGATGATGTCGTGTCCGGGCTCGCCCTGAATGAGGATGCGGCCCATCGGGCCGGGATCGCCGATGCGTTTCGATGGCATGCCGCGCGCAACCTTGGCCGGCGGCGCATCGTGCATGTCGGGCGAGTGACCTTCGCGCGTATGGATGACCAGCATGCCGGCGGCGCGCGCCGCCGCCAGCACCTGCCTGCACGGCTCGACCGCCGATTTGAGCAGGCCGACATCGTTGCCGAGGGTTTCGCCGAAACCGCCCGACTCCAGAAAATCGCGCTGCATGTCGATGATGATGAGAGCGGTGCGTGCGAGATCGATCCCGATCGGCACAGGCTCGGCGGCTATCTGGGTCATCGCTGGCTTCCCTTATCGACCGGCGTTCAGGCGGCCAGACGGGCCGCCAATGTTCGCGCAGGAGTCGACGCCTAAAAGGGAACTCAGCAAATCGTGTGCCAATGCACACAATGGCTGGAAATTGATCTAGTTTTCAGCAGTTTTGCCGATTCGATAAAATTTCCATCGGGTTATCAATCGGAACGGCGCGCTAATAATTAGGCAATGGCGCCGCCGCAGACGGATGGCCTGCTGAAAAAATGGCGGCAACGCACAAAGGCGCGGCGCTCGCACAAGAGATGCGGCCCCACTTTATTCCGCCGGCACGCCGCTCTTGGCCGCCCGCCGATCCCGCCAGCGCGCCATCCAGCGGTCGCGCCGTTCCGCCATATTGGCGATGGCCATCAGCGCCGCCGGCGTCACGATCAGCGTCAGGATGGTCGCGAAGCCGAGCCCGAACACGATCGCGGTCGACAGGCTGATCCACCATTGCGTCGCCGGCGCGCCATGCGTGATCTCGCGGCCAAGGAAATCAAGGTTGATGCCGAAGGCAATCGGCAACACGCCGAGAATGGCGGTGACCGCCGTCAACACCACCGGACGCGCACGCTCGCGGCAGGTTTCCATGATGGCTTCATAGGCATGCTGGCCCTCGCGCCGCAGCCGGTCGTAGGTGTCGATCAGCACGATGTTGTTGTTCACGATCACGCCGGCATTGGCGATGATGCCGATGCCGGTCATTACCACGCCGAATGGCTGGCCCATGATCATCAGACCGAGCAACACGCCGATGGTCGACAGGATCACCGCGCTCAGCACCAGAATGACCGAGATGAAACGATTGAACTGCGCCAGCAGGATCGCAAAAATAAGGAAGATCGCAGTGCCGAAGGCCTTGCCGAGGAAGGCGCCGGCCTTTTCGCGCTCTTCGTCCTCGCCCTTGAGCTTGAAGCTGACGCCGTCGCCGAGATCGGTTTTAGAGAGTTTATCGACGATCTCCTTCTGCACGACCGCATTCTGCACGCCATCGGCAATATTCGACGACACCGTCATGACGCGCTGGGCGTTGACGCGGTTGATGTAGCCGACGCGCGCGGCCGGAACCCGCTCGACGAAATTGCCGATCGGTACATGGCCGACATCGGTCTGCACGCGCAACTCGTCGATCTGGTCGAGGCTGCGACGGTCGTCCGGAAAGCGGACGATGATATCGACCGCCTTGTCGTTATTGGCCGGCCGGTATTCGGTGACCTTGAAGCCGTTGGTCACCAACTGGACGGCGTTGCCGACGGTGGACAGACCGGCGCCGTATTTCGCCGCTTCCGCCTTGTCGATCTGAATCTTCCAGTCGATGCCGGGCAGCGGCAATCCGTCGTCGAGATCGCGAACCTCCGGCACCTTGCCGAGGATCTCGGCCACCTTCTTGGCGGCGGCCGGCAGCTTGGCCGGGTCGAGCGCCGACAACTGCACCTGGATCGCCTTGCCGGTCGGCGGACCGGCGTTCGGCGCCGTGACTTCGGTCAGGATGCCCGCGATCCCCACCGTCTTCTCACGGATCGCCGCCATGATCTCGTGCGCCGACGGGCGGTGCTGCCAATTGTCAAACTCGAACTGGATGACGCCGATCGTGTCCTCGGAAATTTCGCTTGAGCCACGCGGCTGCTCGCCGACGCGGGTGTAGACGGTCTTGAGACCGGACGTTGCCAGCACCGCCTTTTCGACCCGCGCGACCGCCTTGTCCTTTTCGTCGAGCGAGAGATTGCCGCGCCCGTGCACGATCACCTGACCGTAGTCCGGCTCGACATTGGGGAAGAACTCGACGCCGTGGCCGAACTTGCCATAGGCCCCGATGACCACCACTAGCAGGCCGAACGCAAGACCCAGGATCAGGCCGGGCCGGCGCAGCGCGACCTTGACCGTGCGCATATAAAGACCGCGCTCGGAAGCACGCTCGTCGTGCGGTACCAGCGAGGCGCGGCCAAGCAAGGCGCCGAGCGTAGGCGTGAAGAACAGCGCCACCGCCAGCGAGGCTGATAGCGTCGCGATCAGCGTGATCGGCATGTATTTCATGAACTCGCCGACAATGCCGGGCCAGAACAGCAGCGGCGAAAACGCGGCGACGCGGGTGGCGGTGGCGGCAATCACCGGGCCCGACATGCGCGTGGCCGCCTGGGCATAGGCCAACTTCGGGGGTGTGCCTTCCGACATACGGCGTTCGGCATATTCCGACACGATGATG
>Ga0105054_10011155_pt1 | contig 11261 bp, 8 predicted proteins | sample BON02_FD_78091 | JGI IMG/M metagenome (GOLD analysis project Ga0105054, IMG submission 78091) | Freshwater microbial communities from Lake Bonney liftoff mats and glacier meltwater in Antarctica - BON-02 (megahit assembly) | ecosystem: Environmental > Aquatic > Freshwater > Ice > Glacier... | reverse complement strand
GCTGTTCACCGTGGTCTGGTTCTCGGTGTTTGGCATGGCCGCCTTCGATCTCGAGCTCGCACGCGGTGTGGACGTGGCGAGTCAGGTCCAGGCCGATGTCTCCGTAGCCCTGTTCCACTTTCTGGCGCAGTACCCATTCGCGCCTCTCACCTCGGCGTTGAGCGTGTTGATCATCATCGTCTTCTTGACCACCTCTGCAGACTCGGCAGCTCTGGTCATCGATCAACTCACTCGCCGCGCTGATCAACCCTCACGGACCGCCCAGCGCGCGTTCTGGACTATTCTACTCGGTGTCATTGCGGCGACCTTGCTGCTCGGCGGTGGCTTGGGTGCCTTGCAGAACGTGATCACCACCCTGGGCTTTCCCTTTTGTCTGCTGCTGGTATTCATGGCCGTGGCGCTGACCCAGGCCCTGCATGCGGACTACCTCGGCTATTCCTTGGACGATCTGGTCGAGGGGCGGGCGCCGGGGCTCGATCCCATGGGCAGCGATAACGAGTCGGTCATGGAGAACGAGCGGGATGTCCCGCGCGGTCGTCATGAGTGAGGACTCCTGATTCCTGTGGGAGCGATGGGATCTCGTGTGCGCATGCTGCCAGGAGCCGAATGGGTCGCCCGTATTGCGCGCTCCCAAGATGCGCTTCGAAGGCCCCAAGGACGTACCGTCTGAAGTGCCTTCTGTAGCAGCGCCGCTCAGGGCGCAGGCCGAATCCGCAGCACCTTGCCGTCGGCCTCGTCCGTCAGCACGTAAATAAAGCCATCGGGGCCGCTGCGGAGGTCACGAACGCGGCTGCCGATCTCCTCGAATACCTTGCCCTGGTCGACGGCGCCCTCCGCCGTCAGCGTCACCCGACGAATACTCTGCTCAGCCAGTGCGCCGACGAAGAGCTGTCCGCGCCATTCCGGAAAGGCTTCACCGTCGTAGTAGGTCAGGCCGGACGGTGCGATGGAGGGCGTCCAGAACAAGAGCGGCTGCTCCATCCCGGGATACTCGGTAAAAGGTGAGATGCGCGCACCGGTGTAGTCGAGGCCGTGGGTGATCACCGGCCAGCCGTAGTTGCTTCCTGCCCGCAATCGATTCAGCTCGTCACCGCCCTGGGCACCATGTTCGTGCTGGAAGACGCGGCCATCGTCGGTGACCGCGAGCCCCTGGGCATTGCGATGCCCATAGGTCCAAATGCTGTCCAGCGCATCCGGGTCGCCGAGGAAGGGATTATCGGCAGGAATGCTGCCGTCGGCATGAATGCGGAGGGTCTTGCCGCGAGTGTTGTCGAGGCGCTGGGCGTCCTCACGGTAGTGGAAGCCGTCGCCGGTGGTGATCAGAAGGGTGCCGTCCGGCAGGAAGGCGAGGCGACCTCCGTAGTGAGCGGCGGTCCATTGCTCGGGTGTCCCGGTAAAGATCACCTCGAGGTTCTCGAGGCGATCACCGATCAGTCGCGCCCGGGCCACCCGCGGCGTGTTGGCCTCCTCATCACCGTGGGCATAGCTGATATAGACCACCCCCGTCGCAGCGAAATCAGGGTCGGGCAGGACGTCGAACAGGCCGGCCTGGCTGCGCGCGAACACGGAAGGTACGCCGGTGATCGGCGCGGAAACCTCGCCGTTTTCGCTGATCCGGCGCAACTGGCCATCCCGCTCGGTGAGCAGGAAACTGCCATCGGGCAGGAAGGCGAGGCTCCAGGGAAAAGTGACGCCTTCGGCGACAGTTTCGATCTGGTAGTCCTGAGCGCCGGCAGGTGTGCCTGCCAGCAGGGAGGAAAGGATGAGCAGCGCGCCGATTGCGCGCAGGGAGACAGCGTTCATGAAGGGCTACCTGGTGGGTGGGGCTTCACCTGAACTGAGTAAAGAGTCAACATGAGCGTCAACATAAAATAAGGGTCCGGGCAGAGCTGAGGCTCGGCACCCGTTTCGTTTTTATACGCCATACGATTGGACTTCTTCAATGATCCTACGCCTTATTCTGGCATTTCTCGTCGCAGTCGTGGTCACGGCTGCACTGGCAGCGGCCGTCTCGACGCAGTTCGTTCTGGCTGAGCTTTCGCAGCTCGGGGTCGAGATCGGTATCGGCGACCGTCTGGCCATGACCGGCCATGACATGATCGGCATGGGCGGCACTTACCTGCCCGTCGTCGGCGTGGGTTTCCTGTTGGCCTTCGGCGTGGCGGCGCTGGTCATCCGTTACTTGCTGCCGGAATGGTGGCTGCTCGGCTATACGCTGGCAGGCTTCACCGCCATCCTGGCCATCATTCTGATCATGATCGCCGCATTCGGCCTGGTTCCGATAGCAGGTGCTCGCAGCGTGGCCGGTATGCTCAGTCAATGTCTGGCGGGAGCGTTGGGCGGTTATCTCTTCGCCCGCATTTTGTATGGGCGCAGGGCGATCGTCTGACGGCGCTCGGTCAGGCGAAAGCCTGCGATAAAGCCCTGGGCAGAGCGTCGAAGAGCTGCTCGAGGTGTTTCTCGCGCATGACGGTAGCGAGGAAGCCGCCGCCGTTCGGGGTCAGCAGTACCCGCTGTTCGAGCAGGCTTCTGTGCAGACGGCCCATGATGTCAGTCTCGTCTCTCGAGCGGTGATAGCTGCGGTAGTCGCGGATCTCGCGGTCGTGAGGATGAATGCAGAACAGCGAGCCGATGCCGGTGACCTGAGCAGGAACGGCGGCTTGGTCGATGATCGAAGCGATGCGCTGCCTAACCGTGCCGCCGAGGTGCTCGAGCTGGTCGAAGGCCGCGCTGTCGAGCAAACTCATGGCTGCCTCCCCGGCCACCATGCTGATCGGATTGGCCGTGAAAGTGCCGCTGGCCGGAACACGCGCCGCTTCGCGTTCATTGCCGAACACCGCCATCACGTCCTCGCGTCCAGCGACTGCACCGATGGGCATGCCGCCGCCGATGATCTTGCCCAGAGCCGTCAGATCGGGGTCGATGCCAAATCGCCCTTGGGCGCCCGAGAAACCGAGGCGGAAGGCGATCACCTCGTCGAAGACCAACAGGGCTCCGCTGCGCCGCGACAGATCCCGGAGAAGCGCCAGATAGTCTGGTTGCAGGGGCGTGAAACCGCAGCGCAGGGGAGCTGGATCGACCAGGATGGCTGCCAGGGTGTCGTCGGCGGCCTCGAGCAGACGCTCGGTAGCAGCCAAATCGTTGGCGGGCAGCACCCGTACCTGTTCGAGGATGGCGTCGGGCATTCCCGGGTAGCGTGGCGTGCTGGCCGGATCATGGCCCCAGTTGGCCGGCGACGAGTCAGTGCCGACTGCCGCCAAGTCGTCGCTGCCATGATAGACCCCTTCGATGCGGGCAATGCGACTGCGGCCAGTGAATGCCCGCGCTGCGCGCAGGGCAACGGCGACGGCCTCAGAGCCTGTGTTGGTGAAACGCAGACGCTCGAAGGCTGGAACGCGCCCACAGAGCAGGCCGCCCAGCTTGAGCTCGGCCTCGGTAGGCAGCGCGAAGCAGGTACCTTTTTCGAGCTGATTCGCTATGGCTGCGTTCACCAACGGGTGAGCGTGACCATGGATCAGGACCCCGAGGTTACCGGTCAGATCCAGATAGCGGTGGCCATCCACGTCCGTGACCCAGGGGCCGCGGCCGGAAGCGAGGTAGGGCGGGTAGGGTGACATCCAGATTTGCTGACGGGTGTTGGCGCCAGGAAAGATCTGCCGGGCGCGCTCATAGAGCGAACGGGAGCGGGATTCGGGAGAAGTCCAATGCACAGGGCCCTCAGGCACCTCCGGTCCGGCTCAGGACCCGCTGCACGGCATCGAGCAACTCCTTCAAGCGGAACGGCTTGGCCAGGCAAGCCTCGATGTTGCGGCTGCTCTGGCTGCCGTCCTCGGGAGTGACGTTGCCGTAGCCGGTGCAGAGGATCACGGGCGTTGAGCCCGGCAGGTCCTCGATGGCCGCGGCAAGCTCTGAGCCGCTCATGTGCGGCATGGTCTGATCAGTGATGACGAGATCGACGTCGTCAGTGCTGCGCAGATAGTCCAGCGCGGCACCGGGGTCATTGAACACCGAGGTCCGATAGCCTGCGTGATCGAGCAGTTCACTCATGAAATTGGCCACCGAGACTTCGTCGTCCACGACCACCACATGGCCGCTCGCTGCGGCCTCTTCGTCGCTTGTTCCAGCGCTGTCGTCGATCTTGGCAGCCGCCTCGGCCTCGTCGGCCAGCGGAAAATAGAGTCTGAAACAGCTACCCTGGCCGGGCGCGCTTTCCACTCGTACGTGGCCACCGTGCTGGTGCATCACACTGTGCACCATCGCCAGGCCGAAACCACTGCCGCGGCCGGCGACCCGGGTGGTCACCAGCCGATCGAACAGGTGTGCTCTGAGCTCCTCGGGTATTCCCCGGCCGTCGTCGGCGATGCTGATTTCGAGCCAGGAACCCTCGAAGGAGCCGTGGCAGGCGGCGCAGCGTTCACTTCGGGCCATGTTTACCGGGGCGACGTTGACGTCGATCCTGCCATCGCCCTCGATGGCCTCGCGCGCATTGATGAATAAATTGACGACGACCTGCTGCAGCTGTACGGGATCGGCACCGATCCGCGGCAGGCCTGCTGCGAACTCGCTGTGTATGGCGATGGTCGTGGGGATCAGCGAACGCATCATGCGCAGCATCCCTTGGAGTTCCTCGGCCACGGCCAGCGGCCTTTGATCGCCTTCCTCCGTTCGAGAGAAGTTCAGCAGCTGAGCGATCAGGTCCCGTGCCCGCCCTCCGGCGCCGATGACTTCGCTGAGATACTCGTTGCTGCGCTCGCCGGCTTCGCTACCCTCCAGCGTGAGCTGAGCCAATTCCGCATAGCCGATGATACTGGCCAAGATGTTGTTGAAGTCGTGGGCGATGCCGCCGCTGAGCTGACCGATGGCCTCCAGGCGGCGGGTCTGTTGGAGCTGGCCCTCGAGACGCAAGCGCTCCTGTTCCCGTTCTCGATCGACGGTGACGTCCCGCAGAATCGCCACCAATGAGATACCGTCCTCGGCGGACAGCAGGCGCACGCTGAGTTCGAGGGTGTGCTCGCTGCCGTCTCTGGCCGTGCAAGTCAGCTCGCGGCGCTGGACACCGCCGCGGTCCTGCAGTGAACGTATGAATCGGCGCCGGCTGCCGTCACCGGCGAACAACCAATAGTCCGAATCGGTGTTGTCGAAGCCGGCGACGAGGGTGTCGTAGTGTTCGTTGCGCTCGACAATCCGGCCATCATCGCCGCGGCTGATGAACAAGGCATCCGGTGAACTCTGGAATAGCGTCGCGAACTTGCGTTCGCTACGGGCTAAGGCTGAAGCGATTCGCCTTCCGTCGCTGACGTCGCGGGCAATGCCATAGGTGCCGATGAAGCGGTTCGGGTCATCGGCGGCATAGCGTCCCGTGGCGCTGACTTCGATCCAGCGGTTGACGCCGTCGTCGCCGGCTTGCAGTTGCAGTTCCAGGCTGGAAGTGGCGCGATGTGCCGTCCGCCGCTCGTCGAAGCGAAAGCGGCCGCGGCGGATATCCTCCGGAGCGAACAGCACCTCCCAGTGCTGGCCCTCGAGGCTCTCGCGGTCGCGGCCGAACACTTTCTCGGCGCTCGCGGACACGAAGGTGAAACAGCCTTGGGCATCGAGCAGGTAGATCACGTCGGGAGACTGATCCACCAAGAAGCGATGCAGGCGATCGGATTCGTGAACCCGGGCGAGGACCTCCCGCGCATCGGCTTCGCCGCGCTGATGGCTGAGTGCCGATGCGACGCTGTGCAGCAGCTCTTCCGGCGGATAGGGCTTGCGCAGGTAGTCGAAGGCACCCAGGCGCAGCAGGCGCCGCATCATCGTTTCGCTGCGTTCGCCGGAGACGACGATGATCCGTGGAGGCACGGTCATGGCCTGCGCAGCCTCGAGCACGCCGTAGCCGTCCATCTCGGGCATGTTCAAGTCCAGGAGTAGCAGTTCGATGTCAGGGCGGCCAGGCAGCATGGCGAGTGCCATTGCCCCGTCGGTGACAGTTTCCACCCGATGTCCAGCGTTCGTGAGCACGCCGGCCAGGCTCTGGACGTGACCCGGGTCGTCGTCGACGATGAGTATGCGCCCTGGCGTCACGGGCGGAGGTCTTTCATGGCGTGTTTCCCAGAGTCGAGCTGATCCGACTGGGTGTGTGAACAGATCCCCACGACAGCCCCGGCCCAGCATTCTGGCTCGCGACGCAGGGGCCTGCTAACCACTCGCCACATGATGGCAGCGTTGCGGGATGGCAGCGTTGCGGGATGTGACGGCGGGTCACTCTGGCAGCCCCCCCTTAGTCAGGGCCTTAGGGTCGAGCAAGGTTTCGAGCTCGGCTCGCGTGAGGTCCGTCATCTCGAGCGCTACGTCGAGAATGGGGCGCTCCTGCCGATAGGCCTGTTTCGCGATCTCGGCTGCACGCAGATAGCCGAGTCGACCGTTGAGGGCCGTGACGAGAATGGGGTTGCGGGCGAGCGGTTCGGCGATGCGCTGCTCGCGGATCTCGAAATGGGCGACGCTGCGTGCCAAGGCGCGGGCCGAGCCGGCCAGTAAGCTGATGGCTTCGAGCAGACTGTCCGCGATCACCGGCAGCATGACGTTGAGCTGAAAGTTGCCGCTGGCGGCGGCCGCAGCGACCGTGGCGTCGAGACCGATGATGCGGGCAGAGGCCATGGCCACCGCCTCGGGCAACACTGGATTGACCTTGCCCGGCATGATGCTGCTGCCGGGCTGCAAGGGTTCGAGCTGGATTTCTCCGAGCCCGGCCAAGGGGCCACTGTTCATCCAGCGCAGATCATTGGCGATCTTGGTCAGCGTCAGCGCGCCGCTGCGGAGAATGGCGGCGAGCTCCGCTGCGGTGTCCTGACTGGCGATGGCGCGAAACGCGTTCTCATCGGCTCGGAAAGACGCGCCGCTGGCGCTGCTCAGGCGAGCCGCGATCCGCGTCCCGAACTCCGGATGGGTATTGATACCGGTGCCGACGGCGGTGCCTCCGAGGGCCAGGCGCCCCAGCCTCGGCTGGATCCCGGCCAAGCGGTCGGGCAGGTCCGCCGCCTGGGCGGCCCAGGCGGATATTTCCTGTCCGAGGGTCAAGGGCATGGCGTCCATCAGGTGAGTGCGCCCGGTCTTGACTACATCGCGCAGCGCTTCGCTGCGTTCGACGAGCACCTCGTGCAACGTTGCCCACGCCGGCATCAGCCTCTCGGTCACCGCCAGGGTGCTCGCGATATGGATGGCAGCGGGAATGACGTCGTTGCTGCTCTGGCCTGAGTTGACGTGGTCGTTGGGGCTGATGTCGAGGTCACAGGAGCTGCTGGCAAGCCGAGCGAGCACCTCGTTGACGTTCATGTTGGTGCTGGTGCCAGAACCAGTTTGGTAGACATCGACGGGGAACTGATCGGCATGCTGGCCGGCGATCACCTCTTCGGCGGCGTTGGCGATGGCTTTGCCGCGGCTGGCATCGAGCAGTCCGAGGTCGACGTTGACCTCGGCGGCAGCAGCCTTGATGCGGCACACGGCCTGGATGAAGGCCGGCGGTAAAGGCCGTGCGCCGATGTCGAAATTGTCGATAGCGCGCTGAGTCTGGGCGCCCCAGAGTGCCGTTGCGGGCACTTCGACCGGCCCCATGCTGTCGGTCTCGGTTCGCGTCTCGTTGCTGGCCACACCATTCTCCCACAGCCCACCGGCAGCTCGCTGGTCTCTCTGCAGTTGGCCATCACTGGCCCCGCCGTCGAGTTCAGGGTATCAGCGCGCCGCCTTCCACATCGACGGTGGTGCCCGTCATGTAACGATTGGCAGCCACCGCGAGAATCATGGCGGCGACTTCCTCGGGTTCTCCGACCCGGCCTAAGAGGATGTTGCCTGCAGCCTGATCGAACATCACCTGCCGCTGCTCTTCGGACACGGTATCGAACATGCCGGTGTTGATCAGCCCTGGGGCCACGACGTTGACCCGGCGCGGTGCGATCTCCGCAGCGAGCGCCCTGCAGAAGCCTTCCACGGCATTACCGACGCTGGAGATGGCGATCATGCCCGGAGGACACTTGCGGGCGACCGCGCCGCCCACCATGACGATGGCGCCAGCCTCGCTGAGGTGGGGGACGCTGGCCTGCACTCCGTTGGCGTAGCCAAAGAGCTTGCCGAAGGAGCGCTTGAAGCCTTCCATAGCCATGTTCATGAAGGGGCCGACGGCGCGCTCCGTGCCGGTGGCTGCCAGGATCAGGGCATCGATGGGTGCCGCATCGGCGCACAGGCGGGCGAGTCCATCGGGGTCCTGCACGTCGGCCTCCACCCAGTGAATGCGCTTGCCGAGGTCGCCGAGTGACGCCGCAGCCTGCTGCCGCCGCTCTGCACTGCGGCCACCGGACCAGACTTCGGCGCCTGCCTCGGCGGCCTGTTTGACGCAGGCGAGACCGATCCCGGACGTACCGCCCAGCACCACCACACGTTTCCCTATCCAACTCATATTTCGAGACTCCAATCGTCGATTCGCCGTGAGCACATGGCCCGCTCGGGCCCTATCTTCCCATGTCTTGGCGCTGGTCTGCTGCAGATTCGGGTATCAGCAGCCGCCATCATGGCGCACCCATAGGGTGCACGCATTGTGATCGGGCGGGATGGTGCACGGATTCGGGCACCGATATGTCAGTATCGACTTGCAACGGGATTACAATCTGATTACAGACTATCTGGGGCCGTTCGCCTAGCATCCTTCGCTCGACTCTATGTCGTGACTCGGCGACGAGGATTTTGAAGGGAGGCGCAACTATGTTGGTGTTGACCCGACGCGCAGGTGAGTCCGTCATGATAGACGGTCACATCGAGATTAAAGTGTTGCGGATTCGCGGCAATCAAGTGCATTTGGGCATCGATGCCCCAGCGGATACTATGGTCCATCGCCACGAAGTCTGGCTGCGGTTGCAGGAAGACGCCGGCGACCTTGCAGCATCTCCCGCATCTGCCCCCCCACCTGGCGAAAGAGACCCGGACGCGCAGAGTCCATCGCACAACGAGGGTCAAGACTTGGCAGCTGCGGCCTCGGAGAGCGGTTCGAGGTACTGATTCGAGGTACTGATTCGAGGTGCTGGTTCGAGGTGCTGGTTCGAGGTGCTGGTTCGAGGTGCTGATCGGTCCATGGCGCCTTGGCATGAGAGTTTTGGCAAGGTAAATGCATCAATCCTGATGCTCGGGCGTGGCGTGGTGTGACTCGACCGCGGTTGTCATGGTGCCGAGCGATGATGGTTTCAGAACCTTTGCGGAACCCTAGCGCAAATCATCACTCGGGAGTTGCCGTAGCCATGGACAAGCTGAAGATTCTCGACGCGTCATTCCTGTACGCCGAGACCGCCAATACCCCCATGCATGTCGCTGCCGTGCAGTTGTTCGAGCTGCCTAAGGGACGTGAAGATGGGTTTTTCGAGTCCCTGCGGGACTACATCGCTGATCGGGTGCACCTGATTCCGTTCATGACCCGGCGGCTGAAGACCACACCGCTGGGCATGGATCATCCGATCTGGGTGCGCGACGACCGCTTCGACATCAACTACCACGTCCAGCGTACCCGCGTGCCGGCCCCCGGGACCCAGAGCCAACTCGAGCAGACGGTGGCACGGCTGCATGAGACGACCCTCGATCGCAGCCGACCGCTGTGGCAGTACTGGTTGATCGAGGGCCTGGAGTCGGGCCACGTGGCCTGGTACACCAAGTACCATCACGCCTGCATCGATGGTATGGCCGGTCAGGCCATCATCGATATTCTGTTTGCGGACTCCCCCGAACTGCCAGCGGTCCCGGTTCCCTCAGCGGATGCCGAAACCAGGGATCCCGGCATGCTGTCGCTGCTCTGGGACGCCACCCGTAATGCCGGCAGCCAGCCCGTGCGGACGGTTCGCAGTCTGCCGGGTCTGGCGCGTACGGCCTGGAGCCTGGGCAAGCGCGCCTTGGGCAGCGATGTCGATGGGCTCGGTGCGCTCGGCCAGCGGGCCCCGAAAACCCGCTTCAATGTCGCCGTTGGCCCGTATCGGAGCTTCGCCTTCGGCAGTCTGTCGCTGGCAGGGTTGAAAGCCGTGGGCAAGCCGCATGGCTGCAAGGCCAATGACGTGTTCATGGCCGTATGTGCCGGCGCTCTGAGGCGTTATCTCAGCGAACGCGGAGAACTGCCGGAGAAGCCGCTGATCGCTGGTGCGCCGGTGTCCATGCGTCAGCCTGATGACAAGTCCATGAGCAACCAGGTGACCATGTTGCTCACCTCCCTTGGCACCGATATCGAAGATCCGATCGAACGCATGTGCTCGATTCGGGATTCGACCAATGTGGGTAAGGCGGTGGCGGCCGACTTGTCGGCGGCGGGGGGGCTCGACAGTCTGTCCATTCCCGGCCTGCCGGTAGCGTTCCGCGGCGTGATGGCGATGGCTGATCGCTTCCGTCTCGGGGATTTCATTCCCATGCCGATCAATGCGGTCATCTCCAACGTCGCGGGTCCCCGACGTCCGGTGTTCCTCAATGGTGCGCGGATGTTGACCCACTATCCGGTATCCATCGCGGCTCATGGCACGGCTTTGAACATGACTCTGCAGTCCTACCAGGATCGCATGGACTTCAGCATCACGAGCTGTCTGGATGCCGTCCCTGACGCTGACCTCCTGCGCGATGCCATGTTCGAGGCCTGGGAGGCATTGCAGCAGGCCGTCGGTGTCGAGCCGGTGGCGCCGCTGGAGTCCGATCCCATGCCGGGCCGCGATTCGCAGGGCATTCGGGCGGCCTGATGGCGGCCCGAGAGCAGGCGGCCCGCAGCACAAGGGGCCACATAACCGGCTCAGAGAACCCCCGCCTGTAGGCGAGCCGCATGCGGATCACGGGTGTTGGGCCGCATCCGGACGCGCAGCGAGCTCGCCGCCGGATGCGGAACAACCGCACGCGGTCGGGCCTACAGAGCCGTTTCGCCCTCTCGTCTGTCCTGGAGTTTGGCGGCCCCGATTCAGCTCGAAGTCCGGGCCAGCAGGAAAGCCGGCGTTTCGCAGATGGCGTAGGGCCGGAGCCAGTGGCTGTCCAAATGGACTCTGCGTACGCGCAGCCCTTCTTGCTGCTCCCGCTCCAACTGCCAGGTCGTCGGCGGCAACGTCACGGACTCCAGTTCCTCGAACAGCGGTGATACCGCTCCGGTGGCGCCAATTTTGACCTGCGTTTCCCGCTTGCTCGCGTAGCGATGCACCTCGATGTCGACCACCTCCGCCCAATGACTCAGGCGCAGCGCTGAGCCGGCGGCGAGCAGCAGGTAGAGGGCATGGCCCTGATCTTTG
>Ga0105054_10011152_pt1 | contig 11262 bp, 9 predicted proteins | sample BON02_FD_78091 | JGI IMG/M metagenome (GOLD analysis project Ga0105054, IMG submission 78091) | Freshwater microbial communities from Lake Bonney liftoff mats and glacier meltwater in Antarctica - BON-02 (megahit assembly) | ecosystem: Environmental > Aquatic > Freshwater > Ice > Glacier... | reverse complement strand
TCACGGACCCTATATATATGGTTTGGTTCTTGATTGAAGAGCACCCTTCGGTGATACACACATCCCACGTTCCTCTCGTCTGCGTACCTTGCGAACCTTGCGGTTCTGCTATAGACTAGTCTGAGTCTCAATGACTGAGACTGAGCCTTAAGGTGGAGTTGGGCATTTGTCACGGTCGAAGAAACGCGGATTCTCAGTGGAATACAGTTTACAACGCATTTCATCGATTTTTTTGTTGAGGAAACGAAACGATTCGTCGGTAGTTTTGTAGACGTGATCTTGACACGGCAAACCTGCGGCCAGCGCTCGAGCAGGACTGCGGAAAACAAACACCGAGCGCTAGAAAATAAATTTTCCGAGCGAATTTGCTCTTTGTTTCTAATATCAAAATGTAGAGGAGACCGAAATCTAGGTCTGTGCACAACTTCGGTACTTGCGTTTGGAGATCCGCAGCGCAATTGCAAAATCCCGGAAAAAGGCGTGTTTCGACGCAGTAAAAATCGGATTCTGCCATTGCGCTGCGGATCTCCAAACGCAAGTACCGAAGTTGTGCACAGACCAAGATCTCGATCTCCTCTACATTTTGATATTAGTAACAAATAGCAAATTCGCTCGGAAAAATTATTTCCCGGGCCTAGCGCTTGGCGTTTGTTTTCCGCAGTCCTGCTCGAGCGCTGGCCGCAGGTTTGCCGTGTCAAGATCACGTTTACAACTTGAAAACTACCGACGAATCGCCGCCGGCGTTTCATTTCCTCAACAAAAAAATCAACGAAATGCGTTGTAAACTGGATTCCACTGAGAATCTGCGTTCGTTCGACAAATGCCCAACCCCACCTTAAGACTTGGAGACTGACCGAGACTGAAACATGAAGGAGCCTCACAAAACTTAAAGAGGTATTGTGTCGTGTTGTCAGGTTCAAACTTTTGAAAAAGATCTTGACTGTTCGAACCATATGCAGACTGAATTGGAAGCGAAGTGAAGAAATGTAAGCGTGAAGACTTTGAATCCATAAAGCCTCAGGCTACTAACAATTGAAATGATCATCAAGTTCAAAGTCAAGATAATCACGTCACCTCCTTTTCGCAATTGGCTTCGTTTTGGTGATTTGACCATGACCGAGTATCAAGCCTGCAAGTTCCAAGGTGGTTTCTTACACTACTGCGAATATGATTGATGAATCCATGCAACAACTTGATCGACTCTTGCAAGACGTGCACGAACGTAGATCAGAGTGTGACTCAGCGACATGAGTTCCAAGACAATGACGACCATGTTGCACTTGTCACACTTGATTCTGAGTGATTCAGAATTTTGATGTTCGTGAGAACGGATAAGATAGAGGGACGTTTGAATGAAATTTGGGAAGAACAATTTTGATACATACATAAAAATTATCTACAGTTCAACCGTGACAACCCAACTGTCAATTTTGTTTCTTTCCGAGTCTGTAATCCAAAAGAGATTCAAGTTTATTGCATTCGACGCACAGACAATTCGGACTTTTCCAAATATGTTTCCACTATTTTCATGCAATTTCTGGGTTTGTCCGAGTCTTATAACCCAAACCCTGAGTATACAATAGAAAATCCAAAATAAGGTAAGAGTGTTGTAACACTTGGTATTCAACGCAGGGAAAATAGGGCTTTTCAAACTTTGAATATGTATCCACTTGTACTTTGCGATCATTGGGGTCTCATATACCAAAAATCCTGGGAATACACTCGAAAATCCAAAATGAGCTGAGAGAGTTGTAACACTTACCATTTGACGCAGAAAAAGTAAAGTTTGTTCAAAAATGTATCCACTTTTACCGTGACTGTGCAATCATTGGGGTCTCATATACAAAAAATCCTGGGAATACACTCGAAAATCTGAAATGAGTTGAGAGAGTTGTAGTACTCGCCATTCGACGCAGAAAAATAAAGGGTACGGGAAGTTAGCCCTTGCCGTGACTGGACTTAGTTACGTCCCTATCTTGACACGTCCCTAGAAGTCTTTTTTGTTCACGTGCCTCTTCAGTAAAGTTTCATTCTCTTTCAATTCATGCACGTTCTTCGTCCACCTTCGACTACCTAGTCCTCTGCCTTACCAGTTTACGCCCCGCGTATACAGCTCAGGTTTTCCCTGGAATGAGCCCTCGTTCTTCTGCCGTTCAAAAATGTATACACCTTTATTGTGCGATCATTAGGGTCTCATTTACGGAATTAAAGATTATTAAAGCGTTTTAGTGAATACCATCATGATTGTCAAAAATAATAAATAAAGTGGGAACAGTTTTGCCAGCCCGCAAACATTGTGAACTGTATTTACCCACTAGAGGGTCGGCCTCGCATCCCTGTGTAGGCTAACTCTGAATTTTTGCAGAAAAGGGAGTTTTGAGAGTAGAGTTTTCAATTCATTTTATTGAAAACTGATAGTGGGTATCCCAGCCTGAGGGATGCGGAAGTTAGTTCGGGGTGTTTTGCGGAGTGCTCGAAGAAAGATGAACACTTGGCTAGAGGCCACGTTTGACCCACAAAACATCCATGTGGACTCTTGCGGATTTCGAGTGGCGAGCGGCGGCTGCGGGGCTAAAGCCCCTCCACCTGCCACGCGCCAGGTGACAGTGGTCGGGAACGGTCTGGGACAGTTTCTTGAGTCCGCGGTCCGTCGGGAGTCATTACACTCCCGTATCTGTAAGGTCATCCCCTCATTTTTCCTCATGACTCTGGTCCGCTCCAGTGGGCGCGCCCACAGTTGCAACTGCGTGCGCAAGCACACCGTCGCCGTGCGCCCCCGTGATTAGTCGGGTGCTCCCTATCCATGTAGTCCAGTGATTAAGTTGAGTATTCGCCACCCAGAAAAGTAAGAAATAAAGAAATCCAGCGATTAAGTTGGGTATTCGCCACCCAAGGAAGAAAGAAACAGAGTACATCATATCGAGGCAGTTTCTTAGCGAAGCCTCCACAGACCGCATATACATATTTATATGTATGAATATATATATATATATATATATGTATACATAGTATACCTATTTATATATATATATATATATGTATATACTGTATACATTTGTCTGTATATCTATATTATATAGCTAGCTACCGCACCAGACACAAAAGAGTTGGTGACAGAAAGCCCAGTCTTAGTGAGAGTTCGTGAGTAGTTTGCAGTTTTTGTGTTCTCTGAGAAAGGACAGGTGTTTGGAAGCTTGTACCATATTTAAGCTCAGAGTGGTTGATGAGAACTAACCGTTTTGTTGACACTCAACCTCACATTCACATGTTTGTGTCTACGGTCCCACACGCTGACGGAGACCTCCCACAGCGTGATCGCTAAATGTTAAACCCTCCGGGCCACATTGGGAGAAGTGCAAGGCCCCACCTTGCTCAAGGAGCTGCTCAAGGCAAGGCCAAAGGGAACTCAGTGCCCTCTCGACTCGGGATGTGACTCGGATACTCTTCAATTATAATGTTTATGTAAGAGTGCAGACCGCCCTACAAGGCGGCCTCCGGAGAGAACTAAGGCGCAGGAGACCACCCAGCAAAAGCGTCTCTCTTGCATGTAAAAGAGATCTGTTCGAGGAAGTTATGTCGTATCGAATGGAACCAGAACGGCGCGCATGCGTTCCGCCGGGTCAATACCGCGGAATGAGCATTGAGTATCAGTCAGCGCGCACGACAACAGCGCGTTTGATGTTCCAAAGGGGGGTGCGAGAGCAAGACAGAGAGATTTATACATACATATGAAATACGACCTACATGCATTTATGTATACATATGCATAAATCTATTCATGTATATATAAATAGAATAATTTGACACAACGGAACGCATGTGCGCCTTTCCGGTTCCATTTGATACAAAATAACTTCCTCGAATAGATGCATTGAAGTACAAAACAGTCTATATCTTTACATCTATGTCAATATCCCCTTATGAGCATCATACCTACGTCTATATATCTGTATAAGATACACCTATCTATAAGATACACCTATCGCTGAATGTGTGGTTTGATTTGATATGTGTCCATCTTTATACATATTTGTGCGTACAATCATTGGCGTGTGTGTTTGCGTGTGTTTGTGTTTGTGTGTTTTGTAGATCATGATGCATTTGTCAGTGTCCCTGCGTAGATCAATGTGTGCATGTGTGTACGAGTATGTATGTTTGTATGCGCATGTGTGATGACTGCCAGGAATTTGTGTGCGTGTGTGTATGTGCGCGCGCGCGCGTGCGTGCGTGTTTGGAAGAAGGAGTGACACGTTGCACATGTACATAAGTGAGAAAGAGTGAAGGCGAGAGAGAGACAGAGATTTGATGTGAACAAGAGAGATAGCGCGCGCGCGCGCACGCAAGAGAAGGACAGTGAGAGAGAACGGGTGAGAACGGAGCGCGAGCGCGAGAGAGAACGCGAGAGAGAGCGCACGAGAGAGACAGGAGCGCGCACACGAGAGAGAAAGACTGCTACAGAGGGACGGAGAGACGGAGGGAACCAAAAAGAAAAAGAAAAAAGGGAGAGCGAGGGAGGGAGAGACAGAGGGGGGGAGAGGGAACGCGAGAGAAAGCGAGAGCGGGCGCGCAGGAGAGAGAGAGAGCACGCGCGTGTGCGAGCGAGAGAGAGAGCGAGAGAGTAGTGGGGGAAAAGACAGGGTGAGCGAGCGCACGCGCGTGCATGTGCGTGCGAGAGCGAGAGATAGAGACATAGAATGAGAGAGTGGGGGGGGCACGCGCGCATGAGCCTGAGAGGCAGGGAAGAGCTCGTAAACACCATCATCTCTCGTCATGTGCTGATGCAACCCAGCAGCAGTTCTGCAAGTACGGCCCAGGGTGTTGAAAGCCAGGGGGCTTAGTTTTTCCATGCCTGTGCAAGGGCCAGGCTGCCACCGCACTTCAGATTGTCCAATCTTCCATTCAGCTCATCTGTGCTGCAGCTGGCATTCGGAAATGAAGGAACTCCTTGAACAGCCGGTGCACGGAATCATCACTGAGCGCCATGAGCTCGAACCTGGAGAATCTGCCATCATTCATGTGTTCAGCCTTCGTGAAAGCAGGGGGCAGCAGTGCAGTGAAACTGACGTGGCAGCACCCCCGCAGCGCGCCTCCACGTTGGGGGTAACAGACCGTAAAAGCTGGCCGTGTTCGCAATAATAGGCGGAGGCGCGCGGCTTGGCACAGCAGCAGCCAAGGGGTGGTCTAGATTAATACTGGCAGTTGCGTGCTGTGTTATGCGCGGCAGCTCTTGTCAACACAAGAAAACAGAGCACTCAAGCGCTAGTCACAAAATCCGTCAAGATCAGACATTTCGGGATAGGGCGCTGTGAAAGTCACAGTCGCCCAACAACCTTCATTCCTGTTACTCCTTCGACACTTCCTCTCATTGTCACTGAGAGTCTCATGGCTAGGAACAATTTCGCATCTTCTTCCCCTTCTGCCAAAAGTTCTGGGCATTCAGAAGTTCTGTTTACGTTCTGTTCACGAACTCAACTAGTCTAGTAGTGACGATTCGGATGGAGTGTTTTTTTTTACCAACCTGACGTCATCCTCTCCTTGTGGAGCTCGAAGGTGCTCGCGGTGCGCGGTTGAAGATCGGGGGGGAAAGTTGAACGTGGAGAGCGCATCAATTCTCCACTCTTAAGGCATTTCGCAGAGGAAGCCGCGACGATTGGCTTGCCATCGTTCTCGTATCAGAGGTTGGCCCTGGCCTTGCTAGATTTGGCTCTGCCAAATGAAAAAAGGCTTCCTGACGCCCAGGCCCTCTAGCCTCAATGGTAAGCGTGTCGTCTGGCGCCCTGGCGCCCACAAACCATCCCCGTCCTGATGTCTGCATGCGTTCTTATTCCATTCCCTCTGTCCCTCTTGTTCTCTCCCTCGTGCACCAAGACGGTCTGACGGCAGTGCCTGAGTTCTGACTCACGACGAACGCGTGCCCACAGGCAAGAGAGAAAAACTAGCCGACACGCCAGCGGACAAAATCGGGCCCGATGCAGTCTCAGGTACGGCGGGGTCCCTGTCAAGTTGGTTTGAGCAGGCTGCTGAAATTCCACACAGGACACATTGAAAAACTGACAAGTGCGTCGTCTCTTTGTCAGGGAGCGAAAACGTCAAGCCAGAGCCCTCGCCGCGCCCTGCTCCTCCGCTGCCACCTCAGCAACCACAGGTGATTCGCATTTCCACACATTCGGTCACCGTGCAATGGCAGCTTGCGGATTCGGAGATCCAGAGCGACGCAGACCTGCGAAGAAGGGCAGACGGGGGCAAGAGAGTCGACTCGCCCTCTCGCCCTGGCAAAGAGCCTGCCGGTGGGCAGGAAATGGCGGAGATCAATGAAGGAGGAGAGGGAACTGATGACAAGGAAGACACTTCGCCGTCTGTTCCGAATTTGCGCAGCAGCTTGGTACTTGTAACCACGGACAAGAGCAAGAAGGTACATGATGAAAAAGAAGACGACAGGAAGGTCGGAGATGCTACTGGCGAAAATGCTGTTGAAGGGACGTGGAGCATCAATCTGTTCGAGGGCACAGGGGGGTTTGAGGCCACTATGACGGGGCTCGAGCCTGGTTGCTCCTACTCACTACTTGCTCGCCTGCACCACTCTGGAGACCACGGCAATCTAGACAGCGGGGCTATTTCTTTTAGTGCTGCTCCTGCCGAGCCGGCAAAACCAGACCAGCCTGTCGTGTCTGGCAAAGGCAAAAACTTTGTCAAGCTCCGCTGGAACGCCCCAGAAGGGCGCGGAGCCGCCGTCGCTCAGTACGAGGTAGAAATACGCGACTCTTCCCACCAGCGCCATTTGTCGCCCAACAGCAGCCCTACACATGGTACACACGGAGGGAGTCATGGGGGCTCGAGGAGTCCAGCTTCCCAGCCTGAGGTTGGCGAGATGGAGGTGGAAACGTGGGGGTGCGGCGTGCAGGTGCATCAGGGGCCCGAGACGCGGTGCGAAATCAAGGGTCTGAGGCCAGGGACCAGCGTGCAGGCGCGTGTGCGTGCCTTCAACTCGATTGGGGCCAGTGTGCCCAGTCCCTGGGTCACTGTCAGCACCTCGGCCTCGGTGCCCGGGGCGCCACCGAGCCCTTTTGTTGGCCAGGTAGCTCTCTAATGACCCACAAATATGCATACACTGGCGGGTCTCCAGGATACTCCGCCGAAGAGGACGTGTGTCCGGCAGTTCATTTCCTTTTTTTTGTCCGGTATTTTTGGGCCCGATTCAGTTCATTTCAGTTCAATCTCATGGTAGTTTTGGATTTTTTTTTTCGGACCCTTTGGAAGGGATACCGACGCCCTCTGTACCCACCTTAAAGGGTTCGGACCTCTCCTCCAGACGGGCACAACGCACACACACACGCGCATGCATCCATGTTAGTCCCTGAATTTCTCAACAAAAAATTGCAGGCCAATATCGGCAACCTCTTCTTTGCCTGGTACGAGAATGAAGACAATGGCGGTGCAGCGGTTACCAACTTCTGTCTCGAGGTCGATGAAGGCAATGGAGATGGTTTCATGGTCAAATTCAATGGCCCCGACCATCAGTGGCTGCTCAGCAACACGATTTGTGGCCATCCTTATAAAGTGCGTGTTAAGGCAACGAATTCTGTTGGCTCGTCCCCCTTTTCTGAGGTTCTTGAGGTACAGGGCATGTGCGGGCCGCCCAATCCGCCCGGGCCGCCGGAGCTCATGGAAATTCCGCCTGGCACCCCAACGGCTGGACCTTCTTACTCGCTCTGCCTCAGGTGGCCAAAACCATCGAGCGATAATGGATCGCACATCCAGCTGTACCAGGTGAGAACCGAGTCTTCAAACCACATCTCCTGCTCAAAACACTTGTACTGCTGTGCTCTTGCGGAATACGGTATATGTTTCGGCGCGCGGCGGCAAGGCGCCGAAGCCGCCGCGTGCCATCAGAGGGGCGCGCGGCGGCGGAGGGGTTTACGCTTTAGCCCCCTACCCGACACTCACCGACGTGTAGGGTTAGGGGTAGGTTAGGGTCGGTCAGGGTCTATCAGACACTAACCAGCCCTAACTGACCCTCAACTGGTTCTAACCGACCCTAAGCGACCCTAACCATCCCTCCCGGACTCCTTTTTGCGTGGATCCGCCGATTTTTCAAAGATCTCCCGAGGGACTGCATGATTTATCAGGAGATTTACTCAAAGGGAATCCCCTTGATAAACTCCCCTGATAAATTCCTCCATGTTGGATCTCGGATTTCTCTGACAAATCTCCTGTATTAGGGTAGAAACCCCCCCGTATACAGTCGATAACCCCCCTATAATATCTATAAACTCCCTATAATATTGATAAACACCCTCTGATATAGATGAACCCCCTAATTTTCAATCTACCCTCAAGGCGCGCGGCAGCTTCGGCGTCTTGCCGCCGCGCGCCTATTTCGCGTCATTTTGAAGACTCGGAAAAGTTCTGATACGGGGCACGTGTGCAGGTGGTGATGCGACGTATTGTCGATGGTGTTCCGGTTGAGTTCTTTCAAGTGGTCTATGCTGGCCCGGACACATGGTGCCAGGTGCAGGGGCTGTTTCCGGCATCGTTTTACGAGTTTGGTCTGGTTGCTGTTTCCCTTCTTGGCACATCAGCTCCCAGTCTGACGGCAATCTTGTCAACAGCTGGTGCGCCTCCTGGGCCGCCACCGCCGCCCTTTTTGCTTGGTGTTGATGGCGCCAAGATTCACGTTGGCTGGACACTGCCTGACATGTGCAACGGCTCTCCCGTTTCGAGTTTTGTGCTCGAGAGCCTGGTGCCTGATGAAAATGCAATCGATGAGGCCACCGGGCAGACCCAGCCTGGCTGCGCCTGGGTGAGCTGCGTGCAGTACAATGGGGGCGGCATTTCGCACTGGATTGAGGGTCTGAAGGCTGGTATCGCCGTGTGGCTCCGTGTGGCTGGTATCAACGCCCATGGGCAAGGTGCCTTCAGTGCTCCTGCCAACGTCCTGACCCCGTGTGCTGCGCCCGATAAGGTAACAGACGTGTTGGCCTTTGCAACAGGCCCAGGCAAGGGGTGTGTGACCTGGCAGCCCCCTGCGAAAAATGGTGGCAGACCAATCATTACATACAAAATATCGGTAGGGCGCAAGGGAGCAGGAGGTAGTGACCCCATCCAAGTGACGGTCGAAGGAGCAGGACCAGCAGTTGTCGAAGGTCTTGTGGCTGGCGCGCTGTACCAAGCCAAAGTGCAAGCTGTCAACTGCGTTGGCGCAGGCGACTATTCAGACCCCTTCATCTTCTCTTCTGAGGCGGGCTCACCGTCGGCTCCCAAAATGCCTGTGGTCTCGCAGGTTGACACAGACAGCATTGGCATTTCTTGGGAGAACCCTGCTCACGACAATGGTGCTGCGGTGGAAGACTTTGTTCTTGAAATGCAAGAGACCTCGGCTACTATTGGCATGGAAGCGACAGGGGCGGCAAAGAATGTCTGGAGGGTTATTTACAAGGGCTCTTTCCTGTCCTTTCAGGTCGGGGGCCTTGAACCTGGTGGTCTTTATCGCTTCAGGGTTCGCGGCCGGAATGCTGCAGGAGATGGGCCCTTTAGTCCTCCTGTGCTTGCATCGACAGAGGCGGTGCCTCCAGGACCTCCGTTGGCCGTTTGTGTGCTCGGCGTCTCGCCTAAGGAGTTGAAGCTCAAATGGTCTGCGCCAGCTTTCAGTGGTGGTAGCGACATTACGTCCTACGCTGTCATCCTGCAGCTAGGGCCAGAGGTAGAACGTGAGGTCTGGAGAGGTGCGCCTACCTCGTGCAAGCTTAAGGTGGCTGCCGATAGCATCTATGCAGTCTCTGTGATCGCCTACACAATTGTTGGAGCAGGCATACCTTCTATTCCCATGACTGTCACCACACCTGTAGCCGCAGCGGTAGCCGTAAAGTCTCGCGTGCCGCCCGGCATGGCTCCGCCAACAGTTAGCGTTAAGGGGCAAGCTGTGAACGTGTCGTGGACCCAGTGCCGAGACTCACAACCTCCTGTTGTCTTGTACCACGTATCTGCCGAGCCGGACCAGGTCAGCGCAAATGGCAGGGAGGATCCCGACTTAGACGATGCGGCGCACGCGGCGCGTATCTGCTTTTCGGTGAGACATTTCTCTTTGTCAAATATCCCTTGACGTTTCTCTTTGTCAAATATCCCTTGAGTGTGATCCCCATGCGTTTTCTGCTTTGTATCGCATTGTATGTGCATTATGTAAGGTGCACTTGGCATGTGCCCTCGTCAACTAGCTAATAATAGTGAGAAAACTTACATTTTGGTGATTTTGTGTGTGTCAGGGAGCGGCCACGAGCACAGAAGTGCGCGATCTGATGCCTGGGGTCAACTATCGGCTGCGAATTTGCGCTGAAAACGAGATTGGCAAAGGTCCCTGGAGTTCGGTTGCTATGTGTTTCCAAAAGGCAGTGGGCGAGAAAAAGGCCTTGCGCTCTGGTCCGCCTGCGCCGGCACCGCCTGTCAAGCTAGTACTAGAGAAAGCTAATAGGTTTGTCTATTTCCCCTTGCTGCCTCCCTCTACCCTTTCTCTCCCACACCGTCTTCCACGTTCCCCTCCTCCCCTACCATTCCATTGTTATCTTTTAACACAGAGGTCTGGGCAACCATGGTCAACAGGACATCAGTGCGAATTGCATGGCAGGCGGCATCATGTGACAACTCGTCCTCGGCACCTGGGGCCAAGGCATCGCGGCGCTCGGCTGCACTCGAGAATGGCAAGGTGATACATCACTGCACGTTTCTCTCTCTATATTTATATATACACATGTATATGTATATATATATGTATATATATATAAGTATGCTCTCAGTATGTATAGGGCTTACACATGTACTTCTTCCGACAGAATACAGAGGGGTTCCCAATGGAAACCCGGACTCTTATTCGGAGAGACATTAACGCACATGTCACGTGCAGGAGACGTACACAGTCCAAGTTTCTGAGGGCGACGGCCAACGTGAGGTATTGACGCAGGATGTTGTCGACACGCACTTTGTCTTGACCAAACTCAGAGCTGGCACCAGGTCTGTACCGCTGCCTGTCACCCACATCTGTCATTTCTCATTTTCTTTGCGGGTGTGCTGAATTTGCTACTGGGAATTGTGTGGATGCGTATGTATGCGTTTTCGTGTGTGCGTGCACTCGCGCTCTCGTGCGTGCATGCGTTCGTACATGCACATTTATGTCATGCAGAATTGACGTGCATACAACTGCAGGTATCACGTGCGAGTGCAGGGAAACAGCAAGAAGCGCGGCGCTAGTGGCTGGTCAGATGAGCTCATTGT
>Ga0105054_10011150_pt1 | contig 11264 bp, 2 predicted proteins | sample BON02_FD_78091 | JGI IMG/M metagenome (GOLD analysis project Ga0105054, IMG submission 78091) | Freshwater microbial communities from Lake Bonney liftoff mats and glacier meltwater in Antarctica - BON-02 (megahit assembly) | ecosystem: Environmental > Aquatic > Freshwater > Ice > Glacier... | reverse complement strand
ATTCTTTGTTCGAAACGTCGAATTGATCATGGGAAAAACGGTGGTGCTGGTACTATTGCTAGCGATATACATCTCGAATCAATGGTCTCGCTATTCATTCGTGTACTTAGGTGGGGTTTCTACGCCAGAATGCCCCAGCAAGGTCCAAGGAGATATTTGTTTCATGGACGATAAACAAGATTCGCCTCTGTGCGAGACATTTGAATGTGTTGGTGAACAATGTAAATTGTGCCAACAGTGCTACAGCGACCACCGTGCATCATTCAGAAACATGAGATATGGCACATGTCTAGATTCCAAAGACTATGGTTTCTTAGTATCCTACGCGTACATGACTGTATTCTGTTTCATGGGTTTATTTGCAGGAAGGATCTCAGATTTGTATTCAAAAAGACCCATTATATTCTTTGCTTCAATTGGATGGTCTGTATTTACTGTATTGCAAGGGCTCTCGGAGGACTATTTAACGGTATTCATATCCCGCGTGGGTCTGGGTCTCTGTCACGCATTTTCGGGACCTGCCAGCTACAGCCTTATCGCAGAACTTTACAAGCCTGAGGAAAGAGCTGGTGCGAATGGAATATATGCGCTTGGAATATATGTTGGAGGTGGACTCAGTTCGTTGAGCTTATTAATGGCGAATGAGTTTGGATGGCGTCTATCATCATTTGTAATTGCTGCTTCAGGCTTGGTAAGCTCATTTCTTTTCTGGGTATTCTCAAAGCAAAACGATGTAGAGATCACTGCAGCTGAAGCTCCTAAACGTCTTGGATATTTAGTGACCCTTCGTATAATTTTATCTAACAAAATCCCCGTACTGCTTCTCACCGCCTCTCCGATAAGATTTGTTGGTGGTCTAGCAATTGGCACATTCCTTCCTTTATTCTTCAAGGGCAAATTTCCAGACCAAGGAAATACCTACAGCGTGATTAATGCATTCATTGTGAGTGTTGGTGGTGCCATATCTGCGTATTTAGGTGGCTTCATAGTGGACAACCTAAGGGACCGCGATGTTCGAGCGCCCGCGTTAGTACCAGCAATAGGTTCACTTTTAGCAATCGTGCCTTTTCTGGGAGTCTTGTATTCCTCCAACTTTTATGTTGCCATGTTTTGTCTGTTTGTTGAATATCTAGTGGCTGAGTGTTGGTTTGGTCCCGCAATTTCGGTATTGCAGAACAATGTTCCCGGTCCTGCGATTGGAACTGCAGTTTCAATTCAGATATTCGCCTCTGGATTAGTAGGCAGTGTGGCTCCTGTTCTATTGGGATCGTTAGATGATGGAACAGTGGATACACTAAGGTTTTATCTGGCTCTCTTTGTCACCATGTCCTACTCCATTACTGGCTTCATATTCTTGTACCTAGCGCGCACGATACGTCTCAGGAGCACCAGCGAATACCAACAGTTATTGTCCTAATAATCACCAAGGTTTTACAAAATGGATGGAAACAAAAAGCATTAATTTTTAATTTGATGAAGTCAATTCAATTTCGTGATCTTCGTCACCGCATTCACTGTGCTTGTCTTTGGTATTACGGTCTATTGAATCGCCGTCAGTTACTGGTGCATATGATGATATCAATCCGATACTCCGATGAACGTCATGAACTGAATCGGCCCAAGTGATGGATTTTGAATATGGAGCCAGGATGCTCTTGATTAGCAATGAGATACCTGCGTAATTATCCGACGTTGCAAGAATAATCAAGGCTATTCCAAGAACAATCGCACCTAGAAAAGGATTTTGAGCCAATCCTCCACCTGACCCTTTCTTTGCCCCTGTGCTTGATGTAGCCGATTTCTCCCAGACGAGTTTGACATAGTTGGCAATAATCTCTGCTCCCATCTCGTATACAGAATCTTCGTAGATCACACCATTCAGGTTTTGATCTTCCCTATCTACGGTAAGATTGTGCATCGGCAACACAGTGCATAGTTTCCCAATAGATGACGTAAGAATGCTTGACCTTATTCGCTCAGCTTGTGCAGCAGTCATGGCCACAGTAGAACTGCGCTTCAACTCTGCCACAGTACTTGGCTCCACTAGGACGCATGGAATGTTCAATGCACGAATTGCATTTGCAACAGCATTCCACGACGAACCGACAGAACTTGTTGTTTCTTTCATCCAGGCTCCCAACACAAGAAAATTGTTGGTACCAATGTTCAAAGCTTTGACTGACTTCACCATCTGTTCGACGTCATTTACCTTACTGTAACTCATTGTGGCCTCGTTCAAGCTAGAAGATTCAAACTGTAAGGTTTTATCAGAACCGTCAATTTCGTCGAATAGTGGGTTTCCCAACATAGGGTCGGTGATTCGATGCAACTGAACAGCGAGGCTGAAAACATCCCGATCGCCCAAGAAGTGTATTTTGCGATTCTTAAGATAACCATCGATCTCCTCGGAGGATTTAAGCGAACTAAAGTTGCATGCTTTGACAACTTCCACATCACCCCATTGCCATTTGTGACATGTAGGACACGTAGATTCCCAGAAACCATCTCCAATATGACCAATACATTCTGACTTGGACAACGTGAGGCGGTTTCGAATGGGTCCAGCGTTTACAGTAGCACCCCTCTTTCCAGTGTGGAAATACGGCAACAACACCACGGTGAGGATGCAAAATAGAGTTCCACTCACACCTACGACAACTGATGACTGAAATGTGTGAACGGACAAATTAGCTCCTTCGCCAAACGTCTTGGTTAAGAAACTAATAGCAACCACACTGAGTCCTATAACAACAACACCGACAACAATCCATCCTACTTGAGCCACTTGAAGAATCCACGCAACAAGAGCTGCCATTCCAAGTATCCCCGAAACATATCCTGTCGAAGCGATAGCCATATTTGAATTCTCAGGTATTAACATCGCGCGAGTAAACATGGTGACCCTAAACAATCGTTGTGCAACTAAGAAATATATGCCGGTCACCAATGCAAGGTTCATTTTAGGATAACCAGGTAGAATCACCAGCAACGTCTTGGCGTTCGACGTCAGCCAAATATGATGTTGCATGAGATATGTTTCCAGAGTGTACTTTCCAATCACAGCCAGAAATCCAAGATGAAACTGTCGCAAGTAAGGTGTCGCATTTCGAAAGAACAAGTAAGATAACAACGGAATGAAAAAGGTGTACGCATGATATGAATTGAAGACCAACTTGGGAAGAAAGAAGATGCTGGTGATGTAAATATACATTCCTACTAATAGCACAGATCCAACTCCAGCTTTGATCATCAATGACTGAAAACGAGGGAGATCTTCCACGACTTTCAGCCACATTGTTGCTTGAGGAAAATTCAGGGCAAATAACATTCCGAAAAACGTAGACCAATGATCCAATCCGCTTCTAAATTGCCACTCGTATTGAATACCATACGCTCCAACTGCAGCTCCTGGATGAGGACTATTCGAGAGCCAAGCAAACACCAATTTGAAAACAATGTCAAATTCCCAGATCAGCCATATAAGGAAGCCAGCACAAGCCAGCTTGATTCGAAGACCATATTGAGTGTGATTTAGTTTTGAATAGACTCGCATAACAGCAAAAGTCATGAGAAAGTAGAATGTATGCAGCGGACATATATAGTAAAGCATGTACATATTGTTCATCGTCAAGCAGAGGAATACCACTAGGAAATTCAAGCGCCAAAGCATTTGGTAAAATCTCACAAACCCAAAGTCTTGCTTCACGTAGAAGAATTGCAGATTTCCAAAACCAGTCATCCAGACATAGCAAGAGATCATCACTCTAACAGTATTGTAAACTTCATTTGCATGAAAATAATGATACAACAAGAAAACTGTTTGCATCCATCCTTTCCATTCTTCCGTTTGATCTCGATTCGCGATTGCGTTACTTTTGGGGTCATGATGCACTGTTCCGACAGAAAAAAGAAGAATGATGAGACAAATAAACCAGAAGAAATCCACAGACGACGTCTTCTCGCTATGTGGGAATAGAGGTCTGTTCTCACATGCCCATACATAGAGCATAATATTACCCATCACCATCATTTCCCTCGTAAGGGCATAAAAACTCTGAGCAGTAAACTCAAGACACGGAATCCTCTTGGGGTCAACAACGGGCATTGGCTGACCCCGCAACGAGAACCGCAGAAACAAATGAACCATTAGATTCACACCAAATAGAATGACCACAGTTAGGGTAGACACCGCCAGTTCCGGTGCATTCACAAACGTCATTGTCGACCGAACTAGAAAACACAACGAAGCACTTTACTCCGCACTTTTAGAGTCTACGGGCTAAAAGGAAAAAATAGTCGGGTATTTTTTATTGCTAGTGTATTCCATAATAACATTTTTGTCCGTTTCAATTAGCCATCTTCTCCCTGGGAGTTCATATCTGATGATGGATCAGCAAGTTATAACCACTCTTATTTCATCTCTTTCTCCCAAGCTTTCAGTGGAGGACGATGAAGAAATAAAAGCACTGAGGGAGCTGCGAAGCTTGATTCAATCACAACCAGAAAGCGTTGACCTTCTTGCAAAACAGGGGATGATTGACATACTGGTTTCAAAAATGGTTCTTACATCGGATTCTAACCAGTTGACTTTGCTTCAAATTCTAGCATCGCTCGGGTACCTTGTGCAGAGAAGTGATGAGAGGTCAAGTGTAGCTGTCAAGGCAGGCCTTTTCGCGGCAATCCTTGAGAAGGTGGGGAGACCGAATACCAGCGAGGGCGTTCTCTTGCTAGCGATACAAGTTGTCACATTTATTGTGGAGGGCAGCGCTGAGAGACTTGAAGTGTTCTATACGAATAACGGGATTCAAGTTTGCTTAGACATCTTGGAAAGGGGACTCGTCAAGTGTTCGCTTTTGAATGCCAGACTTTCCACGCTTTTGGTTCAATTCACGGCGCAATTTCCTCAAGAACTCGGCCGCGTGTCCAAACATTTATACTCAAGTATCAATTCTTTGAGTAGTCGCATACTGTTGTTGATTGAAACCAATGACACCGACCAGGAAAGGGTTTTACAGGAACTTCATTCTCTTGAAAATAAATGTGTCACCTTTTCCCAAAGCTTAGGGTTGTTATTAGATAGTACTAAGCACATCGCGGCTAGTATTGGAGACGACCAGTTTGTAAAATTATTCCTCAAAATGTTTTCAAATGCTTCCAGCCTGTCAGGATTCCTAATCGAGACACTTTGTTGGACTTTGACTTATTTTCTGGTCCCTTGTCCTCATATTGCTGAGACAATTCAAAAGAATGATGGTACTTCTATTCTATCGTCACTTTTGAAAATCCCAGATGCCGAAGATAGTCTGTTAAATGCAATCGCCAGTGTCATGTATTACTTCATCCATGGTCTCAATCCTATCGACAAAAATGCAACATGTGATATAATGCTTCTAGAGCCTATTCATCAAATTGAGCTTCGAATAGCATCCTCTAATAATGACCTAACAAACCGCCATTCCATGAGCTCCCTTCGTCGAACCCTAAAAGTTTTGAGAAGGATTGTTCGATTTGGAGGCCAATGTTTGGACTTTATTGTTGCCAGCGACCGACTTGATAGTTTAATGAAGATGATCAGGAACCCTGTAAACTATCCTTCTTTTGTCGTTGTCGATGTGCTGCAGGAAATTGGCCTGTTGGTTGAAAGCAGCTGTGCTCTAGGGCTTGCGCTTGCCCAAAGAGGGGTTTTAAATTGCATTCGAGATGCAGTCTACCCAGATGCATCAACGCAACAAATGTGTTATGCTACGCGTGCGCTTGCCTGCTTCGTAGAACGTAGTGACGACATTGGATACCAAATCACTGATATTGCTCTCGAACAGGAATGTGATGCGTATTTAATCACGTTGCTGTCTTCCTATAACAAACAGAATATCGACGAGGAAGTCTTGCTTAACACGGTGGGTGCTCTTGGATACATGATCAAACGCCACTCGATGCTTCACGAACTCAACCATCAAGATGTTGATAGATACAACAATATGCATGGAAACGCGTGTATTGTATTGGTACAGCTGTTAGGCAGGTCTATTGGCGAATCTCTAACTTGGAATGCATTATGGGCTCTTATTTATCTAATCAATGGTCCATGCAGCCATCATTGTACATCAGTCGTACTCTCTCAGCCCCATTCTCTCAGTTATTTAGCAGCTCTCATAGAAAACAATCCAGAAAACACTCCCCTAGTGTCTAGCACATCTAAGGCTTTGTATCATCTGGTTTCTAGCTCAAGTACTCTAGATGTGAAGACAGCATTGTCTTTGGAAGTTCGACTTCAAATGTTAGCATGTATGACTCGCTCCAGTGGCACCCCTCGCGATGACGCTCTTGATGTATTCATAGATCCTTCGAACATGCTGGCAAGTTCTTCAAAAGTCCTCAATAGCTTGTCTGGGGATGATCTAGGAGGAAAAGTTCTGAGGGTCCATTACGTTTCTGAACAAGGGGAACAAGCTGGAATAGATGCAGGAGGTATCCGAAGGGATTGGCTGTCTCGATTAAGTGCCGAGTTATTTAGCCCAAGTTTTAGTTTGGTGATTCCAGGATATTTTCCTAATGACAGTGTTCAAATTAGCCCCAATCCTGGATTTAAAGGTATGCCAGAACAAGAACAGCATAAATGGTACAGAATCATGGGGAGAGTTTTAGGACTTTCGGTGCTCCATGGTGATCCTGTTGGAGTGGCTCTTGTCCCTTCACTTTCAAAGTTGCTTTTAGAAGAGCTCCCAGATTTTGAGGATATCAAATTCATCTCCACTCAATATTACAAGACTATATATCGGCTAAAAGAGCTCCGTCAAACAGACACAGAACAATTTAATTTGGCATTAGACGATCTTACTTTTACTGTGAACAGTCGAGAATGTATGATGAAAGAGGCTTGTGAGAGATCTGACTTCTTTCAGATGGAACCAAGTCTCACACCTTCACAATCACCTTGTAAGCATGCTACTCGACTCAAACTAGAAAAAGTAACGACGATGGATGAGCTTCTGCACGTGGTGAATGATGCCAGACTCACAGGTGATAGAGATCTCATTCGCAGCGCACTGGTCATGCAAAACAGATTACTTGTAAGACAAAGGAGAGGATCCTTTCCTCCTCCGGCCCCCAAAATGAAACGTAAATTCATTGAGTTGCAACATATTGACACCTCGATAAACCAAAAAGATTTGAAACTAAAAAGGATGATGTCCAATTTAACTGCCGGTGGTGAAACTGAGAAAATCGATGCGGGGAATTTTGATAACTATATCGAGTTGTTGACTCATAAACTTTTGGTGGAAAATGTAGCAACTCAGATGACGATGTTAAAACAAGGTTTTCATGATATTATTCCTCGGGAGAGTGCGATTATGCTACTTCGCTCCACAGAGCTCACTAAAATAGTTGAAGGTGACAGAAATGTGTCCGTAGAGTTATGGAGATCTCATTGTAGGTACAAAGGTGGCAACAGCAATACACCTCATATTACCTGGTTCTGGGAGTATGTCGAAAGTTTAACCAAGTCCGAGCGGCAGTCGTTGCTATTGTGGGCCACTGGATGGAGGTCTATTGGATCTACTGGATTTAGCAATCGGCCTTTCACCATTGAACTCACCAATGTCGAAACCAATACCGACGATGAGAGACTGCCTTCGGTGGCTACCTGTGGTTTTCATTTATGGCTCCCAAAATACTCGACGAAACAAAGAATGACTGATAAGTTTTCTGTCGCTATTCGTGAGACAAGTTTCGGAAATTGTTAGTTGCCTTTTCCATTTATAACACTGAACTATTTTGAAATTTGAAATTTTTGCGTATGCTCTGGATTTATATCGAGCAATGAATATTCAGGGATGAATAAAGAACGACTGAATTTCCCTGCCGTTCTAAAACTGTTTCTACTCGATCAAAAAACAGTTCTAATAAATTAAAATTATATCTGCACGAGGAGTTCTGAAGCAAATTTCATTTAATATTTTATGCGATTGGTTTGAATTCTTTTGCGTTAACTCTCAGTTTTGTTGCAGCTGTTAACTCTCTTCCTCTCCCAATATCGAATCCAGGTGTTCCATCTGGTCCTTTCGCAGTGTGAAACCTCGGAACTGCGTTGGAAGCTTGGAATCTTTTCAGGAGTTCTCGGTTTACCTGAGGAGGTGTGGCGGTCCTGTGAAGTTCTTCAACAGGCGCTGCTCTTTTGACAAGCTTCACTCTAATGGCTCTGGCGGCTTTGGTGGTTGGATGTATCAACAGAGCGTACTCAACTTCATCACCACTATTCAGTACCTCGCGACTCCGATCGAAACGAACAGTTCCGTCTCTACCACCTGCTCCTGGCTTGAATGCTTCATCCACATTGGAGTTTGAACCTTCCCCGAACAGACCAGCACTTCCTTTGCCTGCGAATTCTGCATGGGGACGAATATATCCTCCTCGCTGACTCACCTGGCCCTCCACCAGTCCACGATAGCACGTCTCCGAGTTCACCAAACGAATGGATGTGGCCCGGACTTGCTTTGTGGCGACATTCGTGCACAGACGGTACTCTACTTCATCGCCGACTTCAGGCTCGAAATCATTGCAATCACCCATACTCCAGTAGTATACTATCGGTTGGCTTCCTTTATCGTCTACAGGTTGTTCAGCAGCTGTAACTTCATCTTCCTTGTTGTGTTGCGTTTTGTAACCATTCAAAGCTTTGAGTGATCTAGCCACAATCAGGCTCCCGCTAGTAAGGTGTCCGGTGAACAGCCCAGGTAACTTCTTCGCGAACCTTTCAATCTCTTTAGTCTGCGGCGATGGTTCCACTTCCCACACTTCGGGCTCTGTTCCGTCCTGGAAAGCATTGACTTGCTTATGCACTTCATTCGACTTGCGCCAGTCCATTGTGTTTTTAGATTCCTTGCCTTCTCTGAACAGCTCCTCTGGAATAACTGTACCTGGTACTAATCGCCCCAACAACGAAGGGCTCAATTGGGCTTGAGCTATCTTCGCTGCGGTAGGATGATCATGGGTCCATTTCACTCCTTTGATATCCGACTTGCGCTTGGCTTCCTTGGTGATAGTCCCTCGATACACAACTTCATCCAACATCGTATCCACGACGACGCTTACCACGGGTCTAATAGAAACGGCTTTATTGCCTTTCTTGCTTGTTTCCAATTTGAACTCCACTTCATCTCCTAGTTGCACTTGATGCTTGTACTCGTCTTCACAATCGACATGGTTAAAGAATACTCGTTCCGCTCTCTCGCAACCTTGAATAAACCCGAACCCATCTTTCTGTATCGACGCTACCACGCCACTCTCTGTGTCACTTCGCTTTTCTTTAGCAACGACTTTCGGGGCGGATTCGAGCAAAGTCATATTATGGACCTCCAGACCAGATTTGCGTTTGTTCAACACAAAATCCAATTTAACTTTGTCACCTACGCAAAAAGGTTTTTGTTGCTTGGCAATAGAAGATGCTTCGAATCTGAGGTTCATGCTTTCAAAATCCGATTCGCTTTGAGATATTTCCAAGATCTCCAATTCGCCAGGGGGGCTCCCGGTTGATAGGAACAGTATCTTACAGTAAAATCGGGCCAATGATTGAACACTTTGAGGCACTTTGATGGAATATGTCGTCGATGAATTCTCCTTAGCAGATTTACTTTCTTTGTAACCCCCATGTGTATCACTGATGATTAGTACTTTGGTTGCTTTGTTCTTGGTGCCCTTGACCATCAATTCATTGTTACTGAAACGGACTAGCATCTCCCACATCTCGTTCATAGGAAAAAGCGAGGGCAAGAAAGACACAAGACCTCCTTCGCTGCTTCGGCGATTGTGTGGCAGTGCCTTGGTGATGGTTCCAATGATACCTTCTTCCACAACATGTATCGAAGAAGCTTCCTCAATCTTTAGTACCCGAGTAGCCACTGTTCTGCGTTCATCAGATGATTTACCATGTTTGCTCTTGTTGTGCTGATGGCCTTCAATTGCTATCTGGAAGGATACCAAATCCCCTTGCTGAATCATACCCTGATCTTTAGCAGTCAGAATTACTTCTTTCAAAGGGAAGAATACCTGACCATCTCGATCGAAACATTCTATGAAACCAAAAGCATCTCGCAGTGTAGACACAACTCCAGTTTCCCTTTTGACAATTCCGGACCAGGAATCAAGAGGAGTTTGTTCGCGTTTAACTTCTTCACTTGGAACTGCTAAGCGAACTTCACGTATACAAACTCGCTTCGTTTTCTTGTGTTTGCTAGGAACGAATACAACAGTATCGCCTGGGGCTGCCCTTGGATTCATCATTTCCTCGCCATTGAACTCCAAGGTAGAATCCAAACCTTCCACTTCCTCGAGAAGCTCCAATGTTCCGATCAAAGGACGATCTCCTGATGGTTTCTTGCGACCCGTCGTTTTCGTTGCTTGTTGGTCTTTCTCGCGGCGTAATGAAATCAGTTTTGCCTTAACCGAGGGTGCTACAATTTCTTCCATAACAACAGATCCACGCGGAATCTGTTTCATATCAACAGCAATGAAGTTCTCACGATACATCGGGTCCTGCAGTACCGTGAACTCCATTTCCGCTCCAATTTGAATATTGGTATCAGTCTGCAGAGTTCTTCTCCAATCCTGTACTCCAGGTTGTTTCTTAGCTGCAGCAGCAGCAGCCAATTCCTTCGGAAGATCGTTTTTATAGAAATAAACCTTCGTATCTCTGTTTTCACAATCAATCGTTCCCATGTAAACGGAATTATTACTTTGCTCCATCAGAGACCCAACAATTCCTCGTTCGGCTTCACATTTGCCACTGGATATCATTTTTGCAATGATATCTCGACTCCTCTCTTTTCCAGTCTTCAAAGTGGAAATTTTAATCGCATGAGATCTGCCAGAGGAAAGCTCGACTGCTGAATCAAAACTCACAAGATCGCCGCGACGTGGAAACGCTTTTGAAGTCGATGGACTGATTCCTCGGAATGCAAAAGACAAGAAATTCTCGTCGCCCGGTACAAGATCTTCCAGTGCGTCTGGATTCTCCACAATGGCTATACGACCTTGAAAAGCTTTGTCTAGCTGATGCTGACTTGGCTGATAATGAGGATTTTGCTGCTGGTACTTTGCTGTCTCTTTGAGGACTATACCGAACAAGCCTGCTTTATCAACTTGGTCTACGCGCACCGAACCCGGTTCAAGAAGCTTCAATTGAGATGCACTCATTCTTCCATTCTTGCCAACGATGATCACAAACTCTAATTCATCTCCAACCATAAGTTTTGCCGTTTCAATTT
>Ga0105054_10011148_pt1 | contig 11268 bp, 10 predicted proteins | sample BON02_FD_78091 | JGI IMG/M metagenome (GOLD analysis project Ga0105054, IMG submission 78091) | Freshwater microbial communities from Lake Bonney liftoff mats and glacier meltwater in Antarctica - BON-02 (megahit assembly) | ecosystem: Environmental > Aquatic > Freshwater > Ice > Glacier... | reverse complement strand
TATATATATATATATGTGTATATATATATACATACATATATATATATATGCACACACATATGTATATATGTGTATATTCATATGTATACATTCATATTTATGTATACATATATGTGTATATATATATATATATACATATATATGAATATTTTGTGTGCTGTGTGTATGTTTATATGCATATCTGTATATATATAAGTATGTATGTATATATATATATATATACACATATGTTTTTTATATGTATATCTATATACATATATGTATGTATATATGTATACATGTATATATAGATGTATATCAAGATACATATGTATATATATACAAAACATCTTCTTCACACAAATTTAATCTTTAGGAACTACTCATCCCACAACAATTAGTACCAGACACCTTGACTTCCACACCCTTTCACTGCACCAGCATCGACAATCTCGGCCCTGCGACCCTTGTTTTTAGAGAGTTACGGTCACCAAGTTCCGTGACACCGAAAAAAAGAATTGAGGGGCTGATGTATAGTTGAGAGTTGCTCTTTCTGAAGGGCATCAGGACTCTTGAGAATGCGTGTTTCCGAATACAGTAGCATCCCGGGAAATAGAAACTGGCAAATAGAAACTGCAGACTGGAATTTGGATGTACGCCTAGATATATGAGTAAAGAGTAAAGAAACTCTATACACGCCTAGAAATATTGCTTAGAAACTGGCTGGCTGTGTCAAAACCCGTGGTTTCTATTTCCCGGGATGCTACTGTACAGTAGGTTTAGTACTATGTATACTCTGATAGAAAGCCCGTGTCATGAAATCACGCACGAATTGCGAGTTGAGCGATAAAGCATGGTGAAGACACGCCCACGCACAAGGTTTGCCGTCGCACGCCACGTGCCGCCCACGAACGAGATCGGATCACGAACGAGATAGTTTAGTCTAGACATTGTTTGGGCTCCTTGTTTAGGCCTAGCGGTTCTATTTTAGAAATTTCTTCCTTGTAGAGCGAGCGAAGTTTACGAGATCGTTTACGAGTTTTAAAAGGTATCAAACATGCTCATCTCTTTTCTTGTCCCCAGCGTTGACCCTATCCTCAGGCAACGTTATTGCCAATTGGCATGCTCCATTGGGCGTGCGGGGGCGGAGGGATTGGGCGTGCGGCGGCCATCGCGCCGAAGCTGCCGTGCGTCCGAGTCATTAGGGTAGATCACAACCCATCAGGAAAACTTAAAAAAGTGGGCCTAATGTAGGTAGTGTATTGATCGGCACACCAATGCACGGCAAGCAGCACGTACACGTAGTTGCGAACTCACCACACACATAGACATTTTACAAACATTGACATTATGGAGTACAACTGCGTCTCCAGAAAACCTTGACGCTCGAATCTGAAGCCTGGAGCCAATGCCTCAGACCTGTGACCACAGAGGCAAAGAAGAAACCTCCACTTGAATACGCCCGAAATGGACGGTTCCCAGCAGCCGGCACAGTCACGCGTCAACATCTTGCTGGTTGAAGCGAGGATGGGCCACTCAAAGTGAGTTTATTAACACTATAGTACAATCAGTCAAGGTTGGCGGAGTTTCAAGACTGCCAGAGTGCAACTACTGCAATATGCAGCGCTTTTCGGTTCGTTCTTTGATTTACCCTCTCCCCCAACACATTCAACATACCATCCACTTCCTATTCTCGTCCTTTGCATGGATTTAGAGTAGAGGGTCCTGTCCCCAGCCCTCGTCGGAGCCAATGGCGCGTGCTACAAAAAAGACTGCTGCTGAAATGACTATAAGCAAAGACTGCGTGATTGCCGCCAAACCCTGCCGCATACCAGATGTAAGAAGAGGATTAAAAAAACGCAGTGCAACATGTCAACAGCCGGTTCAGGGCGCGTACCCTCAGCGTGTCACCCGTCTACTCAAGCTAGTAACACAACCAACTCCAGTAGCACATGGGACGGACATCCAAAGGGTGATTCTCTAAATCAAGCACGCCTCACCAGCAATAAGCCTTTTCCATGACAACTGCCCCTTCTCAAAGGAATCCTCTAGGTAATACAAGAACAGATTACTTCAAAAAAAAAGAGGACACACAAGGGAGCGCGGCGTTGAGGGACTCTGGCCCTTAGCTGCTGCGCGATAGTAACTAGATACCGCGCGGAAGCTTCGGGGCTCAAATCCCTCGCTGCTGCGCGCCCTTAAGTGGCGCGCATCTGCATCGGGCTCAGGCGACGCCGCCGCGCACCCGGGGCTGCAATGGTTGAGAGATTTGTAGGACACATGATAGGTAAACAGACCGGGCCGTCTTTGATATCATCGTGCCTGGCCCACACGTCAACGTAGGACCAGATTGCCATGATGACGGCGACGATTCCCAGCGTCATGCCCCCAGAGAGCCATAGCTTGAGCGCACCAGGCACAGCGCCTACTGCAGTTTCCGTGTGATCTTCGCTGAGGTCTTGGGCATTTACGCTATTAACCATGAAAAGCGCCATCATCGCAAATATCCCCGGGACATACACGATCTTGTACCTGCCCGAAATTGGTTCCCAACTGCCGTGTGGCGGCGGCGGTGCTGGCGTTGTTGTATGCGGTCCCTGCCCTGGCACCCATGCTGGTATTGGCCAATCTGGCACTGGCCAGATGTTGTTGCTTTCGGGCGATGGCGCTGGGGTGCCGTGCGGCGTGTGCGTTCCGTTGACGGGCGCACGGCCCCACTGACAAGGGTCGCCGTAGTCAACACGATCCCAGCAGGCTGAACGATGTTAAACCCCAACCAAAGAAAGAAAAATCAAAAGCGCCAATTTTAATGCGGCACAGAGCAATGCAAAGCGTGCGGCATAGAGCACGCGCTCGCACACCCAGCACACACTATAAACAATCGATTTGAGAATCGTTTCGACCACTCTGCACAGTTGCAGAGTCTGTTGCGGCACACAATACACGACGAGCCGCAGGTGCATGCAGCCGCAAACCCAGCACACACATGGACATGAAACAAAGAGTACCATTGAAGTTCACAATTGAGTCTATAAATACCAGCCAGCCCTGCCACAGCACCACGCAAGTTAGCGCACAGGCCTACCCTCTGCCAACCGGACTGCTTATCTCATGATTTGGGACATGGCAGAATGACGCGCGCCTACGCGAAGCTGCCGCGCACCCACCCGAAGAGAACCATTGAAAGGGTGAGCGGCAGAGTAGGGCATTAGTCCGACGCTGCCGCACGCCACCCGAATGTATGGCGCACGGCAGCGTCTGACTAATGCCTTCCGCCGTCCACAGAATGACATCAGGACAAAATGGTAGGGGAGCAAAATATTCATGTAACGTCACCGCCTTCCTGTCTCGCCCATTTGACAGAAATCGTGCAACACACAAACAAACACATTCTGAACCCATCACTGGCCATCATTTAAGAGATTCTTTTTAATGCTCAGGTAGTATGTTTGATCATATTTGACTACAGCCGCAGTCTCACAATCAAACTCATCGTGTGACTCTGGACATGAATTACCGTGACGAATCAGACCGTGAGACAGAACTTGGCCTTGACATATTTGTGTTTTTGTGTGTGTCTGTGCGTAGCACGCACATAAATGTAAAGATATACACAGATTTGCGCAAAAATTTCCTCGAATCTCTTGTGCGCCTGCTGCGTGCAAGCAGCAGACTTTCTTCACGGGCTCAGGAGCACTGCGATTTTGAAAACACGGAGTGCAACACGCAATGTGTCTCCTGCGTCTGCACGCAGCAGGTCTCTCGCCTCTTACCACCCCGAACAGCATGCCGGCAACCAGTGAGCATTGCCTCCGCTTGACCTCGACCTCAGCGGTGACCATTTCCGGATAATTTCTCGATGCTGCCGAGCTGCACGTCCACATGTTGGTATTGTGTTGAAAGAATAAATATACAGGGTCATACTTTGTGAAACAACATCAAGCGCCCACCCTCCTCCATACATACAGAAAATACGCAGCACACAGGACATAACGCACAGGTAATGCAGATTTGAATTCGTAACAAGCGCACTAACCTGCTTGTCTGCCTTTCGTCTGTCTTCGAATTGACCTTCTCGTCTTCGACGTCTGCTCCTGAAAACAATTGCCGAGATATCCAAGAACAGGCCCTGTTCGTGGGAAACCAGCTTCTAAAAGCTATTTCACCAATCTTCGAATTGTGACATTCTTGAACGTTTGAGAAATGCTGCGTCACGCCATGATCGGTGCCGTTGCCGTGTCGGCAACAGCATTCATGCCTTCTGCGACACCCGGACTGGGATCGATGTCCACGCGCAAGGCCATGACCTCGCTGAACATGGCTGAGAAAGTCAACTTGAAAATCGATCTGGACAGCCCGAAGGTCGCGACAATGGTGCGTGCCTTTCTAAAGTAGAGGACTTTCAAGAACAAAAGCACGCGAGAGGGGCTTGCACAGCACTGCGCATCGCTGCTGCGGCCCTTTTCTCTCACACAATCCCTTCCCTACCTTTTCCTCTTCCAACCTCCCTACCCCTGCCTCATTGAACGAGACACTAATTCTCCTTCGCACGCGTCTTGCCTCCTCTGGAGCGACGTGTGGCTGTACCAGTGTGCTGGGTACGTGGATTTTCTTGCTCTGATGTATTCTCAATGTGCAGGAGACGCTCGAGCCTGGGGCGAAAGTTGTATACTGCAGGTGTTGGCTGTCCGAGACTTTCCCGAAGTGCGATGGCTCTCACATGAAGCACAATAAGGCAGTCGGTGACAACCTCGGCCCCCTCATTGTGACGGTCAAGTAAGCGTCGGCTTTGTTCAGCACAGCATCTTTGTGCCAGAAAAGATGTGCGACAACGATTTGGAAATCGAATAATACTTTTAAAATGTGCACAGACAGGTCGTCAAATGAATTCGAGTCACGTCCAGAGTGCCCGTGTCCTTGATTCGCTGTCAAAAGAAACCTTCACACGCATCTGTACATAATTACACTATTTCGCTGCTCTCCAAAATTTCTCGTCCCCTTTGATACAAAAAGATGTAAATATACATACCATTAAGTGTGCGTGTACACATATCTTCATGTACATTTATGCATATATAGATATTCACACAATTGTGCCAACTTATGAGCATGTGTGTGTGCGCGCGCGAGTTTGAGCTCAAATTCGCGGGGTGTGTGCGTTTGTGTTTGTGTGTGTGTGCGTGTGTTTAGGTGTGTTGGCGTTTTCATGTCTGAGTTTATGTCAGGAAGAGAGTGTCTGTATACGTATGTATATGCATGTTTGATCCCCGCGTCATCCTCTTTTTTCTTGTTAACTCTTTGCTATATCTGTCAAGATTATGTCGATGAAAAACGTACATAGTTGTGCAGTGAAATTCAGGATGGTCTAATACAAGTGGTTTCGGTTCAAACGTTGCGGGTACTGCCCTCGGGCGAGAAAAAAAATCCGAATGCCAGTGTAACGGGTAGTCTGCATAGTCAGATCTCTACCCGACTTCATATGCAGCGTCCTGCTACCCGAAACTGTACCCTAGCGGGGGATATTTAGGGATAACACAGTGTGACAGTGGTGTGCGGTACGAATTGACAGGCAGATTCCAAGCTGCCGCGCGCCACCCGAAGTTCGGAAATTCCATCCCCGAGGCCCGTTTTGGGCGGTGTTTGGTGGGCGAATCTGCAGCAATGTTTCAGTCCCGTTCCTCCCTTGAAACAACCGAAAAAACACGTTTTTCCGAAAAATCGTTGGATCGTCGCACTAATGCGTCGCTCTAATTCTTCGATCCGCAGTGCGGGGTGTAGGAGGGGTGCTTTTTGGGTGTTTGGCCCTGTTTTGGGCGTGGGACTCGGAAAACGCCGGGGAGACGCCGTAAATACAACATTTCAAAACAAACAGGGTGAAAAACGAAAAAAATCATGATCTCCACAAGGTCAAAATCGCAAATTCACTGGCAAATCCAAGGGCTCTCTTGGGTTCGGTAGTAATGTACATTGGTAAGGTTAAAGTCAATGTTCGTCCGAAATTGGATGTTTTGAGGGTGTTTTTCGGAGTTGGTCGGGGAGTTGAGGATTTTGCAGGTGCAGCGGGGGCGCGCGGCTGCGCAGGTCGCCCACCCAAAAACTTAAAGGACCATTGACCCGAGGTGCCAAAAAAAGGGCAGTGTGTTGACCCTATCTTGACTCTGTAAATCAATGCACGACCCTAGTTTGGCCCTGTAAATCAGTCATGAAACACGACACATCCGAGTCTTTTCTACCCCACCCGTCTGATGCCCTACAGCGAAGTCACGGTAACCACAAGAATTGTTGCACAAGCCTGAGCAAGCGGCTCCTGGCTAGAGCACTTGCAACACACACTGTGACCTTGTCCGAAAGCACACGACCAAATAAATAATCGCCCAGGCATACCTAAGCGCCACTGGGCCAGGGGCACGAGTGGTACCATGCCTACACCCGTCCTTCACTGTCACCTGGCCCAGCAACACGCAAAGTTAGCCATTAACGTGTCTGGAACAACCGTTGAACCTTAGTCACCGTGACGTCCCCAAACTCGACACGTTCCTAGCAGTCTTTCTGTTTATTTGTCTATTCGTACTGACTCTTCAAGTTCTTTGCTCAACCGTGACTCGGACATGTTGAACGAAAAAGAATTCATTACGAATAGACGAATGAATGGAAAGACTTCTAGGAACGTCACGGTGTCAAGTTGCGGACGTGACTAAGCTGGGTTGTTCCATTCACATTAATCATGACTAATTTTGCGTAGAATGCGCTGGCAGGACATTCGTTTCCGAATCAAATTTTCAAGGAAGCCTCCCACAAACTTGAATCCCTGGGCCGCAACAAACCTGTTTGCTCCATCAGCTCCATCCACCGTGACTAGCAGGCCCCCGAACTTGATGTGCAAGTGGGTTATGGTCCAAGGGATTTTCTGTCACGGTGGTCCTATGGTACTGATAACTCAGGGGTTCTCTCCTTGAAGACAGAAAGAATGAGACGAGTCGAATACTCTGAGGTAGCGGATTCCGTCCATGCCAGAACTTGATCCAATGAAAATATGGCTGACATGGACAGTCTACGCTACTCCCCTGATGACCCTTACTAAAGACTTGGGCCTGTCCATACGTGTATGTTCGAGCATGTCGACTGGTGACTGGGACCTCTTCCTAGGTCCCCTGGAATGGGCGAGGGCAGAGACTGGTGGAGCAGACCAATGGGTGTTATAGCGGAGGGAATTCTCAGGGGTTGCCAGGGTTTATTCACCCCCCGTGTCCTTGGGATACCCACTATCAGTTTTCAATAAAACTTTCAATAAAAAACTCTACTCTCAAAGGAAGAATCTGTCTGATGGAGGTCTGAGTCACGGTTAGATCGACGAGACTACCAGGGTTTGCCAGGGTAACCCCCCCTCGCATCCTCGGGATACTCGTTATCACTGGCGGTTTCCAGAAAAACTCTATTTTCAAATTGAAAAATACTGCCCGTCCATCCACCATCCCGGGCCAACTTTCAAGTTGAACTGAAGGGCCCTGGTGCTGGGGTAATTCCAGCCTGGCCCTGCAGGTAGCATGAAATCGTTGAATCAGTTTCAAATAAGTTTAATGCCCAAACTAAAACTTGCATTTGTGTGACAGTGTCAAAACATGCTGCCAGCCTGAGTGTGCTATCGTGACTTTAAAGTTGTATGTCACGTTCATATGAGAGTATCATTTTTATTGAAATATTTGTATGCACCTCAGACTCGGAGTCGCATAAACTCAGACAAGCCCCGCCAAGTTCATTTGAATTAGACTCGGACTCGGAGTCGGAGCCGCTGTAACCTGGAATATTGTCTCTGAGAAGCTACAGGGCTTATTTGAGTGCATTTGTGGGTCTTTGGCTTTTGAGGGCAAATTGGGCCGCGGCTCTTTTCAAAATTTACACAGGGCTCTTGCCGGGACTAGTTCAGAGCCGATGCTGCAAAAAGAAAAAACAGGTCATTGGGAAATTGCATTTGATCTGTAAAATGTCCTGTTTGTTGCGTTGCCAGTGTCTGTTTGCAGGAGGTTGAGCACCTAATATCAGTGGCTTCCCGGCCTTTGAATCCATCAACCAGCTTTCAGGCTTGTTCAGTGTTACAGAAATTCATGGCGCACTGCGGCCGCTGCGTGACATATGCATTTTCAAGTTTAATTTGTTCAAGTTTTACACAATATATTCCTGCACATGCCAGTATATGCAAACAACAAGAATACCGTGACATAACCAACATGTCACGTGCCAGTCAAAAAACATGTTGAAATTTGTCGAAACCCATTTTGATAATCATTGGAATTATTTTCGCATCATCAAATTTCAGCACTGACAATCACAAGCCCTCCACCACCGCGCACCCGGACTCTCCGAGGCTTTTACTTTGTGTCATGTACTTACGTGCCAATGGGTCCCCTCGTGCAGCCCAAGATAAGAGCCACGGCTGGAAGTCATGTATTCGTTTGTTTGTTTCTTGACATGCGTTGTTTGTTTGTTTCTTGACATGCATTTGTTTGTTTGTTTCTTGACATAGCTGCCACACCGCTAACCCTGCCAAGAATTTGGGAGCGCATACGATTGTTGCGCAGTAATAAGTTAGTCAGGAAACAACTGGCACCACGCCCTCCCGCAATGGATATTCGACACGGTTTTACACTGTGAGAACACACGGACACGGAGACGTCTTTGAATCATCTTTTTTTGGATCTTTCAAAGATCCAACCAAAAATGATGAAATTCGTGGACCATATCACGAAAGGGTGACTATTTCGCAATCCTGTGTCCATTTTTCATCCTCCCCCTCCCCGCGCCCATCCATGTCACAGACTCAGACTTGGATTAAACACCTGTGCCCCCTGCAACTACTATATATATATAATCATTTGAAAAAAAAACTTACTCCAGACTTGGACTCGGACTAAACACCTATAACACCCAAGAAAAAAAGAACAAAAGAATGCCTATGCAACTATTAAAAACAAAACAATACATGAGACTTAGTACAGTAACGGTGTTTTTACAGTATAGTTTCTGTTGAGGAGGCTGCCATCATTTTCGGCCGCAGCTGCCGCGCGCCACCCGAAGTTTGGAACGAAGTTTGGCTTTACGCAGCTGCCGCGCGCCACTCGAAGTTCAGAAATTCCATCCCTAAGGCCCGTTTTTTGCGGTGTTTTGCAGGCGAATCCGCCGCAATGTTTCAGTCCTGTTCCTCTCTTGAAACTCCCTTCTTTTTCTCGCCCCTTCCTGAGCCACGCACTGCCAACTGCGATGTGCCGCCTTGCCCCATTGATCAGATCCCGGTCAGAATGCGGGGTCAAGTCCTCAAACAGGCTTAAAAACAAGTTTTGGGCACATGATCTCTCTGACACGGGTGTCTCTCCCTCGGGTTTTTGGATTTTGTTTTCCTTTTTTGGCGTATTATTGTTACCGTGACGGCAATTTGTCCTTCGTTTTCCAGGGTTTTTTGAGATCAGAGGTCTTCTGACGTCCGATCTCAAACCGGACGCCTTGTCCCCGCCACTTTTTCCCACCCTTTTTTTTAAAAAAAGGGTGATCGGACGTCTTCAATCGGACGACTTCAACCCGGGAGACCCTTCATCTGAGATTGGATGTCTCCTCCGAGTCAACGGAGACGTCTGATTTGCCACTCGGAGATCGGACATGAAATATTGAAGTCCGACTGATCTCAAAAAGAGAAGACGTCCAATCTCAGAAAAAGTACTACTAGTAAAAAAAAAGGGGGGGGAAGGGGCTGGCTATCCGTGGGAACTCTGGTTCGACCCGGTTGGCTCCGGGGCTAAAGCCCCTCCGCTTGCTGCGCACCCGGGTGAATTTGTACTCACGGTGCCAGTCCCCACCCTCCCCGGGCGCGCGGCAGCGGAGGGGCTTCAGCGAAGGGTCTTTTGCCTCGAGTTGCCACGCGCCACGTGGCAACGACCAAACCCCGAGAGAGGTTGCAGGCCTTGTCCCGTATTTTTCATTTTGCCGGATTCCAGCTTTCCGCAATGCGTGAAAGCTGGATTGCGAAACTATGGCAAAAATCTGGAAAAGGGGGTTGTCACCGTGACTGAAAAATTTCACCCCATATTCCGTACATTTTTGCAGCCAGTGTCCATGCGGAACTTTTTGGTCAAACACAAATAACCCATCGTGGGCGAAATAACCTGTTGCGGGCGCGGATGTGCGACGGGTCACGGTTATTTTTTTTGATTTCCAATGATTGTGTGACATCAACAGTGTTTTGCCCAAACGGACATCCACTCTCCCAGGTTTGAGAGTAATAGGCGCGCTGGTTCAATTTTCCCCACTCCGAGGACGTCGAGGACCAACTCTGCTCTCCCTAGCCGGCCCGGTAGCGTACTGAAACATTTAGAAGTAGCTGATTGCCTGCCACCCGAGGGGTAGCAGTCACGGGCCGACCCCTGTGGCGCGTGGCGGCGTCCGAGTTTTTTTTTGTTTATGATAGCCACCACACTGCTCACCCTAGGAACGCTCACAAATGGTGGGTGGTAATAAGGTAGTCAACACGTCTAGCACAACGGCCTCCAGCAATGGATATTGGAACCCGGGGTCCTGAACAGAGAGGGGATCATGACACCGACACGCAGATACTTTGATTTTTTGTTTTTGGAGATCTCTTGTGGCTCTGTCAAGAAAGGGTCACGTAATAACAACTTCAAGAGTCTACTCTCAAAGGGCAAAATTTCGGGGCAAAAATATCGTTATTATTTGTTTCTGATTTTTTCGATGGTAAATTTCCAAGCATCTTCCTCTGTTTGTTTCTTGACGGCAAATTATGGATGTTTTCTCAGGGTTTGACGAGATCGGACGTCTCACATGTCCGATCTGGCCAAATCGGACATCTGACACGTGCGAGTCTGGTCCTAGATCGGACATGTCAGACATCCGATCTGATCGGACGTCTCACACGTCCGATTTGAAATGGGGCAACGAACGAAGTCCAATTTAAAATCAGACGTGTGAGACCTCTGATATCGAAAGTCAGTTATGTAAAAAAGGCAAAAACACATGTGTCGAATGGCAGTCCGACTCCAGAAGTATGGCGCGCGGCGACTTCGGTGCTGAAGCCCATCCGCTTGCTGCGCGCCCCTGCGTATCCATTTTACGTAGGCGCGGGGGCTCAGGTTACTGCGCGACTATTTCACGTAGGAGCAGTTACTGGCTGAGAACTAACAATGCAGGTGTCTTGTTGGAACATCCTTCTTCAAAAATATATATATGTATATATATATATATATATATATATATATATATATATATATATATATATATATATATATA
>Ga0105054_10011145_pt1 | contig 11271 bp, 16 predicted proteins | sample BON02_FD_78091 | JGI IMG/M metagenome (GOLD analysis project Ga0105054, IMG submission 78091) | Freshwater microbial communities from Lake Bonney liftoff mats and glacier meltwater in Antarctica - BON-02 (megahit assembly) | ecosystem: Environmental > Aquatic > Freshwater > Ice > Glacier... | reverse complement strand
ACACACACACCACCCACACCCACACAAACTGTTCTGTATTCAATTACGCGGAATAATCATACCACAATTGTTGGCACGCTGGTCTATGGCATATTCCCGCGCCACCCTGAGCGCCTCTTGTGTGCTTGCACGGGCGGCCACGGCCGCCGTATGCTCGTCCACCGCCGTGGTCGCAGCCGCACGCTCGTCTGTCGCCCCTGCGTCTTAGATATTTTTAATGCGCTTCATGTAGCTGTCCTGGCAGCTTCGGATCAACTGTTTGTATTGTTGCCTCTCTAGCCGCAGGGTGCTGTCCAGTTTATTGATGCACGTGGCCAGTATCTGCAGCCGCCCTGTCGCCTGTTGGTTCACCACATTCTCTACAGCCTTGGCTTCATCGTGCGCGCGTTCGGCCACTTTGACGCCGTCGTATGCATCCTCACCCCGTGCGCTCGATTCAAAGAACCCAATCGACGTCCGCTGCACACCCCTGGCATCTAGTAGCTTGGCCCGGTGTTTAAGCGTTCATGTGTCAGATCTGCCACCGCTCAAGAGGATGGTTGACCCAGAGCATTGATTCCTAATCTCCAAAGGCAACTTCCCTGGACGTGACGAATGCCGTGCAGGCGTCAAAAAGACCATGGGCGACTGCAGCATGGGCCTACACCAGGTTTTGTGAACACATAACCTGTGCCTCGACGAGGGGAGTCATATTCTGGGTGACGCATATGGTGCTAGTCACGTGTATGGCGACGTTCATATGCAGGGTGATGCGAGGGGGAAAGTGACGCAAGTGCCACACGCTCAGTTAATGGCCAATATATTTGGGGCAGAGGGGGATGTAGCTGGACTACTCCAAATTTTCGCTCAGATGCAGCTGGATCGTATTCGATGCATCAGGCAGGTGGCTGCAAGTGTGTAAAACACGAGTCTCGACGACAAAACGATAGGATGGGGTGCCATTGGAAAGAGCGCGTGGGGCCAAAACAGGCTTTTTGAAGCGCCTAGGCTTCGTCGAAACAAAGTGGTACTTGATAAAAGGCACATCATTCACCCGCAAGCCATTCTCCAACCTGAGCGAGCGGCAAATCTCAGACCAGAGAGCATATTAGCCATGGCGAAAGTCTTCGTGACATTACACAACGACATACTCAGTGCCCCCATGAAGGGAGAGTTTGCGCGTCTTGACGACTAAGTCTCGCGGGCGCTCGTCGAGAACTCGGCATTGTTCGATTTTGGTGAAATGGCAAGAATCGGCCCGTGGATTAACAAGCAAGGTGTGCTCGTCCTGGACTTTGTGCTCGACACTGGGCTCAAGAATGCACGATGTGTGCAGATTGGCCGCAAAGCTCAGATTCTGGCGCGAGAAGGAGCACTCGCAAGCGGAGCACCACATGACGTCTCTGGCCAGCCCACGATCAAGGCCGCAGTGGACTGGGTGATCATGGGCGCCGAGGAGGGTACGCGCGACATGACGTGGCAGGAGATTGAGGAGGGGTCAGACAAGTTGAGGGTCAAAGGGGGTACGGCAACTCAGATTGTGGCACGAGCCGGGGCACTTGTAAGCGGAGCACCACGTGACGACTCTGGCCAGCCCACGATCAAGGCCAATGTGGACTGGATGGTCATGGGCGCCGAGGAGAGTACTCGCGACATGACGTGGAACGAGATTGAGGTGGGGGCAGACAAGTTGATGATGAAATGGGGTACGGCAACTCAGATTGTGGCGCGAGCCGGGGCACTCGTAAGCGGAGCACCACGTGACGACTCTGGCCAGCCCACAAACAAGGCTGCAGTGGACTGGATGATCATGGGCGCCAAGAAGGGCACGCGTGGCATGACGTGACAGGAGATTGAGGAGGGGGCAGATAAGTTGAGGGTCGAGGGGGTCGACATATGCAAGACAGCAGCATCGAGGAAGAGAAAACATGAGGGAGGCCTCAGAGGAAACAATGCACAGAAGGTCACATCCTTGGCGAGGGGGCAAGATGACCGTCATTCCCATGCGTGCATCTTGCCCGAGTGCGGAATGTTCTGCACTCCTACACACAGCGTGTGGGCGGGGAAGAAGGACACCTTTCGCATCTGCCACGGGTGCCGGGTCGCCCAAAAAACGATATACGGTCTCTGCGAACATATGTGTCGCAATTGTCATCAAACAGCCACACAGTGCAAGGCGGCGGTGTGCACCTATATCGCTGCTCACGATCGCAGAAATTTTGCGAGCATCTTCACGCCCAGGAAGATGTGATGAAAACTTCTGCGACGGAAGCTTCTGCGGTGCAAGCTTCTGTCGTCTTGCCCTGATGTTTTCTTTCGTGCACACCACCGAGCAGCGGAGCTCTCAATCGAGCAGATTCGCTATAGGCAGATATACAAATAGATATACATGTATCTTTATATGCATACGCTGCTGCAAACGGTGCTACTGCGCTCTGTGCCATCAAGTTCGTGGTTGCTTGAAATTCTTTTCCACTATATCGTTCCTATGAGATTCTTTTTAGAATCTCATGGGAGCGATATAGTGTGGGGTGCCATGGAAGTTGAGTGGGGGGGGTCTCTCTCACTTTCATTCTCTCTCGTGCGCATGCGAGCTCTCTCTCGCGCGCGCACTCTCTCTTTTGCGCGCACGCTCTCTCTCTATTTCGCGCGCCCTCTCTCTTTTTATTTTCATTCTTACTCTTACTCTTTGTCTCTTTGAAACATGCATGTGGTAGCGCGGGAGAGGTTTGTAGAATTTGCCTTTTCGTAGTATGGGGCGGCAACCTTTAGTAGGCTCCCTTTAATAGGCTCCTTATTCGAAGGTCTTTTCCGCAGAAGAGAACTATATTTGTAGGTCTCTTTTGCAAAATGAGGCTTACAAACAAGACGTCAGTTGTGAAATCCACATCTCCTCCGCCCGTGGACACAGATGATATAGACCATGACTCGACACAGATTATCCCGACCATGACTCATTCACTTGCCTTCGTCCTAATTCCAGAATATGACTCAGTCATGTGCGATGTGAGACATGACTCATTAAAAACAATGACTGCTACACCCTATCCTAAATCATACGAACATGCTGGAGTCTCAAAACAACAAATGTTGTGATAGGGAGTGGGGACAGATAATCCAGACAATTGGGCGCGGTATCCGTAGGGGCTCTCACCAGGGCATTCATGATGAAACTCTGAGAACGATCAGAAGTACCATCTACACCACAACGCTCGATGATGAGTGGCTGCGGGGGGAGACAAGCACGCAGTGGTATGGAGTGAGCAAACAGCTGTCGACGCAGTTTTCTTGATGGGTACTGCAGCACTGTACAGGGTTTGCTCGACTGGTTTGAGGTAGACTTAGGGTTCACCGAGCTTTTGTTTATTCAGATTGCCAACTTGCTTCGAAGCGACCAGGAATTTGTCCAGGAATTTGTCTTCAAAAATTTACCAAAAACGTCCAAAAAAGAAATCGTGGGGCTGCGCCCGGCACTTCTTACGGAAGTGTTTATGCCGTTGCTAAATATCTCGCTGCAATGGTGCTTGCTCACTCTGACCGTATACAGAGCCGCGAGACACAACAAAACAGCACGGGTTGAAACGTCCTCGCTCAAATTCGACGAAATTGTTAAAGTTAAGTTCTTCGATTAAGGTCTCATCAAAGTTGTCAAAACAAGATTTTGGAGATTTCCCCGAGGTAAAAGTGTGTCATTCAAGTGAAAATGTCAGATTCGAGAATTTTACGCACAGTGAATGGAGAGAGGAGAATTTTTTGAAAGGTAGTGTGGGTACCAAAATGAGGCTACGCTTTTGAAACAAGCACCCAAAAACAAGCACCTTGTATTCGTGCAGCTGGTGCGCTACAAATAAATGCATGCAAAAGTTTTAAAGTATCTACATTCACTACCAGGAAATTTGGCTAATAAATAAAATGCTTCTAGTCTCAAAGTTGACATTTGAAATCTCTTTCTAGCACGTGGCTATAGTATAAGAAGATGGCGCAAGGGCAATGGTGTGCTGGGGCGGGTTATCATCAAGGATGGGGGAGGTGTGGACAAACATCTTCAGGCAAGGCAAATTGCGTTTATTCTTTGTGATGAGTATCCCTTATACTCGTGCGCTCCACAGAAAGGTTTCCCCTATAATAGGAGTCTTCAAGAGCCCGTGACTCCATAACTCCTATTCCCTTTAGTGTCTCGTGACACTTGCTCACGCTACATCCGTGCCAGATGCGCAGACAAGGCACCCGCAAAAATTTCGCACAACGTACACACCGTCGAGGGGATGGAAGCTGAGCAAAAAAGGAAATAAATGAAAAGCGTTTTTGGTACCCAACCCAAAAGAGACACCCGATTTGAATTTCAGTGCACTTACTTTGAGAATTTGGTCACTTTGCACCCCAACAACGATTTTTGTTACCGAAGAATAGTACAATCCTGGTTTGCTTCCGTCTCCTCACACTGTCGCGTAGTTTTTTTTTTTGGTTTGGAATCCACAAGCTAGCGCGCCAATTACATCAGGAACGCACATAGATGGAGGTGCAGTAATAAGGTAGCCCAGAAGCGCCTGGTTCGAAGGCACCCCCGCAATGGGGTAAAACAGGAACTCCACCCAAATAAAATCATATCACGATACAAATGAAAAAACACACACGAATCCACAATCATGATTAAAGAATTGAATACACATATTTCAAGCCCTCTATCTCAAATACATATACCCTGAAACGGAAGCTGTCCGCTTTACTGTCCCTCTCCCCAGCGCTTGACCCGACGAGGCCGGGCGTTCTCCCATGGGTTGTAGATCTTGCCCCAGTCAACATTGAGCGCTTGATTTTTATCTGCAACTGTTTCGCATCGTCGAGCTGCATCCATGGCGCGAGCCATCTCTTCCGCGTCGACACTGCCCGCCACCTGTGCGTGGCCTACCGCCTGCCTTTCCATGACCTCTTTGTAGATGGCCAAGTGCACCCACTGCTCAGTCTTCCCGTCATGTTGCCATTCTATCATTTTGTGCTCACAAGGTGACACAGGTGGCAGCGACAAGGTGTGCACCACCCAGGCTGAGCTCCCAACCGCTGCAGCTCCGGGAGCATGAGCAATGACCATGTCAAGGTGATCGCACAAGAGGAGAAGATTTTTGGTGGTGGCGTTCACTCAGGCTCGTTGTTCCGCCGTCGAAGCCTCCTCCAGTTGTCAGTTGACCTCCATTGTGCGCGCTATATCTTGCGCTCTGGTGTTGGTGCGCTGGTTTGCTGCGCTCGGTTGGTTGTAAGCCAACGTTGCACCTGGCGTGCTCGTACCCTCAGCACAATGTGGGCAGTTGGCAATGACATGAACCAGTTCCTGGCAACCATAAAAAGCCAACAGCCCTCACCGGGGGTATCATGTGAGTGCTCGAATAGTTGCCCACGGCAGCCACTGTGATGATCAGCGCTGCTCCCGGATGAGTCATGTCCGCGAGCACCCACGCCTGGCCTGCCTCGCTAAACATGTCAACCAGAAAATCAATTTTCTTGGCGTCTGACCACTGCTCCAAACAATGGCGGCTGTAAAGGTGGGGAGCCGTTGTCATAACTGTGTGGTCAAGCAGACCAAAAAGCTCCATGAGATTGCGCCATGTCGGTTTAAATCCCCACACGTTGTACGAAAAGACGTCCACCATCAGAAGAAGCTGGCGCTTATCTGAGGTGGTGCTAAAAGCTGCGAACAGGATGAGGAAAGCCACATCAATCTTGCTGCCCATCTCTACGCCTGAAATGCTACCCAGTGCATCTTGATACGATGTCTGCCACAGTTTTTGGGTGTCTTTTGGAAAGGCGCTGAGGATGAACAGATAAAAATTTCCCTCCGTACGAATGTGCAGCATTCTGTAAGCCTTGCAGTACTCGACAAGGGTGGTGACGTCCTGGAGCACTAGCAGTCCTGCCCTAGGCTCGTCTGATTGTATGCTGAACATGCCCATATTAGACATCATTGGCGCCCTGTCAAATCGTTTCTTCTCCTCCTTGAGATCAGCTCTTTGCAAGGACATGATGTGATATTGTTCTGTGGCCAGGAGGCTCATGACTGCCGACATACTGCCTGGGACTGCAGTGCGTTCTGCTGCCACTGAAGAGTATTGACTGGAAGATGCAATGCTGGCCCAGCTCCTTGACAAGCTGCGGGTCCAACTGGGCTATAAGTTTGCCACCAGCGAACTCGTATGGCGGGACCCTCCTCACGGTTGTCGGTATGTCTGGCCTCGACTGCCTGGCAGCCTTGCCGCGGATGCGGGAGCCTCCTTACCAGAATGAATGAAGATTGCTTTTATTACTGCACATAAAAGAAATAATGTAGAAGTTTTGTTTGGAACTCTCAAGGTGCAGTCTTTCATTCTCACCGAAGTGCGTGACTGTGGTTTGCTGATTGTCGTCACATCTTCTACTTTTCTCAAAAGAAAAGACATGTTAAAAGAAAAAAAGGCAGTTAGCCCAGATCATCAAAACCTGCAGCTCAGCATATATATAGACAAATGTACTTTGTACACCTATATGGTCAACATGTATACTGCGCTTCAGTCGATCTGGATTCTTCCGGCTCTCCAGGTGTCTGTCCTACACCTGGGCTCACATCAAGTACCCAAGCAGTTTGTGTGTCCACACGTGCGTATACAAGCACACACCCACCCACCACCTTAACACCCGCAAAATAGACAAATATACAAGACCAAAACCCTATCTCTACCGTGACCCCTGTCATAACATAGCCTCCCACGCCAGCAACAAGCACTAAACATGAACAAGCTGGAAAAAACCCCCACTTCCAATCCCCCCCCAACCACGCATGCAGGTGTTCAAAATACACCTGTGATACACACGCATATAGTAGAGGGATTGGACAGTACAAATAAACAAAATGCGCCTACACAAGTGCATATGTATACTTACACGCGCGTGTATATACATACATGTATATGCATACATATACACAGACACACATATGTACATATACATACATATGAACATGCACATACTATACACGCATACATGCACACACATATGCATATGCATGTATTTGCACACCTACACACAGATAGAAAATCTCAACAACAACGCCTCAACGCGTCAAGCAACATCATAGACGCACATACGAATACATATAAATATGCGTGCATATACACATATATACGCACATACATATATGCACACCCTGCAGCGAGTGTGTTCGCAGATGTGTACGCTGATGTTGAAGAAACACCTGTTGAACGTATATACCTGCACATGTACTGGTGCACAGAACACCTGTTCCAATGTGCATGCAACACTCAATGCAAAAAAATGCACATACATATATACTTACACACATATGCACACGCATATACATATGCACACGAATACACATGCGCATGCATGACACTATCCACGCACTGAAGCACCGATACTGAGACCTACAATCTATGCACAAAAATATGCATACACAAACATATACACATGTATATAAATGCATACATATACATATACATACACATATGCATATATATACATACGTACATGTCCACACACATACACACATACACATATATAAACACACACATACAAAATGTACATATGCACGCATGCAAGCACACCTGAACGACGGCGCGGCAGCGACTGCGCGAGAAGCACGACTTGACGCCAAGAAGCTCAGCACTTCTGCTCCTCGTGAGAACAGCAATCTAGAGGGGGGTCGCCCGCCGCAGCGAGAATCTGGATTGAACCATTCACGAAGAACGACGGGCAAGCACAGAACAACCACAACCGACAGCAGCTCATCGCACCATCAGGACAGCGCGCCGTCCAGACCACATCCGCTTATCTGCACTGGTGCGGAGCCGATCCACCCAGTTCATGGTCCGCCCAAGCTGCCAGCTTGGCTGTGGTCCCCAGAAACGAGGTCATATTTCTGGCATTTTGGCGCGTGAACTATGTTGAAAAGGTGTGAGAAGTGATATATATATATATGTATATAGTGATATATATATATGTATATAGTGAGAAGTGATATATATATATCTAAGAAGTGATATATATATATATATATTATATCCAGTCCATCAGCCCGTGCTATCAGCCTGTGCTGACCATCAGCCAGTGTCCATCAGCCCGTGCTGATGGACTGGACGCTTGGCGAGATAGTGAACATGAATCATCAATTGGGTCGGGTGGTAGTGTACGTTTTGTGCCTTTCAGAGCCCGGGCGCCTGTTTTGGCCACGCGACGACGCAGAACAATGCGAGAACAATGTCCGGCTGGACGGAGCGTATTCTCAAAATGATTTAAGAATTTTTTGTGGTAGAATTAGAAGTCTTTTTGTTGGAAATTTTTTTTTTGCTGAATTTTTTTTGGTCAAGATATGGAGCATTCAAGTTTTTTTCAAATCCTTGGGCGTCCGTTCTAGTTTTGGAGATTCAAAAATGAGTTTATTGTTCCTAAAATAGGGTATATGAACATGTCCGCGAGTCCGCACAGGACAAGGAAAACCCCGTCAGATATACTGAAAGGAATGATGTATTTGTGAGATTTGATGATGCTTTAGCTGAACCGAACATCCAACACAGAGCATGCTGGTTTAACACCCTAGACTGTCGCGCAGACCCCACACCTCACCTCTGTTCAGCATCCTGTGTCTGCTCACGGTGTCACTTCGTCCCGCCCAAAAAACCATCAAAGTTCATGCCAGCTCATGACGCAGTCGCGGCTACACTATCGCACAAGCATCATCCGACCATCTACGTTGGTGCGGGCCCCATGCAGCTGGTCTATGGCTCGCCCTCGATGTTCGTCACGGACGCTGCCCGTCACAGAATTCTGTTTTCACCATTTTTTTCGTGCGCTTTTCTGCTTACACATTGTACGCACGCACACTCACGCATACATACGCACACACGCAAATGTACACGACGGTCAATTCTGAGGAAAGGTGCGTCAAGCGACTGTCAGCCGGCAAACTCACAGGTTCGAACACCATTGAAGCCAAAAACTTGCCCGAATGTTCGGCCCAAATTCGGTAATTAAACCGCGCGAAGCGCACTTTTTATTTGCCAGAGCAACGCTAGTCGCATTTTTTTTGAGAACGTGGCGTTAGTAAGCGTCGGAGAAAGCTTACCCAGGTTTTCTTGCGCAATTTTTTTGTTGCTGAACTCCATCAAAAAAGATGCGTTTTAGCAGAATAATTGACTCGCTCCTTGTCAACTGGCGAAATTATATCATTATTCATTTTTGGCTGTGATCAGCAGCATCTGGAAGATCTTCTGTCAGATTTCAAGTGCACTGGGCACAGGGTAGCACACGTATTTGTTGATGGATTGTCAACAGCGTCACACACACGTAAAGTGACATGGTTGGAGGCACCCATAGGGCCTTTACTCTTTTGTCAAGACATTGATTTCATATGGGTATGCAGAAGCCTGTGTCACTCTCCTGTGGGTAGTTTGGCGAACTATATAGCGTATCCGTAAATGATTGGACAGCGGGCACCCGAGTGGCAGGGCCTGCAGAAAGTGCTGTCTTGAATGCGTTGACCTCAGACCAAGCAATTGACATCCATAATGCGTGGAAACTCAGGATAGTGCGCACAGTATCACTGCTTGCAGCCGAGTACGGCGTCTCCGCAAACGCTATCCACGATATTCGGATCAGACGGTCTGGCTCAGATGACCCGCTCCCTGGAATGAATGACACGAAGGCTAACTGGAGACACAGCACTGTTATGCTCGGCCAGTGGTTTTCGAAGGCTTGCAACTACCTGCCCACTGGGGTGTGTTGTTTTGAAGTAAAGTCATTCTGCAAGTAATGTACGATTAGCAAACATAGAGACATGAAAGATTGGCACACATATCGAGGAGCGGTGAGAAGCAAGCGCAGGGAACTTGGTTGTGGCAGGTGGAGGCATGCACTCTATTGGAAGTGAAAGGCATGTTACTTTTAGCGTACATGTATATACAGGCAATGTGCACGCTTATGGCAATCTAGCAAAATCCATCATACCGCGCCCAGCCCCATAATGATAGGCTCTACGTGCTTCGACATATGAATCTTCAACTCTCGACGAGACATGGATGGCCCCATGGGTCTTGACATCAAATTTCTCAACTACCACTGGCAAAATTCTGTCCCAAACGACCACGAACTTGTTAGAGAAATCGACAAAAATCGTCCATCTTTTTTGCACGGGTCTGCGCTCCGCCCTCCCTCCTTACAGGGATGGGCCCCACCACCCCCCCTTACCGGCGCCGAAAAGATTTACGAAGTGGTCCTGGATAACTATGAGTGGCGCATAGCGTAGATATGATACATAATATATGATACATAATAAGGTCAAAACAAAGTAATATTGCCTCGATTCAAACTATACGTATCTTTCGACTCTCACCCCAGTATGAGAAGACTTTACACTCTGTACAGTCTGTGTAAACATCGTTTTGATTTTGATTGGGAAGTTGTTGCAACCTTGATAGAAAAGGAAAGACATCATGAAAACTCACAAATATTTCCACATTTTTATTTTGCCTTTCCATCCTCTCGGAGATTCCTAAATTTGGCCCCACTCTTTCTTTTTTTTTGGGTCTGTGACACATCACTGGATCCGATCTTTCCGGCCCCACCTCTCTTCCCCCTTTGTTGGAGTTCCTGAGCTATATTGGCAGCTTCTCGCAACGCAAATACCACCTGTTAGTCGTGTATGGGGAGAGGAGGGTGGGGTAGCAACAGTCATCAGCGGAGATGACGTATCTGTTGAATTCTTGTTCTCTCCCGGCCACCCTCTCTGCCTTTCGCGCGTGCGCTCCTTTTATCCAGTACATACACCCATCCACGCAGCAAATACACAAACAAATATACACAAACACACACACACGCACGCACGCACACACGCACACACACACGCACGCACACACGCACGGACGCCCTTTTTTTGGTGCGTACACGCTCGCGCACGCACGCACACACGATTCACACGCACACACCTGCCATCTTTCTTCCTGCCGTCCTTCGCCCCCCACCCCCCCAAATTGTTGGGGTGATGCATGTTGTGCGTGTTTGTGTGTGTGACTGTGCGTGTCCTCGAGAAGGGCTTGTTTTTTGGTATTTCGGGTGGATATGTGTGAGTGTTTTGCTTGTGCGTGAGTGTGAGAATGCTTGAGTGTGTGCTTTAGACGGACTTCACGTGCGCTATTTTCGGCGTTGTCGAGGGGCGAGTCTCCGTCCTCATCTTCGAGCTGTGTGTGTGTGTGTGTGTGTGTGTGTGTGTGTGTGTGTGTGTGTGTGTGTGTGTGTGTGTGTGTGTGTGTGTGT
>Ga0105054_10011143_pt1 | contig 11272 bp, 5 predicted proteins | sample BON02_FD_78091 | JGI IMG/M metagenome (GOLD analysis project Ga0105054, IMG submission 78091) | Freshwater microbial communities from Lake Bonney liftoff mats and glacier meltwater in Antarctica - BON-02 (megahit assembly) | ecosystem: Environmental > Aquatic > Freshwater > Ice > Glacier... | reverse complement strand
TCGGCGCCCAGCAGGTCGGCGCCCGACAGGGTCGCGCCGGACAGGTTCGAGTTGGTGAGGTTCGCGCGGATGAGGCGTGCATTGAAGAACCGAACCGACGAGAGGTTCGCTCCGGATAGGTTGACATCCGACAAATCCGCCGAGCTCAGATCTGCGCCGGTCAGGCTCAGGCCCGCGAGGTTAGCTCCAGTGAGGTCGGCCCTGGGACCAGCGAGGTACCCCCCGATCAGACGCCACGGCGAAGGCAGCGACGCAGGTGCGCCGACGATCCCGCCGCTCCGGACGGCTTGGAGGTTGCTGCCCGCGAGCTGAGTCGCTGTGAGGTTCGCTCTCGTCAGATCGGCGGCGAACAGGTTCGTGCCCGTCAGATCTGACCCAGTCAGGTCAGTGCCGACGAGAACCGAATTGTCGAACGAGATACCGCTCAGGTTCAGCCCCGCCATGCGGGCCCCACTCAGACGGGCGCCTGTCAGACGGGCGCCTGTCAGTGTGGCGCCTGTCAGTGTGGCGTCGACCATGTGTGCGTTCTTGAAGCTCGCGCCGCTGAGGTTGGCTCCGTCCAGTTTGGCGCCTGCCATCAAGATTACCTGGTCGCGGTTGGTAGCGCCGCTGAGGTTGGCGTTGCGGAGGTCGGCGCCCACGAGATTCGCGGCGGCGAGTTTCGCGCCCTGGAGGGATAGGCCGGAGAGGTTGGCGTGAGCCAGCCGGGCACCCTCGAGGCTGGCGCCTGGACCTAGGAGGTAGTTGGCGGCGATTCCCCAGTCCGTGGGCAACGATGAAGGTGTCCCTATGACCCCCTCGGCGTGGACACCCGTGAGGTCTGCACCGGCGAAGGACGTTCCTTCGAGGATGGCGCGGTCCAACACGGCATTTGTAAGGTTCATCCCGCTCAGGTCGGCGCCCGACAGGTCGGCGCCCACCAGAAAGGCGGATGGACCCGCCAGGCGTCCGCGCACGAGGCGCCAGCTGGACGGAAGCGAGGCCGGGGTGCCGGTCATACCGCTCCCCGATGGAGGTCGGTTCCCGTCCGTCAACACGCCGGCGAGTTGCGCCCCATCGATAACAACCGAATCGAAGCCCACGTTTGTCAGCTGTGTGCCACCGAAGTTCGTGTTCGAGAGGTTGGCTGCTCGACGACGGATTCGGGTTCCACAACTACCGCCTCGGTGATCACGCGCGGCAGGTCCTCATCGATGTCCGGGTTCGTATCCCCGTCGAAGGCGGAACTGTCGGGTGGATCGAGGCAGGAACACTCGACCTGACCGACTACCGCTCTCGGGCAGCTCGGATGCCGGGACTCATCGAAGATGCCGCACGCCGTCTGCTTCGCGACGGCGAATCGCTCGCTTCGCTGAACAGCCGATACGGCTGGGGCACCGGCGAGACCCTTCACCGCATCGCCTGCTGGTTGAGCCCTCACATCGAACGCCCGTACACGCGGGCGGCCGCAGTGACAGCTTCTGCGGCCGACCCCGAAATACCCGTCGGCAAAGTGATCTACGCCCAGATCACCGGCGACAGCTCGGCGATCAAGGACCTACGGAAGACCCAAGGTACGTGGATCATCGACCAGATTCTCGCGGCGTACCTCGGACCTCAAGCCAGTTGGGCACATGGGGCGGGTTGGGTTCGTCGACCGTTGACCATGAACCGCATGTCGATGCTCGTGACCGCCCAGGCCGGCAGCCTGCGCCGTCAGGCACTCCTCAGCACCGTCCCCGACCTGAACAACGACGAGCGCATCAAGGACGACCTGGTCGACCGACGAACCTCATTCTGGCAGCCACCACTCCTGTTCGACGATGGATGGATCACGCCGCACATCTGCAAGCGGCCAAGTTGCCCCGGCGGCGGCTCGGCGCCCATGACGGGACTTCTTCCGGTACCGGAACTCATCGTGGCCGCCGCGTCCATCTACTGCGAGTTCTGCCATTGTCCACGCGGCCGTGACGAGCCACTCCCGGCGATCTATACCCTGCGCTGGGACGTCGGAACGGCCACGTCATCGCTACACAGGGCCGACGGAATCCCGTTCTTGGCCACCGCTGCGACGGTACCCCAGACCGCAGTGTCGCCGCTTCGGAGCCGCGATGTCGTCGAGCTCACCGGGCTGCCGATGCACGTCATCCAGCGGCTCGCTGCGTCCGGTGAGCTGAAATCCGTCGTCAACGCGAAAGGGAAGCGTGTCTACGACCCTCGCTACCTCGAAGGTCGGGAGGCGAAGCGCGTCATCGAGCTCGCTCGGCAAGCACGCGGGGCTCCGAACGCTGCGTGCACGACGGGCGATCAATCAGTTGGCGACGCGCTGGGGACGGCAGAGGCGCTCGCGTACCTGGGTTGCGTCTCGCTCACCATGAGGTTCTTCGTGCGGACCGGCGCCATCGAGAACATCGGCGATTGCGCAGCACCGGCCTTCCTCAGGAGCGACCTCGATCGCATGTTGAACGACGTCCGTGTCGCCGCCGGATCGGACACGGCGAACATGTCGGATGTGGAGACGCTCACCTGCGCTGCCGCAAGATTCGACGTCACCACGTCGGTCATCAAGGGCGCACTCAGCGAGGGTGTACTGGTCGGCGTCGCCCTCGGTGAAACGAAGCTCGTGGTGACTTCATCGATAGACGCCTTGGATGATCGGACTACGGAAGCGCTCAACCCGGCAACGAGACTCGTGATCGCAGATGTAGCTGCTCTCGCAGGAATCTCTGAGGCCACCGTCTATCACCACTGCGTGAAGGGTCATCTCCCGTTCGTGCAGCTCAGGCCAAGAGGTCGCCGATTCTTCATTCTCGACGAGGTCCAAGAGTGGGTGCGAGAACGAGAATCAGCGGCGAGTTGAGGCAGTCGCGCATGACCGCATCTCCCCCGCGCAGGAGGCTCGTCACGACCGTCTGCACGAGCCATAGATCCGGTGCTTTCCAGCGCCATCAGGAACCGAGGGCGCACGCCCTCCCCGATCGAAGTCGAGACGGAGCACGACGTCGCAATCAACCGGCACGATCTCGCATCGGGAGTGCCCGTCCTCCAGCGACCGCTGAGCGCAATTCAGAAATTCAGTTGATTGCGCACCGAACGTGGTAAGCCCTCCGAAGACGTCGCTGTACTGGGACGGTTGCACTGTCCTGGGAGGGTCGCGGTAGTTAGAAAAGTTGCTGCAGCGCTGTGCGTTGTCTTGGTCTCGTCAGGTCTCGTCGCCTGTGTCCCACCGGTTTCTCCTGTTGAAGGGCAACAGCATCTGGAGGTGTCGACGTCAGGCCTTCGCGCATGGACCGCAGAGGGCGATCTCCAGTCACCAGGTTTCAGCGTGGGCGTGGCAGATGATGGACGCCTCCGGGTCCTGGCCGGCTCGTATCGGGAACCGCCTGGGACTACGTGGTGAGCTGCCCCCAGTAGGTGCAGGCACAATCGCTTGCGAGACGTCGCCGATGGCGGTCTCTTGGCTCGTTGACTTTTCTCGGTTGTTGAGATCCGGACACCACCGCTATCCGTCCTTGCGGACTTGCTACGGCGGCGAAGGTTCGTGCCTATCGCTGCACGAGCACGAGCCCGTCTGCCTGGGCGTGGGGCTCGAGCAATGGATAGGAGCGATGAGCTGACACCGCTTGCAGCAGCCCGAGCAGTTCGGGTGCTCCGGCCACACTCGACGCTGGCAGCGAGTTGATCTGGCGCGTGAGCACCAGTGCGTGAGTGAGCCATCCGCTCAGCTGGTCCGGCGCGATGACGGATGGCTTCGCCAGACTGAGCGTCTGTGCGTGCTGTTCGACGAGTCCGAGGTTCCGCAGGGTGGTGTAGGCCTTCCTGGCTGCTACATCGACCGACGAGCGATCACCGAGCGCCCGGCGAACTTCGGTTCGGACGGTCGACGCCTCGACGGTTCCTTCCGTCTGCAGGTTCTGGCCGAGGACACGGGCAACTGCTCCGACAAAGGGGAAGGTTGCGAGCAGCGCGCCGAAATGGAGCACGTGTCTCGAAGACCGCGGCACGGTCATTTCTCGCGCCCAGCGGATCATCGCTTCGGCTTCGGGTGGAGGGTTGAGCCACACCCGGGTCAGACACTTCTTGGTCTTGCCTTCGGCTTCCTGCTCACTGACCAGGTCGCGCAACGCCATGGTGAGCCGGCGACGATTCGACTTCGGGTCGGGGTCGGCAACCGCGATGTCGTAGGCGAGGTCGAGCTGTTCGAGCGTGAGCCCTCGGTCAAGCAGCATGCCGTACGGCGCGGAGGAGCGGCTCACGATGCCGGCTCGACGTGCACTAGCGGAACAATCACTTCGTCGATGCTAAGCCCGCCGTGGGACAGCCTCGACGGGCCCCACCCGACCCGGCCGGGGGCAAACAGAAGTCGCTCAGACTCCGCGGCGGGATAGCCGGGCAGGGTGTCCCACGCGATGCCGTCGACACGGGCGTCGTCGCGCAGGCTGCGAGACGCGTAGCGCCGCACGCGCGTCCCGGCGCGCTCCACGAAGTCACCCTCACGAATCTCCTTGGTCGTCTCGACCGCCAGGTTGCCGTGGTCTGCGGTCAGCCACGTCTCGTAGCCACTCTCGGCTGCTCGCCCCACCAGCTCGGTGAGCACGCCGGAACCCATCCACGCTTCGACCGCCGCGTGCAGACCGACATCGCCGAGCAACTCGGCGCTGTGCATCAGCTCGTCGGTAGCGCTGAGGACAACTCCGATCGCATCAACCGAGCCGAAGGGGACTGCGTTGAGTTCCTCAACTCGCACTCCGTCGATGCGCACCCAAGCGGTGCTCGCGCCTGAGTCGGACCAAGCAGTCGCCCACCGAAGTGGCTCCTTGCTCGTCGAGCGAATGCTGTCGGCGAACTGGGTCGGAACAGTGCCAGCGGCGATGGCTTGGCGCGACACCTCGGTCAGCGTCGGAAGCATCGCGAGGACACCACCCGCCTGGACCACCCGCACACCAGCCAGCTCCCTGATGCGCGCCCATTGGGTGAAGCCCATCCCATCCAGGACGACGAGTAGCACTCTGCCGGCTGCCTTCTGTCGTTTGGTCAGGTACGGCTGCACCTTGTCGAGACTGGCCGGCCAGTTCGCCCACGTACGCGTGAGCTGTGATCCGTAGCTGGCCCTGAGCCATGCGAGGAACCGTTCGTCCGTGTCGGCCCACCACTCCCATGCTCGAGCCTCGAGATCAGGCTCGGGCGGGTTCACTCGAGCGAGACAGCTCCTCACCTCTCCCCACCACTGCGCCGTGCGTACCCACTCGTCGAGGGAAGTCGCGGGACCGGGCGGTGAATCGAGCAGGTCCGCCGCCTGCCGCGCCGGTGACGTCTTGGCAATGCCGATCGTTGCCCATCGAGGGACGTCGGCTGCGCCGGAGGTGGCCGGAGCCAATCGACCGGTGATGAACATGTCCATCAGCTCTGCCCGGCAGTCGTTCATGTGGGACGACCAGACCGATCCGGTGGGATCGTTGATCCAGTCCTGCCACGCAGCGCTGACCTGGTCGGGCGCGACCGGCGTCGCAAGCATCGCGAGGGCAAGAGGGTCGGTGAAGACCCCTCGCGCCAGGTGCAGAACCTCGGGGGGCTGCGGATGATCGCTCAGTCGCAGCGCGAGCTGGAACTGGCCAGAACCCGACGCCGACAGTGCGAGTGCGGGCGTGCCTGCGGCCGCCGTCAGCACCGCATCGATCGGGTCGAGATCTCCGGCCTCCAGCCGTTCGACGGCGCGGTCACTGAGTTCGTCGGCGAGTGATCGGACGACAGCGTTGGTGGCTGCCGGACCTGGAATGCGTATGCGTCGAACCAGTGACGACTGCTCGATGTCGAATGGCAGGTCCGCCGACGAGACGACGGCCGGATCTTGCACGATCAGCACCAGACGAGGATCGGTCGGAGGCCTGCGGCGACCGTGGTGTTCCCATGCCCTGCGCAGCTCGAACCATCCCCGGACTCGAACGCGCGCAATCGGACCGTCATCCGACTCGTCGAGATCCGAGTCGGTGAGCACCCCGTCTGGGTCGATGATGACCAGCGGTCCGGCACCGTCGACTCGAAGCTGGCGGACGACCCAGTTCTTCACGGCTCCACTCGCACGAGCAGTCGTAGAACGAGTCCCATCGGAGCGCCGTCGCTGACGGCTTGGTCGGGGCGGACGGCGTACCCGTTGCCGGTCTCCCACAGGTCTCGCCACTCCTCGGCGTCGAGCGGGTCTGCGGTCGTTGTGTCCGGACCTGAGACGAGTTCGTCCCACATGCGATCTGCAATGTCCGGCCGCACGCCGCCGTCGTCGGTGACGAACACGGCGCGGCAGGTGCGGTCGCCGTGGCCGGAGCCAACCTCCCACAACGACAGCATGCCGCCACGCGACCCGTGGACCACTGGCACCGGTTCATCCGGTGAGACCTCCGGCAGGGTGTCGAGGACAGTTCCAACCTCGACCTGTCCACCGATCAGCTCGGCTCGCGCCGCGATTGCACTGTCGATCCACCGAACGGGATCGTCGCCACCACCGATCGTCGGGCGAGTCGCCGCCGGTTCGACAAGGTCGAGGAAGGTGATTGCCTCCTCGCTCTCGGCACGCGTCTCCGACTCGAAGTCCCGGCCGGCGGCGGCCAAGTCTTCGCCGGAGATCGCCGCCACGTAGAGCCCATCTGCGTGGTGATCCGCGCTGTTGAGAATGTCCCCGGCCTTGTCGGCACCGAGCTCGGCAAGGATCACAGCCAGCTTCGTCTGCAACACCTCGAGCACCCGTGCATCGATCGAGTGCTCCATCGCGAGATTCACTGCTTGGACGGGTCGACTCTGTCCGATGCGATCGACACGACCGATCCGTTGCTCGATGCGCGAAGGCGACCACGGAAGGTCGTAGTTGATGACGACGTGAGCGAACTGGAGGTTGATGCCCTCACCGCCGGCATCGGTCGACACCAGCACTCTTGCCCGATCCCGGAACGCCGCTTGGACCAGGGCGCGTTCGTGGATGCCGAGTTGGCCGTTGATCGCGACTGCGTCGATCCCGGCGTTCTCGAAGAGCTCGAGCAACATGGACTGGGTCTGAGTGAACTCGGTGAAGATCACCGCCTTGAGCCTGGGCTCGCCCTCTGTGGCGGCCAGGTCGTCCAACAGCACGAGGATGTCGCGGGCCTTGGCGTCCAGTCCGGAGGCAATCGCTCTGCGGCCGAGGTCTATCAACAGTTCGACTTCAGCGAGTTCGTTGCCCCACGCAGCGCCGAGCGCGTCGTGGAGCGCGTCTACCTGTTCCTCGCCGGAGAGGTCTCCCCACTCCTCTGCCCGCTCGGGGAACAATCGGAGTTGCGTTCCCTCGGAGACGATCGCTGCGTGCCGACGTTGGAGAGCGGAGAGAACTGCCGCCGTGCTGCTCGACGCCAGCCGTTGCATGAGGAGCACGAGGAACCCGACCGCCGGACGCTTGTCCGCTTTCGCCCGCTGGTAGCCGTGACGGACGTAGTCAGTGATCGCCTCGTAGAGCTGGTGCTCGATCGTTCGCTCGCCGTAGGGAACGATTCGTAGGCGGGTCGTGCGCGGCTGAAAGAGGGGCTGCCCTCGGTTGTCGGTCGTAAGGCGCTTGTCGCTGCGCACAACGAGCGGCGCCACGTTCGCCCTGTCGAGCGGGAGGCCGTGGATGAACCGGTCGTCCAGTAGCCCCAGCAGACGTGCGAACGCGTCGGACTTGCCGGAGTGAGGTGTCGCCGACAACAACAGGAGATGCGCCGAAGTCGCTGCGAGTTCTACCGCCAAGCGGTAACGCGCGACGTCTTCGGTGCTGCCGCCGACGTGATGCGCCTCGTCGATGATGACGAGGTCCCAACCTGCATTGGTGACGGCGTCGAATCGTCGAGCGTTGTACTCGTGGACCTTGTCGGAGTCCCATCCGTGCCTGGCTCGCAGGGGCTTGATCGAGTCGAGCGAGCAGACGACTTGCTCGAATGTCGACCAAGGGTTGATGCCGGCGTCGACTGGGACGCCGCCGGGGCCGACCAGAACGAATTCCTCGTCGAAGTGCTGCTTCATCTCGGAGACCCACTGGAGCTGCACCCCCTTCGGGGCCACGATCAGGATGCGCTGGAGTCGGCCTCGCGCTTTGAGTTCGCTGACCACGAGTCCGGCTTCGATGGTCTTGCCGAGTCCGACCTCGTCGGCGAAGAGGAGTCGAACAGGGTTGACGGCCAGAGCTCGTTCGAGTGCTACGACCTGGTGAGGCAGCGGCTCAAGGTTCCGTGCGTGTGTAGCGGCCGAGCCGGGTGGAGCGAGTGCGGCTATCGCCCGAGTAGCGCTCGCTCGCCACACGAGTTCACTGGTCACCCAGGGTCGTGTCGACACGTCGTTCAGTGACCCGAGGGCCACGCGCTCGACTGCGCCGCGACTTGGGACCACCACCTGAGCGCTTGCAGCACTGCCGACTCCCGTTTCGGTCAGCACGCGGACGGTCTCGTGACCGTGGGGCCACCACCGCCAGTCGGAGCTCATCGCTCGACGAGTAGCTCGGCGTTGTCGAGGAAGTACCGCAGAGTGGGGTCCTCGACCAGCACATCTGAGGGGAGACGATTGCCGATCTTGACGATCAGCTCGAACTCGCGTCGATCCCATGCATCGTCGAATCCGGCTCGGATCGCTTCGGAGCGGAACCGGGTGAGTTTCCCCGTTCCCGTGAGGTAGGTCTCGAACTCACGCAGGAGTGCACGGCGGCGGAGCTTCTCGAGATCAGCCGCCTTCTTCGGATCGGGCACGTACCACCGCCCGTCATCGTCCTGCACGAAGTTCTGCTCGAGCAGGGACAGCAACTCAGGCAGCTCCTCCCAGTCCGACAATCCGTTGCCCAGCTCCGACAGGAACGGCGGCTGAATCTCACTCTTGTCGAGCGGCCGCTTCCGGGATTTCATGAACTGGCGCAGCCACTGCACGGCCGACGACTCGCCAGTGATGAAGAGTGTGTCCTCGAGCATGTCCTTGATCGTGATGCGATGACGCTCGTAGGACTCGACCTGGGAGTCGAGGAAGTACATCCCGTCACGAGATGGGAATCGCTGGTCCAGCCCGGCGAAGAACTCGGTGGTGGTCACCGGCACCGGGATGCGTCGGTTGACGTGGAAAGCGATCGTCCGGTCGTAGAGGCGATCCGCCATGCGCTCCCGGATCACCCGAGCCTCACCGCGTCGACCGTCCGTAATCGGAAGATGTGACAGATGCTCGCGAACGAACTCCCACGCTGTTTCCGGGTCTCCGTCTCCGAGGATCGCTTCCTTGGGCGAGGAGATGGCCGGCTTGTAGCACGAGATGACGAGGTCCTTCTTCGCTGCCGAGTCGGCCGTGACCTGCCGGTAGGAGAGCTGTTGTTTGTCGAGAATGCGGGTGTCGGCAACCATGAACCCGGCCTGCTCGAGAGCCCGCTGCACGGTGAGCCACACCTCGTTGCTGTGGTTAGAGAACTCGACCGTCATCCAGCGCCCGGGCTTGAGTACCCGGTAGAACTCAGAGAAGCACTGTCCCATCAACACGCCATACTCACCCAGGCTTCTGGGGACCTTGCGGCTCTGGTTCTGTATTGCCTCGGCAGTCGACCTCGTATACACCCCGTGCCACTCCTCGATGAGATAGGCAAGATCGGCGTAGTAAATGTTGGCACCGAACGGTGGATCCACGAACACGTAGTCGACACTCTCGTCCGGCACGGCGAGATCAGTCGACGAACCAGTCGACATCATCACCTGACCCATGCGGGCGGGACTCGCCTTCCACATCTTTACCAGCGACATGCGCTTTCCTCGCACGGGCTGGCTGCCCTCCAGGTTGTATCTGACCGAGCACTCGGAGTGCAGCGATGGGATGTAGTAGACCCCGGTCATCTGCCGGTTTACCTGCGAGCCTCCGAGCTTGCCCTGTTGAATGGGCTGGTACCGATTCATGAAGCTGAGGCCCCAGAAAGCCTGCTCGACCCAGAAGAGAAGGGAGTGACGAACCAAGGGGTCCGCCTCTTCGTGACTCGCCTTCCAGAGCCACGCCAAAGCATGCAGGGAGCGATCGCCCCAGAAGTGGTGGGCGCGGGTGATTCCCTTCTTCGGCAGGGGTGCACGCTCGTGGGTCATGTGCATGAAAGGCAACTCATGGCTCGGCACCGCACCCCGTAGCGATTCCCGCCCCACTCGCGCTACCACGTCGAGATCTGCCTGGTCCGGAGCCTTGTCGTACCGCCGTCCGTTGTACACGTAGTGGATCCGCGTCGGCCGCATCTCGATTCGGCCGGTGGTGTCCCCGACCGGGGTGTGAACCGTCGTCAGCCGTTGTTCAAGCCGACCTTTATCGAGCTCTGCGCCACAGCCTGTGCTCGGACAACGGAAGGGTTCTTCGACCCTGCCAGTACCTGGGTTGTAGGCCACGTCGTAGAACACGACCGGGGAGCCACATTCGGGGCACGTGAACACCTCAGACCAGACCGTGTAGTCAATACGAGCTGGGTGGCCGTTGGAGTGACTCGTTTCGTACATCCAACCGAGCTCAACGTCGAAGCGATCGAGGATGACCTTCGAAGCGTGCGCGAACTTGTCGGCATCGATAGGCAGGTTGAGCCCTGACGCGATCGACGACGCAGATGGCGACAGGTCGGATAGGACCGCTCTCCGGTAGCCCCATCGGACCGTGCCCATCTCCTCCTCGATGGCTTTGCGAGTCTTCGTTTCGGGCTGCCCACATGCCTGTGCGGCAACGCCGGTCGAGCCCGAACCGGCGAAGCCGTCGAGCACTACGTCGCCTGGCTTCGTGTAGTGGAGGAGGAACCGCATGATGGCGGGGTATGGCACCTTCGTCGGGTAGCTGTGCGCCTTGTAGAAGGCGTTCCCCTTCCCGACAGTGATGTCAGTGACGTATGGGCCTGGGTCTTCGCGGTTGTCGTCGTCGCTAGGAGCTTCTTCGAGCCAATCCGCTATGTACGGGTTCGGGCAGGCAGTGTGGAAGGGCGGGAGGCTCAGGTCGACGATGGCGTCGTCGTCGCCGAGCGGGAAGCCGGGCCGACCCCGCAGCTCATCGATTCTCTTCGCGAGGTCCTCGCGCTCGGAAGCAATGTCCCACCCTTCGGTTCCGGCCGAGTCGAAGAGGCGATCGCTCACTTGTCATCCCCCGTGGCGAGTATCACGCGCACGCGATCTGGCGAAGCGGAGGCGGTCGCAGCTGCGACGTACTCATCGAACCGGTCGCGCAGCTCCTCGGGAGCTGCCGCTGCATCTCCGGGGAACAGGTGCTTGAGCATGTCGCCGGATTCGATTGTGCGGATCTCGAACCGACGGAAGACCTG
>Ga0105054_10011140_pt1 | contig 11273 bp, 9 predicted proteins | sample BON02_FD_78091 | JGI IMG/M metagenome (GOLD analysis project Ga0105054, IMG submission 78091) | Freshwater microbial communities from Lake Bonney liftoff mats and glacier meltwater in Antarctica - BON-02 (megahit assembly) | ecosystem: Environmental > Aquatic > Freshwater > Ice > Glacier... | reverse complement strand
TTTGAATTGCCTGTCCGGGTCGAAATGTCTTCGATGCCGTCGACATGGCTGATCGCCGCTTCGGCGCGGCGAACGAGGACGGCTTCTTCTGCGGCCGACAGGCTGCCCTGTGCCTGGATAAAGACATAGGCTTGCTCCGGCTCGATATCGAGGAAGAGTTCGGACTTGTGCGGTGTCGCGCCGAACCACATGAAAATGAGGATCACTGAACCGATCGCGCCGACCGTTACCATCAATGGGCGCGCAATCAGGCCCTTGATGAGCCGGACATAGCCGCCGAGCCAGCCCTTGGCCTGTCCAGGATCAGCGTCGGCGGCGAGGGCCGCGAGGTCTTCGTTCGTGCCGCTCGGGCGGGCGCCGATCACGGAGCCGAGCACGGGCAGAAAGATCAGCGCCATCACGAGCGAGGCGGACAGAACGAAGATCAGCGTGATCGGCAGGTAGGCCATGAACTTGCCGGGCATCGAATTCCAGAACAGGAACGGCACGAAAGCAGCGAGCGTGGTCGCGTTGGAGGCAACAACGGGCCAGAACATGCGTTTGCCGGCGAGACCATAGGCTTCCTTGCGGTCGAGTCCTTCCGCCATCTTCCGGTCGGCATATTCCGTCACGACAATCGCGCCATCGACGAGGATACCGACGGCGATCACCATGCCGAACATGACCATCATGTTGATCGTGTAGCCAAAGGCGCCAAGGATCAGGAAGGCCATCACAAACGAGGCCGGGACCGAAATGCCGACGAGCAGGGCAGAGCGCCAGCCAAGTGCGGCGACGCAGATGATCATCACCAGCAACACAGCCGTGACGATCGAGCTCTGCAACTGGCCGAGTTGTTCGCCGATCAGTTCAGAGGCGTCCGACGTGACCTGTGCTTTCACGGTGGAAGGCCAGGTCTTCTCCTGTTCCTTGATTGTGTCGCGCACGAAGTTTGCCGTGTCGAGGATGTTTGCCCCGGTGCGCTTGACCACTTCGATGAGCAGTGCGGGCTGTCCGTTGAACGTCGCATAGCCCGTCGCATCCTTGTACGTGCGGCGTACGTCGGCCACGTCCGAAAGGGTCACGACCGAGTTTTCCGTGCGCCGGATGGGCAGGCTCAACGCGTCCTGTGCCGTACGGATCAGGCCGGAAACCTTGACCGCAAAACTGCCTTCGCCCGTATCAATCTGGCCGGCTGGCACGAGCTGGTTGTTCGCCGAAACGACCTGGTAGATTTCCTGGTAGGAAATATTGTAGGTCTCGAGCTTGACCGGATCGATGACGATTTCCAGCACATCTTCGCGGCGGCCAACGATACGTGCCTCAAGGATGCCGGCGTCCCGTTCAAGGCGATCTTGGAGATCCTCGGCGATCTCGTTCAGGCCGCGCTCGGGCGCGTCACCATACAGGTTCACCACCATAACAGGGAATTGCGCGGCGTTGACTTCAGTAATGATCGGTTCGCGTGCCTCTGCCGGGAAATAGCGCTTGGCCATGTCCACCTTGTCTTTGACGTCAAGGATGGCCTGGTCGATATCGGATGTCAGCTCGAATTCCAGGACAAGCTGGCCAGCGCCTTCGGCGCCATAGCCGCTGAAGGTCTTCAGGCCTTCGAGCGACTGGATTTCCTGCTCGATCGGCTTGACCAGAAGGCGCTCGGCATCTTCAGGCGTGACGCCGGCAAGCGGCACCGTGATGCCGACAAAGGGAATCTGGATGTCGGGGTCGGCTTCCTTGGGCAGGCCGATATAGGTGACCGTGCCGGCAATGATGGCGCACACGAGAATGGCGAGCACCATGCGTGCCCGGCCAATGGCACCATCGATCAAACTGTTCATTGTACGGCTCCACCAGCGGGAACGGGTTTCACTTTCACCCCTTCGCTGAGATAATCCTGGCCCATCGAGATGACGCGTGCCGTGTCGGGCAGGCCGGTCACCCAGGCGCCGCCGACGCCCTCGTCGATGACCATGACCGGCGCAAACTGTACCGTGTCATCCGCCTCGAGATAGCGCAGGCCAAGTTCGCCCGCGTCTGACAAGGTCAGCAGCGCTGGCGAGATCAATGTGGCGGGCACAGTGTCTACGGGCAGGATCAGCGAAGCGGAAACACCGGCTGGGACAACGGCATCGCCAGTTTCGAGTTCGGCTTCGACCAGGAAGGTACGCGTCGCTTCGCTCGCGGCACGCGAAATGTAGCGAACGCGAGCGGGATAGGATTCGCCGCTGGCCAATTGCGCTGTCGCGTCCATGCCGTGTTTCAGGCGACCGGCATATTCTTCGGATACTTCGGCCACGACGATGACCGGTGTCATGTCGACCATGACGCCGCAGGCTGCGCCGGGCGCAAGGAAGTCGCCGGCTTCGGCGAGGCGCGTCTCGAACACGCCGTCGAACGGTGCGCGTATCTGGGTTTTCGACAGCTCGACCTTCGCGCCATTCACGGAGGCCTCGGTCGCATCCAATGTCGCCTTTGCCGATGCTTCGCGGTTGGCGGGGGTCAGACCTTTCGCGGCGAGTGACTGCGCGGCGTCGAATTCGATCTTCGCGGAATCGCGCTGGGCCTCGGCCTGCTTCACTTGAGCACTGCGCGCCTCGACGTCGAGGCCGCAGAGAAGTGCACCCTTGCGCACGAAACTGCCTTCCCGCGCGGGCGTCGCAACCACGGTGCCGGTCGTTCCTGCCTTGACCGTGACGGCCTTGTCAGGCGCTGTCCGGCCTTTGGCCTCAAGCACGACAAGGTGCATTGAACTGGACACGTTTTCGACAATCGCCTCGGGGGTTTTGGACGCGGTATCGGCCACGACGGCGTCGCTCTGTGAGCTGATACTTCCGCGCATGACGCTGCGAATACCAAAATACGCAACTATAACAACGAGAAGACTGGTGGCGATGGCGACAGAACGGTTCACTGAATATGTCTTCCCGGGGATTGGTTTTTGCCAATATAGGTTCGTGCGCCGCTGAGGTAAGCGCCACTTCGAGCTTTAACTACGTCAACATCATTGAATTATAACGAAAGCACTGCATCGTTTTCGCAGCAGGTCGAAAGTTATGGTTAACACGTGACGCTGGGGAAGGGGGCGCTGTCAGATCCAGCGGCGCCAGCGGAACACCGCGAGCATGACGCCCGTGGCCACCACGAGCGCGACAATCAGGATACCGAATGCCATCGGACTGTCCACGCCGGGAATGCCGCCGACATTGACCCCGAACAGGCCTGTCACGAAGCTGATCGGCAGGAAGACGGCCGACAGGATCGACAGGACGAACAGGCGCTGGTTCATCAGGTCGGAGCGTTCTTCCATGATCTGTTCCTGCAGGACAACCGAGCGTTCGCGGATGGCATCAAGGTCTTCTGCGAGGCGGGTGACGCGGTCGACGGATTCCCGCAGGTAGAGGACATCCGTCTCGGAGAAGAACGCCGCCGCGCCGCCTTCGCGCACCAGCTGTGACAATGCCTCGCGCTGGGGCACGATATAGCGGCGCAGGGCCAATACCTTGCGGCGGAACTCGGCGAGCTCGGCGCGGCCGACGCGAACGTTCGGATCGAGGATGTCATCCTCGAAGCCATCGGCCTGTTCGTCGAACGCCGCGATTTCCGGTTCCATCCGGTTGGTCAATGCGTTGGCCAGCGCGGCCACGAGGCCGCCCGTTGAATGGGGTGCCTCACCGGCCTTGACCATTGCCTCGACGTCGCGTGTGGCCTGGATCGGTTTCGACCGCAGCGTGATCAACGTGCCCTCGCTCGCCCACATGCGAAGGGCCAGCATGTCTTCCAGCGCTTCGCCGGCATTGAGGTTCACGCCGCGCAGGTTGATCAGGAAACCTTTCCCGTGCCGCGACGATCGCGGGCGGGTATCTTCCTGCAACAGGGATTGCGCGGCCAGTTTGTCGAGCCCGCTCTTGCGGTACAGCCATCCCTGCGCCTGGCGCGACAGGCGATTGAGGTGCAGCCAGACGCGCGCATATTTCGCGATGTCGCCCGATAGTACATCTTCCCATTTCAGCGGTGTGGCCGCGCCATCGGCCGCGAACCCGAAACCGAACAGGAAGGGCTCGATGCCAAGGACATCGTCCGTATCAGCGCTGGTCACAGGTGCGGGCTCGATAATCATCTAGCTGGCTACAACGCCCGGCAGCCTGTCGGCCCATGGCCGGGCCGTTTCCAGTTCCAGCGCGAGTTCGAACAGCAGCGCGTCATCACCTTTCTTGCCGGAGAACATCGAGCCGATAGGCAGGCCTGATGGCGACCATGACAGCGGAACGCTCATCGAGGCGCTGCCGGCCACGTTCATCGGCGCGGTGAAGGCGGCAAAGTTCAGGACGCTCTCCATCACCTTGTCGAAATCGCCGTCGGGGGCCTGGTCGCCGATATGGACCGCCGGGCTGCCTGTCACAGGCGACAGCATGAGGTCCATCGAGTCGAACCACGCATTGTATTGCTGCTCGAACGCCAGGAGGTAGCCGACGGTTGCCGGCATCTCGGCCTGTCGCGCCTGCGCGCGGGCCGCCAGTCCCAGTGTCCAGGGCTCGACAATGTCCGGGCCGATAGGTTTGCCGGAATAGGCGCTGGCCTGCTGGGCAAAGGCTGCGGCGCCGGCGGCCCAGTAGAGCAGGAATTTGTCGGTAAACTCAACGCCATCCATGGGCGGCGTAAAGTCGACGATTTCATGGCCGAGATCGCGGCAGAGTTGCGCCACCTCGTCCAGCGCAGCCCGCGTCTCAGGGGCGACCGGTGTGCCGCTGACGGATTCCGGCGCATAGCCGATCCGCAGGCGGCGCGTCAGGGGCGTCAGGTTCCCCAGCGGTGTGAATGTGCCGTCATTGACCTGCGCCATGCGGAACAGGTTGATGGAATCCCGCACACTGATGGTCACGGCGTGGTTCACAGATATGTCGACCGGTGGTGGCGGTCCGGGCTCACGCGATGGCAGTTGTCCGCGCGATGGCTTCAGGCCGAACACGCCGCACGTGCTGGCCGGTATGCGGATCGAGCCGCCGCCATCACTGGCATGCGCAAAGGGCACGACGCGCGCCGCAACGAGTGCGGCCGATCCGCCGGACGATCCGCCCGGAATGCGGCTCAGGTCCCACGGGTTGCGTGTTGCGCCGGTGACCAGGGGTTCGGTTGACGAGGTCAGGCCCATTTCAGGCGTGGTGCTCTTGCCGAGCGAGACGACGCCTGCAGCGCGCCATTTCTCGGCAAAGGGGGAATCTGCGCCCGAAATGTTGCCGCGGAAAGCGCGGCTGCCCCACAGGGTTTGCGTACCCTTCCAGTCCAGCAGGTCCTTGATGAAGGTGGGCACGCCGGCAAAAGCGCCGGTCATCGGCAACAGCGCCTCGGCGCGTGCCTGTTCGAACGTCTTGGTTGCGATGGCGTTGATCTGACCGTTGACTGACTCGGCCCGTGCGATGGCCGCGAGAACCTGCGCTTCCGATGTCGTGTCGCCTGCCGCAATGGCAGCGGCCATGGCGGTGCCGTCCATGCGGACTGGCACAGCCGGCGGTGGGGTTTCGGCGACAACGGGCGCGGTGCCAGGCGTCGCCTTTTTGGGACCGCAGGCGGCCAGGGTGGCAAGTGCACTTCCGCCCAATAGGGCGCTGCGTCGGGTCATTCGGGTCATTGGTGTGTCCTCCCACGTCTTTTTCTTATGGGGCACACCGTGTATCGGTCCGCTGGCGCGCGCAAGAGGATGATACGATAACAGCAGACGCCCCCGCATCGCCGCAGGCTGAGGTGGAGATCGCGCCGGACCTGTTGCGCGCGCTGCTGCACGACCAGCACGCCGACCTGGCGCGCCTGCCGCGCCGGGCGATTGCCGAAGCCTTGCTGAAGAACGAGCAGGCATGGCTGCCCCGGCTTGCCCCCAGCCTGCCGCTGCCGATTCCGGCGCCGCTCCGAACGGGCATGCCGGGCGCAGGCTATCCCTTTGTCTGGAGCATCCTGCCCTGGATCGAAGGCGAGGCGGCCGACCTCGCGTCGCCGGATTCGTTGGAGGCGCCCGTACTGGCTCGCTTCCTCAAGACCGTGCACCAGCCTGCGCCAGCCGATGCGCCGAGGAATGCCGCGCGCGACTGTCCGCTCACCGGCAAGCAGGCGGATACCGAACGGCGGATGGCGATCCTGAAGCGGGAGACGGATGCCATCACACCCGCGATCAAACAGGCCTGGTCCGAAGCCCTCACCGCGCCGATGGATGTGACGCCCACCTGGGTTGCCGGGGACGTCCATGCGCGCAACGTGCTGGTCCATCAGGGCAAGCTCGCCGCCTTCATCGATTGGGGTGACATGTGCGTCGGGGACGCCGCGACAGACCTGGCGTCTGTCTGGTCGCTGTTCGCGGAGTACCGGGCGCGCGCCGAGGCCGTGGCGGCCTATGGCATGTCAGGCGCGACGTGTTCGCGCGCCAGGGGATGGCCCGTATTCTATGGGGTTGTCCTGCTTGAAACAGGACGGCGGGACACGCCGCGCCATGCTGCCATGGGCGAGGCCATCCTGCGCCGCCTGTCTCAGGATGTCGGGCTTTCGGGCCGCCCTATTTGATGACGCCGCAGGCCACGCGCCCGCCGGCCCCGCCGATGGGCTGGCTCATGTGGTCGTCCTCGCCTTCATGGATCAGGATCGCTGATCCGTCGGCGTCGGTCAGGTCTGACATCTGCGTCAGCGTCGTGAACGCTTCATAGCCTGCCGCGCCATCCGCGCCTGCCCAGATGTTCGGAATGTCGCCGCCCTCGGGACCTTTCGGATTGAGCAGGCCATGGCCGCTGTCGATCATGCCGACATGACCGCCGGAGGCCTTGAACGTGCCGATATCGGAACAGTCGCCCACCCTGTGCAGGTGCAGGCCGTGCCAGCCTGGTGTCAGGCCGCCGGGCGCAATTTCCACGCGGAGCAGGATGCCATTTGGACCGCCGAGCAGATTGGCCGTGCCGATCTCGGTGCCTTCGCCGCCAATGATCGACGCTGTCGACCGCATCATCGAGGGATAGACGCCGTCCGCCGGTCCGGGCATCTCTGCGACGGCCGGCAACGGCTCATCCGGCAATTCCTGCGGCTGGGCGGCCTCCTGGCTGCAGGCAGCGAGGGAAAGGGCAAAGAGCCCGATGGCAATCCGGTCAAACATGGGCTGTCTCCTGTCGATATTGAAACCATTATAGGGCACAACGCATGAATTGCAGGGGAAGTTTCATTAAATGAAAGAGCGGGCCGATAAACTCCTCGTGTCCCTCGGCCATTTTGACAGCCGGGCAGGCGCGCGTGCCGCCATCGAGGCAGGCCGGGTCACCGCCAATGGCGTCACCGTTTCCAAGCCCTCGCAGATGATCTCGGACGATGATGCGATCACCGCCGAGCCCGCCCATCCTTACGTCTCGCGCGGCGGGCTGAAGCTCGTGCATGCGCTTGAGGTTTTCGGTGTCGATCCGGCGGGGCGCCGCTGCCTCGATATCGGCGCGTCGACCGGCGGCTTCACGGATGTGCTGCTGCGGGCGGGCGCTGTGCACGTCACCGCCATCGATGTTGGCCGTGAGCAGTTCCATGCTTCCCTGCGCGGCCACGCGCGCGTGACCTCGCTGGAGGCCCAGGACGCGCGCACCCTCACCGCCGCGATGATGCCTGGGCCGCCGAGCCTGCTTGTCTGCGATGCCAGCTTCATCGGACTTGAGAAACTGCTGGAGGTCCCGCTCAGCCTCGCGGCTTCCGGCGCTGATTTTGTTGGCCTGTTCAAGCCGCAATTTCAGGTGGGCCGTGCCCATGTCGGCAAGGGCGGGCTGGTCACGGATGCCGCGGCCACCGAACAGGCCGCCGGTGCGTTTGCCGAATGGATGAACGAAAAAGGCTGGCCCATCCATGCCTGGACGGCCAGCCCGATTTCAGGCGGCGACGGCAATGCCGAACGCCTGTTTCACGCGGTCAGGGCTTAATAGCCGTAGAGTTCCTGATCCTGCGCGCGGTCGCCCACCACGCGCCAGGTTTCGGTCGGACTATTGCGGCAGGCGAGCACGTGCTCGCCGTACTGATAGATCGTGCGGCACTCTTCCTGACCATAGGCCTGTTCGCCGTAATAGGGCTGGGTCTCGTAGCCCTGGTCGGAATAGCCGTCATTGTCGCCGGATGAGGCCGGATAGGCACGCGGCGGCGGGGGCGTGGCTGGGTAGCGCGGTTGCATCACTTCCGGACCGCCATAGAGGCCGTCGGTCGTGCGCGGAATGGAGCCGCCCTGATTATAGCCGCCCTGGTATGTGTTTGAAGGCTGGTAGGGCGTCGGACCGGCGGCCCCGCAATTCGCGCTGGAGCTGCTCGCCATTTCGCTGCCGGCAATGCCGCCGACGAGCGCACCCAGCAACGCGCCTACGACAACCTGGTCGCTATTGTCGCTGCTGCGGGAATGGCCGCGATTGTAGTTTCGTCCGTAGCCGCGATCATATCCGCGGCCATGCCCACGATACCCGCGGCGACCACGATAATGGTCGTCATTGCCATCTATGTTATTGCCGATGGCGCCGCCGATCAGGCCGCCGATCAGGGCGCCTGCCACGCCGCCGGCGAGCTTGTCGTCGCCGCGCTGGCGTTCGCATGCCGTGTTCTGCGGCGCATAGCCATACCCCGCCTGTGCAGCGGCTGTTTCAGGAACCGCCAGCGCCAAAAGGGCTGCGGCTCCGGCGAGAAGCGATAGTTTCATCATCGCATGTCTCCTTTTTGGCAGGCACGATGCCGCCAGACTAAAGTCCATCATCGCAAGGCCAACCTGAACCGGGCCTGAAGGCTGGACGCGCCTCCTGCTGCGTCCCATATTGCCTGCATGGGACTGCTCAGTATCGCCTCGAAAACGGCTGCACGCGCACGCTATGCTGCGGAACAGGGCCTGCGCTCGGCCTGGTATGGCGCGCAGATGTCTGCCGCCCGGCGCAATGTTGGCGGCTTCAACCGGGCAGGCGAACCGAAATTCGAGCCGACACGTGGCACACCGGACATGGCGGCGCTGCGCAAAGCCTATGTTGATCTCTTCATCCAGGACCGGCTGAACGCGGAAGCGGGCCTGTATCCGGCGCCGCATGATGTGCGGGTGCGCGACCTGCCCAATGCGCTGAAATCGGCCCGGGCCTTTCGCGCCGATGTCGCTGAAGTGGACCGGCGGCGTCAGGCCCGCGACGGCACCGAAATCCGAGAAACGCTGCCTAAAGGCTCGAACCGGTATCCGGACTATTACCGCCAGAATTTCCACTACCAGTCGGGCGGCTGGTTCACCGACGAGAGCGCCGAACTTTACGACACGCAGGTCGAGGCGCTGTTCACGGGAACGGCGGATGCGATGCGCCGGGCGGCGCTGGCCGAGATTTCACGCGAATTGAAAGGCCGCGACCAGCGCAATGTCAGCCTGCTCGACCTTGCCTGCGGCAATGGCCGTTTCCTGTCGCGGGTGATGAGCGTGTATCCGCGCCTTCAGGTGAGCGGTCTGGACCTTTCGCCGAGCTATACCGACGCGGCGCGCAAGCGGCTGGCGCGCTGGCCTCAGGTGAGCGTGCTGCATGAGGCCGCCGAGGCCATGCCGATTCCGGATGCCAGTCTCGACATGATCGTGTCGGTGTTCCTGTTCCATGAATTGCCGCCGGAGGTGCGCGAGCAGGTGCTGGCTGAAGTGGCCCGCGTTCTGAAACCGGGCGGCTTGTTCATCCTCGCCGACAGTACGCAGTTCGGCGATTATCCGGAGATGGACGGCCTGCTGGAATATTTCCCGCACGGCTTCCACGAGCCCTATTACGAGACCTACCTGTCATGGGACTTGGCGGCATCCTGCGGCGCCGCGGGCCTCACCGCCGAACGCGAAACACTCGCCTTCCTCACCAAGGTCACGACCTGGCGCAAGCCGGCCTAGCGGCCGGTCTGGCCCCGGTGACGCAGTTTCGCGTCGGCCAGAACACAGGCCATCATTGCCTCGGCGACCGGCACGGCGCGAATGCCGACACATGGGTCGTGGCGTCCGACAGTGCGCACGTCGACGTCCTCGCCATCGCGGGTGACGGATTTCACTTCGTTGAGGATGGACGAGGTCGGCTTGATCGCGATGCGGACCACCACGTCCTGCCCGGTCGAGATGCCGCCTGCCACGCCGCCATTATTGTTGGCGAGGAAGCGGACGCCGTCATTGCCGGCGCGCATCTCGTCGGCATTCTGTTCGCCGCTGAAGGCGGCGGCCGCAAAGCCTGCGCCTATCTCGACGCCCTTGACGGCGTTGATGCTCATCATCGCGCCGGCGAGTTCGGCGTCGAGCTTGCCATAGACCGGTGCGCCCCAGCCGGCGGGCACGCCGCTGGCATGCACTTCGACAATGGCGCCGGCCGAGCTGCCGGACTTGCGGGTGGCATCGAGGAAGGTTTCCCATTGGGCCGCCATGTCGGCATCAGGGCACCAGAACGGGTTCTTTTCCGTCTGCTCCCAATTCCATTTTGCGCGGTCGATGGCGTGTGGGCCGATTTGCACGACGGCACCGCGAAGGGTGATGCCATTGCCAATTGCGCAGCGGGCCACGGCGCCGGCCGCGACGCGGGATGCCGTTTCGCGGGCACTCGAGCGCCCGCCGCCGCGATAGTCGCGCACGCCGTATTTCGCGTCATAGGAGAAGTCGGCATGGCCGGGGCGATAGCTGTCGCGGATTTCGCTGTAATCCTTGGAGCGCTGGTCTGTGTTCTCGATCATCAGGGAAATCGGCGTTCCGGTGGTTACCGGCCCGCTGGTGCGGTCGTCCTCGAACACGCCGGACAGGATTTTGACGGCGTCCGGTTCCTGGCGCTGGGTGACGAAGCGCGACGTGCCGGGGCGGCGCTTGTCCAGGAAGCCCTGAATCCATTCAGGTGTCAGGGCCAGCCCCGGAGGGCAGCCGTCGACGACACAGCCAAGGGCTGGCCCGTGGCTCTCGCCCCAGGTGGTGACGCGGAACAGATGACCGAATGTATTGTGTGACATGTTGAGCCGCACCCCTCGTTAAAGCTCGCTGCCTCCTATATGAAAACAAGACGCCTAACAAATCCGCAAAAAGGGCCAGCCATCGTGTCTCCTGTGATTCCCCCGTCTCCCAGCGCTGCAGACTATGCCACGGAGCGTGACCGCCCCCTGATTCCCGTCGTGCCGGACCCGATCGCCTTTTTCCGGGACTGGATGGCCGAAGCGCGGGCGAAGGAGCCCAATGATTCCAACGCGATGTCGCTCGCCACGGTCGATTCCGACGGCATGCCGGACGTGCGGATCGTGCTGCTGAAGGAGATTTCCGAGGCCGGGTTCTCCTTCTTCACCAA
>Ga0105054_10011139_pt1 | contig 11275 bp, 10 predicted proteins | sample BON02_FD_78091 | JGI IMG/M metagenome (GOLD analysis project Ga0105054, IMG submission 78091) | Freshwater microbial communities from Lake Bonney liftoff mats and glacier meltwater in Antarctica - BON-02 (megahit assembly) | ecosystem: Environmental > Aquatic > Freshwater > Ice > Glacier... | reverse complement strand
GGTTTCTTAGGGTATTTCGGACATGGAGCGCATGATGAACAGGTGGAGAGCTGGTCGAACTGCTGGTCGAACTGCTGGCCGAATTATGCAGCCGAGATGCTTAACAAGAGGAATACGAAGTGCATTCCAAAACTACGGTTTACGCGCACAAATGTTTTGAGTATTCAACCATTCCGCAAAACTGGTTCACTAAAACCGTATTAATTAAGAGAAAACAACATTCACGGAAACCTACATCTCAGAAAAAGGCTGTACCACTTCTCCTGGTGCTGATGCGCTGCGTTATTCTTAACATCGCTGGTCTCCGTCTTTTTATTGATTTGGCCCGATGCCCGTTAACGCCGCTCCTGCGGGCCCACTTTCGCAGGGCTCGAGATAACCTCTTGGCTGATGCATTAACGGAGCGTAACCTCAAAAAAGCGGCGTCATCCGGGTTTGAAAACCGTAAATACGTGTTCATACTGCTACGCTACGTGCATTGGTCATATTAAATTTTCAATCAAACTAATAACTAATACATATTTAAATCCTTAATTATTAAATATTTACAATATTACAAAAAACTTAACATGCATAAATGGCGTTGAAGGGTAACATTTAGTTCATGTTCACGTAACTTTAGCATAACATTAGTACAGCACACCATGAAAAAGCTCCTCCTCTCCGCCCTGTTCTTTTTGACTATTGTAGGTCTTTCAGCACAATCGACTGCCGATGCCACATTCACGGGTAGGAAGATGACTTTTTATACCAACGGGAATTTTAACACCGTGGTAAATTACCAATCCGGCACGGCCGATGGTGAATATCTAGTGTATTACGAAGACGGGCAGCTGAAGGAAAAAGGCCAATACAAAAACGGCCAGAAACACGGTAGTTGGTCGGCTTACAATGAAAGTGGACAAGCAACGAGTAGCGCCCACTTTAATTTGGGCAAAAAAGATGGCGAATGGCTCATCTGGGATAACGAAGGCAACCTCCGTTATAAGGTGGCCTACCAAAACGGTGTAGCTGTAGGTAATTGGGTGATGTACAAAGAGGACGGTGGTGTAGAAACCAGTCGTACCCAACAGCACCAGGACCCGACGAATGTGTCGAAATAATTAGAATCTAAGTAATTACCAAACTAAGCGTGTTCCTAACCGCTTAAAAAGCGCGACTGCTTTTGTTGCCTAAGCGAGGAATAAACAACATGGCAGCTGTGTTGTTACAACAAGCCTTTTGACTCGGATGTGGAATGTATCCCACACGAATTCACACGCGACCAAATACTCAATTCCGAGCTATAATACCGTGCGCAGAAGTAGCTGTAGCCGGTTATTTGGTCCTTTTCTTTGGCGGTGTAGGCCCTTCGGCTTCGTTCAGGGCAAGTGTAAGCCCTAGTTTGACACGGCTTCGCCTAGTAAGTCAAAGCTGTTGTCCCGAAAATCAAATCGGCTATTATACCACATATGGGGTAGTTTCTATACGGACTACTTCTACCGAATACGCTAAAAAAAATACAAGGATTGCAGGCCAACAATATTTGCTATCACAGTCCCTAAATAGGCCTTGAAAGCCTATAGGCGGCAAAAGAAACACTATTAGAACTTCACTCCTTCGAAAACCGCAGCCGTTCAAATACCGCGGCGGCACGCATGGCGGGGTAGATGGAGCAGAGCAGGCCGATGAAGAGTACACCACCGAGGGTGACTACCAAATCATTGAGGCGCAATTTTACGGGATAGGCGCTGACCAAGAAATTTTCGCTTCCCTCAAATTCGAGTAAAGCATAGGTTTCCTGCAACCAACTAATGGCGGCACCTAAGCCGATACCTAAACCGGCCCCCAAACAAGTAATAAACAAGCCTAAGCCTAGAAATATCAAACGTATGTGACCTCTGTTGGCACCGAGGCTAAACAAAAGCGCTATGTCGCGCTGTTTTTCGATTACCAGCATTGATAAAGCACCCACCAGATTCATCGCTGCTACCAAAACAATCAACAGCAGAAAAAGGTAGGTCCACCACTTCTCGGTTTGGAAGATGCGGAAAATAGCATCCTCCTGCTGGTCGCGGTCCATTACCCGGAATGTGTTGCCTAGGTGCGCCTGTAACGTCTTTCTGAAAGCTTTAACGGCGGTACCCGATTGCAAACGCAACTCCACGGCCGAGGCTTTGGTGCTGTCGAGTCCGAGTAGCTCCTGCATAAACGCCAGTGGAACTAGGGTGTACCGACTGTTAATATCGGGCTGTACGTCGAAAAATCCTGCTGGTAAAATCACCCGTTTGTTAAAGGCGGCGTCGGGGCGCATCAGGTCAATTTTCCCTGTTTTGGGTACATAAATTTCGAGTGCATTCCTAAAGTCTTGGAGCGAAATAGACAAGGTATAGGCCACCCCACTGCCCGGTATGGCGTATGGCAAGCCGAAATCATCCCACAATTGGTAGTTGCCGCGGATTAAAAAACTGTCGATGCCCGTTACTTTAGCAAAGTTGGCATCTACGCCTTTCACCGTGCCGATAAACTCCTGCTGGTCGTAACGTAACATGGCATTTTCTTCGAGAACCAAACTCGAACGTTTCACTTCGCTAAACCGGGAAACTTCGAGTTGGAGCGTTTTTCCATCGAGCCATTTGCCCCGCTCCGGCACGATGCGGATGTCGGGATTAAAACGGCTGTACATGGTTTTGGTGAGGTCTTCGAGCCCATTGTATACCGATAAGACTACTACCAAAGCGGCGGTACCTATCATCACCCCAAAAAAGGAGATGCCGGTGATGATGTTGATGAAATTGGTGCGCTTTTTCGAAAAAAGATAGCGGGTAATAAAAAGCAGTACCAGTCGCATGGCTTCAGGCTTTGTAGGCGCGTACGACTAATTCACTACCGGTGAGATGTACAAAGTAGGCATCGATGGTATTCAGCACAAAAATAACCGGGTACATAAGCAGATAGTAAAACGGCATCAGACTCAAAAAGTGACGTGATTTGCGGAGTAAATTTTTGGGAATAGCTACGCCGAGTAAGGTTGATATGCGCCCAGAGATACCGTAGGCATAATGCGCTTTAATGTTGCGGTAGCCTATTTCTTTGAGCAGCTTTTTGAGCTCGAGATTATTGTACCGGTGTCGTAACTCCTGGTTTTGGAGTAGTTTGTTGGTAAAATTGGGCTGTACCTGCTTGCTTTTATCTGATTGTACACTCACCATGAGCATACCCCCTGGTTTGAGGGCATGAAACAAATTACGCAGCACGGCGCGGTCGTCTTGGATATATTCAATCACATTTACCGCCAATATGAGGTCGTAGACCTCGGCCCGGTCTACTTCCTCGAGATTTTCGGTACGGAAAAGCACCCGGCTATAGTTGAGGTCGTGAAAAAAACGGTTGCATTCACAAATTTCGTTGGCGGATACATCCACGGCGTAAATGTTCCATTCAGGAAAATTACGTGCGAGATAATAGGTGTATTGTCCTAAACCTGTACCGGCGTCCAATACATGTATGGGGCCCTGGGAGCTGCGTGAAAAATTCAATATTCCCCGGCGGATATGCCAAAAGCTGACGATGAGCACGTCAATCAACACATAAAACACCGACCGCAAATAAGGCCGGTTACGGAAGATGAGTGAAAGTCTTTGTCTAAGTTCGCTGTGCTGCATAACACGCCTTCGGCTCAGTTTTGATCTCCTTTGAGCAGGTCATCGATGCGTTCAATATAATCCAGAGAATCGTCGATATGAAAAGCGAGGTGAGGCACGATTCGCAAATGGTTGCGGACACGGTTGCCAATACGGAGTCGGATTTCCTTTTCGGCTTCGAGAAAACGCGCCAATACAACTTCAGCAGGGAGGCCAAATACACTTAAGTAAAAGCGCGCCACCGACAAATCGGGTGATAGGCGCACCTTGGTGATGGTGACCATGGCGCCAGCTTTTAGTTGTGTCATCTCCTTTTGGAGGATATCTGCCAGTTCTTCCTGGAGCAATTTAGCGACTTTTAGCTGTCGCTTCGATTCATTCATAGCTGCAAAAATAGCGCAAAATGCGTGGAATCAAAAACCTAGTTCTCAGGGATTAAGCTTTCTTCGGGCATTACAATTAGACTGTCGGTGGCTAGGCTGTCGACCTTCGGCAAAATGGTCCGGCAATTCCAGGCTTTGTTGATGGTGGTGGTAGGTGGCGGAAAGGCTCCTCTTTCCAATAAATTGTCCTGATACATAAGCTCCAGAAAACGCCCTGCAATGGGTAAGGCTGTTTTGCTTCCCTCACCCGTTTGGGAGGTGCGGAAACGTACGCGCCGCTGGTCGGCACCTACCCAGCTGCCAAGGACGAGGTCTTTGGTCATGCCCACAAACCAGCCGTCGGAGTAATTTTGTGAGGTGCCGGTTTTTCCGCCAATTTCGTTGCGCCAGAAGATGTCGAATTCAAATAAAGCTTGCGACGTGCCACCCGGTTCTTCGGTGCCCCCACGCAACATATAGGTCATAAGGAAGGCCGTTTCCTCGGTCAAAGCACGTCTTTTTTTAGGCGCATAGGTGAAGATAACCTTCCCGTTCATGTCTTCAACCCGGCTAACCATATGCGGTTCAATCCACTCGCCCTTGTTGAGGATGGTGGCATAAGCGCCAACCAATTCAAATAACGATACATCATTCGCCCCCAAACCGATAGACGGAATTTCTTTCAACGGACTAGAAATGCCCATAGCTTTGGCGGTTTTGGCTACTTCCTTCGGCGTAATTTTAATGGTTAATTGGGCGGCGATGCTGTTCACCGATTTGGCCATACCCCTGCGTAGGGTGTATTCGCTGAAGGTAAAGTTCCAATCGGCATTACGTGGCGACCACTCCATATCCTCTTCCATGCCAGTTTTGGGATTTAGCTCGCGGTATTTGTGGGTAACGGGTATATCGGTGATTTTATCGCAAGGACCGTAATTGCCGTTTTCGAAGGCCGAGGCATATACAAAAGGTTTAAAGGTCGAGCCCGGCTGGCGTTTCGACTGTTTAACGTGATCGTATTTAAAGTGGTTGAAGTTGATGCCACCCACCCATACTTTTATACCACCTGTAAAGGGATCTTCGGCGAACAAGCCCCCTTGCAAAATCTGCAAATAATAGCGGACCGAGTCGAGCGGACTCAGCAGCATTTCTTCATCCCCCTTCCAGCTAAAAACTGTCATTTGGCGCGGCTCAGCCATTTTTTTGAAAATAGCCGCTTCTTTCAGTCCCCCTTTTTTCCAGCGTTGGTAGTGTTCGGTGGTTTTCACGAGTGCATTAAACCAAACGGTATCCTCTTTACCCTCGGCGGTTTCCCAAGGCACCCTGCCCTGCCAGTGGTTATCGAAACGTTTTTGGAGACGCTTCATTATCTCGGCCATGGCGGCTTCGGCATGTTGTTGCATGCGGCTGTCGATGGTGGTATGTATTTTTAAGCCGGAGGTGTAGATGTTGTATTCGTCGCCGTACTGCTTTTTGAGGTAGTCGCGCAACCACTTGGCGAGCTCCGTACGGAAGTAGGGTGCCGGGCCGTCGGTGACCGTTTCTTCTGTGTATTGAAGCTGAATCGGCTTTTTTACAAGTTCACTGTACTGTTGCTGGCTAATTTTTTCATACTTCAGCAATTGCCCCAATACGGTATTACGGCGGCGCAGGGCGTTTTTAGGATTGGCCACCGGATTGTAATAGGTCGGGGCCTTGAGCATACCCACCAGTACGGCCGACTCTTCTATTTTCAGCTTTTGGGGTGTGGTATCAAAATAGGTGCGTGAAGCACTTTTGATACCGAAGGAATTTCGACCAAAATCGACCGTATTGAGGTAGAGGGTGAGGATTTCGTCTTTGGTAAAAGACATTTCCAGCTTAAGCGCTGTGATCCACTCTTTGCCTTTGGCCAGAACCACTTTTAGGCCTGGGATAAACGAAAATAAACCACGCGACGAGTGCCGGGTTTTGAAGAGGTTTTTGGCCAGCTGTTGGGTAATGGTGCTGGCGCCGCGTTTGTCGCCGCCCGCCGTTGCCACGATAGCCGATACCAAGGCACGTGCATCTATCCCCGCATGCTCGCGGAAACGCACATCTTCCACCGCGATGAGGGTCTCGATGAGCATGCTGTCGATTTCTTCGTAAGATACCGGACTCCTATTTTCGGTGAAAAACTTGCCCAACATTTTACCATCAGCCGAATAAATTTCACTGGCCACCGCCATTTCGGCATCCCGCACTTCGCTCATCCCCGGCATGCGCCCAAACAACCAGAAGAGGTTCATTTCGACGGCAAACAAACCCAAAAGGAGGAAAAGTACAAAGGTGTACCCCCAACTCAGTAGTTTTTTGCCGAGTGTGCGCTTTTTATACTGCTTTCTATAAAAAATAGTAGGCCGCCACAGTTGGATGACCCGTTTTTTTATCCAAGCGTAGGCACGACTTTTTAACAGACGGTCCCGCTGGTGTTTTAAGTACTTCCACATTTTATAGGACGGCTTTGCTCAACTAATTACGGAAAACGCGGGAATTTTGAAAAATCCGGCTGTCTTTTTTCCATAAAAGCATTTTTGCCCTCTTTGGCTTCTTCGCTCAAATAATACAACAAAGTAGCATTCCCTGCCAACTCTTGAATGCCCGCCTGACCGTCGAGTTCGGCGTTAAAGGACGACTTGAGCATGCGTAAAGCAATCGGACTTTTCTGCAGCACCTTACGGCACCAGTCTATGGTGGTTTTTTCCAGCTCTTCGAGCGGCACCACTTTGTTTACCAAACCCATATCAAGGGCTTCTTTGGCGTCGTATTGATCGCACAAAAACCAGATTTCGCGGGCTTTTTTCTGACCCACGATACGTGCCAGATAAGAAGCACCAAAACCGCCATCGAAACTACCGACATTCGGGCCAGTCTGACCAAAACGTGCATTTTCGGCGGCTATGGTCATATCGCAAACCACATGGAGCACATGACCGCCACCAATGGCCCAACCGGCCACCATGGCAATTACAGGCTTGGGAATACGGCGGATTTGCATTTGTAAGTCGAGCACATTCAGGCGGGGAACCTGATCGGCACCCACATAACCCCCATGACCCCGCACGCTTTGGTCGCCACCACTGCAAAAGGCTTTGCCACCTTCACCGGTGAGTATGATTACGCCTACCCGTTGATCCTGGCGGCAAATCTCCATAGCATCAATCATTTCGGTGACCGTTAGCGGCGTAAAAGCGTTGTGTTTGTGTGGGCGGTTGATGCTGATTTTGGCAATACCGTCGTAATACTCGAAGAGGATTTCCTCGTACTTCTTAATGGTTTCCCAGGGGAACTGACGCGTCATAAGGTTGTGATCTTTTGATTAAATAATGCCAATGCGGCCTGATTGGCTTCGGCTTGGGTATAAACGACCAAAACAGTGGCTTGGTTCTCCAACCACCAATTTTTCAGAGCTGATGACAAAGATAGACCATCGGTGGCGCGGTGCAGCTTCAAACCCCAAGCGGTGGCGAGCGCTTCTACATCCACTGCACGTGGAGTGGCAAATAATTTTTCCCGCTCCGGATGGTTTTTGGGTCCGTCGATGAGGCGGAAGATGTCGCCTCCTCCATTGTGAAGCACCAAAACTTTGAGATTGGCAGGGATGGCCTCGATGCTGAAGGCGTTTAAATCGTAGATAAAAGACAGCTCTCCGGTGATTAAAACCACATTTTCGTGGCTTACGGTGGCTGCTCCGAGGGCTGTACTTGTCACACCATCGATACCGCTGGTACCTCTGTTGGCATGTACCCATCGTTTTGCAGCGCACCCTGTGGCCGCAAACTGCTGGTAACGTACCGGCATGCTGTTCCCCAGATGCAACTGTATGTTTTGGGGAAGATATTCAAGTACCTTCCGCATCACACTGAGGTCGCTGAAAGGCAACTCCAACCAACTTTCGGCAATACGCTCTTGTATAGGTCGGGCGAAAGCAAAACTTTTCTCCCGGAAATCGCCAGACTTCACTGGCAAGTCAGCAAGTGCCTCGAATCCAGCCCTGGGCACAACCGGCCACAGCTGTTGCAGCTGTTGGAACACATCTACCGCATCGGCTTTTTCGTCGAAACGCCAGTGTTTGATGTGTGGATGCTGTCGAAGTAGTTGTTTGAGCCGTTTCGAGAGCAAATTTCCACCCCAACTGATGAGCAGTTCGGGCATAGGAATGCCCGGTACCCGCAAAATATCATCGATACCCCCGAGGTCGGAAGTCAAATTAGACAACGGTTCTGAAATAAATACCACCCGGCCATCCTGTCTAATTCGGTCAACAGCTTGCTGAAAAAGCGGGTCGGGCCCTTGCATAGCTGCTATAAGCCAAATGCTAGCTGCATTATTCCAGTCTTGAACCAGGTCAACTGGTATTTCTGGCCTCGCAACAACCGCTTGATGTTTAATTACCTTTATGTTTTCGAGATTAACCGGCGCAGGAAGCGCGTATAATGGCTCTCGCAATGGCACGTTCAGATGAACTGGACCACCGGCAGCGGCTTTGGCCCATAGTGAAGAAGCCAAACGTTGCACATGCCAACGGTCGTCGTCGTTTTGAATAAGCTCAGGCAGGCTAGCTTGCGCTAGAATATGCCCCTGAAACACATTTTGCTGGTGCAAACTTTGTCCATCGCCTTGGTCAATCCAAGCAGCGGGGCGGTCGGCGGAGAGCACAATCAGGGGTAAACGCAAATAGTAGGCTTCGGCAATGGCCGGGCCATAATTCAGCAAGGCCGTGCCTGAGGTACATACCAAGGCGACCGGCTGGCCGGTGACCAACGCTTTACCCAAGGCAATATAGCCTGCAGCTCTTTCATCGAGTACGGTTTGTAGTCGTATACCGCTTTGCCGGGCTAAAGCAAGGGTGAGCGGTGCCGAACGTGAGCCAGGCGACACCACAACTTCGGTCAGCCCCAACTTCGCCAATGCAGCGCAGAGCAGTACAACTTGTTCGTTAGGCTGAAACTCGGGCATGGTTAATTGCGGCTATAAGTGTTGCGGCTTTGGCTTGGGTTTCTTCCCATTCGGCGGCCGGATCGGATCCAGCTACAATTCCTCCGCCGAGATACAGCTGAGCTCGGTTTTTATCCAAGCGCGCCGCACGTAGGTTGACGTAGAGAATAGCGTTTCCATCCGCGGCAATTGGCCCTAAAAATCCGCAATAGAACTCGCGCGGGTGTTTTTCGGTTTGGCGAATAAAGTCGCGCGCTGCTGCAAGGGGAAACCCGCAGACGGCAGGCGTGGGATGCAGCCGCTGTACCACTTCAAAAACGCTGGATTGCCCCGTGGCTGTGATGCTGTTGCGGAGATGGTACACCTGCCCGGCCTGTATGGTTTCCTGTTCGCCTACGCTGACGTTCAGACCACAGGCCTGCAATTGCCCTTTGATATAACGGGTGACGATTTGTTGTTCGTTTTGTTCTTTAGAGCGCCAATGTTGTTCGGTTTTATTGGGCGACAAGGTACCGGCGAGCGACATGCTCTCGTAGTTATCACCCCGGCTGGCCAAGAGTAGTTCAGGGCTGGCGCCAATCCAACAGCCGAGGTCGGGAAGTTGATAAATACTGACAAAAGCCGTGGGATATAAGGCGCAAAGGGCCTCAAAAAGCTGTTCTGGCTGAATTTCTTCGGGCAAGTTAATATTTGCGGTACGCGACAAAACCACTTTCTCAAACCATCCATTTTTAATGGCGGACAAAGCGGTTTTCACCTGGGCTTCGTATTCTGGCTGTTCAACGTTGCTGGTTTCGGCAGGCGAAAAGCAGTCGATAGCAGCAATAGCTCGATTAAACTTTTCATGTAATTGGGCCAATTGTATCAACTGTGCCGTTTGCAGTTGACCGGTATGGGCAAACTGCAAATCGGGCGAAAAACCGTGTACCGTTAAGTCGTTTCTCAACCAATACGCCTGCTTTTCAGGGAAATCGAAGGGTGCGATTACAAATCCATTTGCCACATTTGCCTCAAAATTACCCGGGGTAGGGTCGAGTTGAATAATGGTGACCGGCTCGGTTTCTCCTGGCAACCGGTAGCTTACCCAGGGCAGTCCGCTCGCCTGGCAAGCCTGATGCAGTTGCCTGAGCTTGTGCCTATGACGAACCGGGGTACGTATCATTTAGCAGGGATATCGATGATGGCTGCGGTAAAACGGCTGATACAAATCAGCTGTTCTTCAGGCCCGTACAAACGGATGTCCCACACATGGGTGCTTTTTCCTTGGTGGACGATGCTAGCTTTTGCGGTTACAAGGCCAGATTTAACACTTTTAAGGTGATTGGCATTTATTTCCAGTCCAACTGCTGCCCGACCCGGTCCGGCCAGTAGGTTGGAGCCAACGCTGCCAACGGTTTCGGCCAAAGCCACCGAGGCACCGCCATGTAGCAAACCAAAAGGCTGGTGTGTGCGGCCATCAACGGGCATGGTTGCTTCTACATAACCTGGACCAATTTGGGTAAAAACCATGCCTAACTGCTCAACGAGGGTGTTTTTGCTGCCCTGGTTCAATTGATCGAGAAGTGTTTGCGCTGCTGTATCCATGCGTTGATGTATGTTGCGAAAATAGGGCTAAAAACGCTTCGCGTATGCTATTAAGAACAGCGATAGACGTAAATGGGTTTTATTGGTCAAAAATATCGCGCCCAAATCTAAAGTGGCAGGGTATTACGTAGGTCAAGCAAGGATTTAAATCGTCCGTTTACCCACTTGTCCATACGCAACCTATACTTGAGTATTTTGTTACGACTCGGCTTCGTCACCGTGCTGGGGGTACTCCACCTTACCTTTTCAGGTGCACAGGCCGAAAAAGAGGTTGCCGCACGCCAAGATTACCATTCGTTAGAAAGTCTAGACAGCATGAATTGGCAAACAGGCTGTTCATTGGGCATAAAGTTTATTGTAGTAGACTAAAAATTGAACAGTAAACTCACCCTTATTTTTATTTGTGGGCAATCTGGATTGGTTTCTACGAACAGCTAGGGCTCCACAAAAAAAGCTAAAACATAAAAAGGGCCCAGTAAACCAGACCCTTTTTGTTTGTGGGTGATAATGGATTCGAACCATCGACCCCTACCTTGTCGAGGTAGTGCTCTAAACCAGCTGAGCTAATCACCCGAGCGATGCAAAAATAGCACAAAATGAAAAGGGTGAGCCTTAAGTCCACCCTTTTCATTTTTGATGTCTTTTTTAATGGCGGAGCATCAAACGCTGATAGCCCTTTTTACCCCCTTGTTCAAGCTCAACAAAATAAAGACCCGCCGCTGCATCGAGTATGAACTCATGGCGCTGTTC